>Ga0210406_10003730_pt1 | contig 16556 bp, 17 predicted proteins | sample IncBWC30MmetaG_FD_155454 | JGI IMG/M metagenome (GOLD analysis project Ga0210406, IMG submission 155454) | Forest soil microbial communities from Barre Woods Harvard Forest LTER site, Petersham, Massachusetts, United States - Inc-BW-C-30-M | ecosystem: Environmental > Terrestrial > Soil >... | reverse complement strand
ACTAGCACTTGACCAGGACCAGGTTGAGGCTGGGGAACGTCTTTGATCAGCCAGGAACTACTCATAGCGGGTACGACTGCAGCTTTCATAAGCCTTACTCCTAGCGCGATTCGATACGCGCGTTTGGTATCCGTACACGATGTTGCATCCCCGATCGTCAACACGCAAGCTGAAGTTGACGGTCAATTGGAGGATGGTCGGGCACTCGGAACTAATGGTCTAGGTCCTGGTAAACGCGCTTATCGTACAAGTGAAATCGGGGCGATCCCAATGTCCGGTTACCCGACTTACCAGGCACTGGCTGCTCCACGCGAAGACCAAGGCCACTTTCTCGGCGTGATACGTTATAGAATTGCGGTCGGGTTCAGGGCTGGTATTCTCAAAACAGGTACCACCGATGAAGCTATTTCTACCCCGATTTAATCTGCCGCCAGAAACCACAGACTCCGGGTGGAGACCTAATCCAACACCTCATAACACGCCTTGTGACTGCCTCACGCCCCAATACGAGAATATGGAGACAGATGAGGATGAGGAAGGTGAACGACTTGAGAGTGTTGGATGGAACGAGCTTTCGCTTCACACTGAAGTTCAAGACACCAATTCCAAGGCGTGGAAGTCGCTGGAGGCGTACGTCGCGAAGGTTTGCGCCGACGGAGCGGCAGAATTCAATCCGATAGCTGAGATTGGCTGGGAAAAGTGGTACCAAATTAGTACGCTGCCAGGAACCATCCGAACGTTGCAATCGGTAAGGATTGTGAAGTTGCCACTAAGCCGTCTCGTCCGCATTCCACCTGAAATTGGCGAGATGACAAACCTAGAGGAGTTTGACCCTTACACTTCGCGCTGTCTCCACTGGTTTCCTTATGAGATTACTCGATGCAAGAAGTTGAAGCGCAGTCGTGTCAGCACCCGCGCACTCTACGGAAACTACAAGTACAGACCTCCATTTCCAAAATTGCCGCAGATTTCGCCTTCGCTTATTCCAGTTGCGTGCAGCGTGTGTGGTAGGGCGTTCTCGCCAGATGGACCACGTCAGGCCTGGATTTCAGTGAGAGTTGCAACCGATGTGCTCCCTTTGCTCGTGCATGCCTGTTCCAACAGCTGCATTGAAAATCTCCCCAAACCCGCTGATGGATATGTGCCGAGACCACATCAAGGCGGGTTGGACCTGGAGCAGCCTCCAAGTTCTTTCTAGACAAGATAGCGCAAACGTTGCCTTGTTAGCGTGATTTCCATTGATTAACACCGTTATCTGAGAAATAGGACTGGACTTGTCCGGTTTCCCGACTTACCAGGAGTTGGCCAAACATCCGAGCGATTGTTTACTCCACTTCATTGGTGCGGCTGGTGTTCTGCTTGCCACCACTCACGACACCTTGCCGCGTAGTAGTTGGGATTGTCGCGGAACACCGGCAACGGCGGTACCCAGTCGATAGCTCCGCCTCCGGCCAACTCGATGAGCGCCTGCATGGCGGCGAAGGCATTGTCGGCATAGGGATCATCAAGCACCCTAAGCAGCGTCGGGGCACTCTGGGGCGAATTAATGGCGCGTACGGCTAGCAGAACCTCTTGGCGCATAATGGGACTTGTGAGTCGCAGCAAGCGATGCAGAATTGGGAGCGTAGCGGGATCGCGGATAGTGGAAATCTCACGCGCCAGCCGAAATTGCATCTCGAACAACGCATCCCTGGGCAGAATGAGAGATGGAGGGGGTTGCGGTTGGGCCGTAAGCCATTGCTCGACGGCAGCCAAAACAGAATAGTCATGCAAGCGCAACATGGCCTCAAAAACGTAAGTCCGCACCAGCGGGTCTTGTGAATCCAAGAGCGAAACAAGCTCCTCCTTGGATTGCAGGTGACGCATATTTCCCAGCATACGAATACTGTCGAGCACGCGGTCGTGATCGCGGTCGTTCAGCCCGGCCTTCAAATCCACTTCCAGCCCGTGCATGGGGTCAGTGTCTCCAGAGGGCATTGCTCCGAGTTGATGCGAGATTGACAGTTGCCCGAACCAGTCGTCTACCAGAACGTACCTGTTTTCTTGAGGCTTGAGGAAGAATAAACAGTAGTCGCCTTTCCGAAGCACCACGTACGGTCCACCTTCCGGAGGCAGGATGTTGTCAAACAATACGGGTACTAGTTCGCTCGACGGCCGTTCTCCCTTAAAACATCGATCTACGTGAACGAGAGCGGTGGCCGTCCGATGTGGGGGCCGAGGATCGGAAACGACGGTCACCTCGGCCGCTTCAACAACCTCGCCCTTGCAGACAAGCGCGGAATCTGCCATCAATTTGGGAATGTTCTCTGTCCCACCAGGAGGACGTGGATAGGCAAGCGCATCCGAACAGAGGACAACTGCCAGCGGCGCACATAAAACCGGTCCTACTCGCATACCAGGATTATAGTCCCTTGAAGTGCCTGATAAACGCGGTGGTCTCAATGGGTCGACGCAACACTGGCTCGAAGTTTACTCGCAGGAGTCTGAAAGCCTAAGGTTTTTCTGGGGCGTTGATTTAAGCGCAGCGCCACTTTGTCCAGGTCCGACTGGGTATAGTCGGACAGGTTTGTTTTCTTCGGGAAGTATTGTCGCAATAGCCCATTGGTGTTTTCGTTCGAGCCGCGTTGCCAGGGGCTCTGTGGATCACAGAAGTAGACTTTCACATCCGTGGCCACTGTAAAGCTCTTGTGTTTGGCCATCTCCAGCCCACGATCCCATGTTAAGGAACGACGCAGGGCCGCGGGCAGCTTACGAACATGCCGAGTCAGTGCGGCGACGACAACCGCCGTGTCTTTGCTGGGCACTTTTACGAGTGCGGTAAAACGCGAATGGCGTTCCACTAAGGTCGCGATGTGACTGTTCCTTGAGCCGCGCAGGAGATCGCCCTCCCAGTGACCCGGAATGGCGCGGTCCTCCACTTCAGCGGGCCTTTCCCGGATGGAGATGGCCTCGGGGATTTGACCGCGCGAGTCTTTAAAGATGCGAGCGTGCTGCGAGCGGCGTATGCGACGCTTGGACCGCAGATGCCCCAGCAGCTCTTTTTTCAGCACTCCGCGCGCTTGAATGAATAAGCTACGGTAAATGGTTTCGTGGGACACACGCAGGCTCTCGTCATCGGGATACTGGGTTTTCAGCCAGCCGGAAATCTGTTGCGGCGACCAGTCCAGAATCAGTTTACTCGCAACGATCTTCCGCAACTTCACATGGATCGCAAGAAGACAGCGTTTGGGACGCAAGGCCGACTCCCAGGCTTGGAAATCGGCTTCATTGGCCCGATACACACAACGGCCACCATGACGTGCGACCTCCCGGCTCACGGTCGACACTGCTCGGTCCAGGCCTTTGGCAATCGCCCGTAGCGACGAACCAGAAACGATCCCTCTAGAGAGCTCCTCGCGCTCACGCAGCGTGAGCGCGAGGAGCGAGCGCCGCCGCACCGCCGGAACAAAGCCACCGTAACGCGACACCAAACACCGAATGGACGAATGCTCCTTGCCGAAGGCGCGCCCGATCTCATGCAACGTCCGTCCCGCCTTCCAACGACGCCACATGTCGCCCTTCTGAGCCGCAGAAAGCCCAAACCGTTTCCCTTGGATCATAAACACCACCTTTGAAAACAGCGTTATACCAGATGGTGTTGCATCGACCGGTTGAGCCCGCAGCGCTAACCGGACATGTGAAATCACACCGACTTTGGTGGATGCGGTTCGGCAACCTTCAGCCCGAGTTCCTTGGCTCTTTCGTAGCATTCTTGTGCGGCATCCCATCGATGCCTAAGTTCAGGAACCTTCGAGGCATACAGTGACCCCAGATTGTTCCACGCAACGGGATTGTCGCGTTCAGCGGCCATCAATAGCCAGCGTTCCGCTTCCAACACATCTCGATTCACTCCAAGGCCACACTGGTACAGTAGCGCGACTGTTGTTTGCGCGTCCGAGTTGCCATCCATCGCGGCGGGCAGCGCGAGCTTCAAAACGAGTTCGTAGTCCTGTCGCTCGAACGCATCTAGAGCGACGCTTGAAATATATCTCGGCGCTTCCATTTCTCAAGTTTATCGGCACATGCCTGATTAACGCCGTAACCGGAGAAGAGGAGTCCTAGGACTGGACTCTTCCGGTTTCCCGACTTACCAGGCGCTTGGGCCGCGTGACGAAGTCGGCTTTTGAGCCTGCTCTCGCAGTCGGGCAGCAATCTGATACACCGAATCAGCACTGTCGATGTCATCGAACGTTGGTGGCCGCGGTGGGTTGTTTCTGCCCCATCGCCATTCGCCTGATACAGGGCCGCCGAAACTGATCCTCCCAATGCCATCGTGGCGAACCGACTTGTCGATGATCGTCATGTTCTCGAAGTAGGCGCTTGATGCTGTGCGGCCCCTGAAACCATTTACAACTATGAGCGCCCGTCGCGTGGTGAGCGCGTAATAAGTTCGCTGTTTCTTCCAGTAGTTGTAAACAAATCGGCCCCAAATCATATATTGGCCCATCAGAACGAACGGAGTACCCCAAATCACGCCAAACCATTGAAAGGTTTTATCAGGTCGGTTGGTCCAAAAATTCCCTATACCAGAAGCGCCGAGAAGCCAAAAAATCGCAAATCCTCCCCATAACAAGCTGAACGGAATCGTGCCCCAGTCTTCTTTGTGAAGAATCACTGCGGCATTCGGGCGGCCCGTCCACTGGACGGTTTCGCCGGGCGACAGTTCGGATGAAAAAACATCAAACGGAAGTGGCGCAGTCATTTGCATTTGAAGGGTAGTTTGGGCCCCGATTCTACATCGGATTGTTCGGTAATCCCGTGCATGTCGGTGGTGTGAATCGTGCAGCGGTTACCGGAAACTGACCCGCTACCGAAAAACATAGGGGGTGGGGGGTCTCCCTCATTATCTAGGTCGCGGCTGAAATTCCGTTCATGCAGATAGCTTTGCCAGGGTCCCCGCTAGCACCAGCACGCCCCGGACGATGTCCTCGGGAGCGGCGTACTCATCGGGGCGATGGCTGTATCCATTGCGGCAGGGAATGAAGAGCATTCCTGTAGGAGCGATGCGCGATATAAAAAGCGAATCGTGGTACGCCCGGCTGACCATTTCGAGGAACGGAAATCCATGCTGGCGGCAGGAATCGGCAACCGCCGCGCGCACTTCAGGATCGCAATCCGCGGGCGCATCGGCGTTGAGCAATTCAGATTGAATCGAGACGCCGCGCTTCGCCGCAGTGTTTTGCGCCGCGCGCTCGATGACTTGCATCACGCCATCGCGCCGCGCCAAATCCGTGTCGCGGATGTCCAGTGTCATGCGCACGCGGCTGGGGATACTGTTCACCGCGCCGGGGAAAACTTCGCAGACGCCGACCGTGGCGACGGTGTCGGGCGCCCCGCTCGAGCGCGCCGCGCTTTCGACGGCCAGAATCAGCTCCGCGGCCGCGCACAGCGCGTCTCTCCGGTCGGGCATAAGGACCCCGCCGGCATGGCCGCCGGCGCCTTCGAGCAGAATGCGCAGGCTGGCAGGCGCGGCGATGCTTCTTACAATTCCAAGCGAAGTCTGCGCCCGCTCGAGGAGCGGGCCCTGCTCGATGTGCAACTCAACGAACGCTTTGTAATAACCGGTCGGCAGTTTCACATCCCGAAGATTTCCGCTGAGTCCCGCTTTTCTGCGAACTTCGTCTACGGATTCACCGTCTCGATCTTTCAATTTTGCGGCAGCATCCGCGGAAAGCGTTCCTGAAAGCAATCGGCTCCCCAGGCAGCCGATGCCGAAGCGCGTTGGTTCTTCGGTTGCAAACACAAGAAGTTCAATCGAGTTCTTGGGCCGAAAGCCGCTTCGCCGCAGCGCGCGGATCGCTTCGAGGCCGCCGAGAACTCCGACGACTCCGTCGTATTTGCCGGCATTGGGAATCGCATCAATGTGCGAACCCGTGCCGACGGCGGGGGCCGCCGGATTAGCTCCGCTCCAGCGCGCGAAGATATTTCCAATGGCATCCTGTCTTACGTGGAGGCCGGCTTCTTCGCAGCGCGAGATCAACCACGCGCGCGCTTTCAGGTCGGTTGGAGTGAAAACGATTCGGGTGACCGCGGGCGGTTCAGCGTCCGAAAAGGCGGCGAGAGTTTCCAGTTCCGAGAGGAGGCGCTCCTGATTAATTTCCAACTTCATTTTTTCGCGTCGCCGAGCGGATGTCGGTTCCAGTTTTTGTAAATCAAATATTTCGCCGGCACTTTGCCAATGGCGCCGAACCATTGCGGGCACCACGGCCCCATCCAGATGAAGTCGCCGGCCGCGACGGGATACCACGAATCGCCGAGCCGGTAAATGCCGCTTCCTTCGAGCATCATCAATCCATGTTCCATCACATGCACTTCCACCATGCTGAGCGATGCGCCCCGCTTGTAGACCATGGTGTTGACCGCAAAATCAAAACTCGGATCGTCAGGAAGCAAACATTTGACCTGCACATCGGAATCGCCATCCAGGGCGTGCGATGAAACGCCGTCTTCGCTGGAGACAATCGGTCGCGGCGCCTCGGATTTCTCGACGCCCTGGTAGTGCTTCTCAATAACGGCAACTCGGCTTTTTTTCTTGGCCATGACTCCGTGCGCAAACCCTTCGGGTATATACGCGTAGCCGCGTGCTCCGAGCTCGTGCCGCTTTCCCTGGGCCTCCAGCGTCACCGACCCTTCCATCACGTAAACAAAACGCTGCGCCGGCGTATTTCCCAACTCGCCCTTCGCTTCCAATTCCGCGGTGTATTCGGTGAACGCCGCGCCAAGCGCGGGGCCGATGTGAACGATGGCTGCAGCGTTCTTCATCCCGGGCAGGGCCGTGCGCACGAATGTGTCGGGAGTAAGCAACAAGTGGTTGCGCTGATGAGCGCTGCGCGTTTGACCGAGATTATGCACGGCACGTCCTTCCCAGAAATTCCTGCGAGGCTGCAAGCTGCGTCAGCAAATGATGTCCGCACTCCAGCGCTTTCGCGACGTCGTCGAGATGCACCGACTCTGAGGGATCGTGGCTGATGCCCCCGGGCGTTCGCAAGAAAATCATCGCCGCCGGAATTTTTTCCGCGAGGATCATAGCATCATGTCCCGCGCCGCTCGCCATCCGGTGGACATCGCAACCGGCTTTTTGAATGGCACGCTCGATCTGCTGCGTCAGAAAAGGATCCATGGCCACGGAATGTTGCGCAAGAAGCATCCGCCACTTCACAGCCATGCCGCGCCGCGCGGCGATCGATTCCGCTTGCCGTATCAACTCATCCAGCGCTTCGGTCCGCGCTCGATCCGAAGCGTGGCGAATATCCAGCGTGGCGCGCGCTTCTCCGGGAATCACGTTCGTCGCGCCGGGCTTGGCTTCAACGAATCCCACCGTCGCCACCAATCCCGGAGTGCGCCGCGCCAGATTCTCGACCCCGACAATCCACTCCGCAGCCGCGGCAAGCGCGTCGTGCCGCAGATTCATGGGCGTCGTGCCGGCGTGGTTCGCCTGCCCGGAGAACGTGAATTCCAGACGGTTTTGGCCAGTGATGGCTTCCACGGATCCGAGTGGTCGCCCTAAACTCTCCAAAACGGGCCCCTGCTCGATGTGAAATTCGATGTATCCCAAAACGTCATCGCTCATCATCGCTTTGGAAATCTCATCAGGGTTCAACCCAAAATCCTGAATCGCCTTCCGTACGGAAATGCCGCGCTGATCCTTGCGGCCGAGAAGTTCCTCATCCACCCGGCCCACCAGCGCGCGGCTTCCGATGAACGGAACTCCAAACCGAACTCCTTCTTCCTCCGAAAAGCCAACGACTTCAATTCCAAAAGGCAGCTTCTGCTCTTGCAGCGATTGCACCAAGCCGACGGCGATTACCACTCCCAATATCCCGTCGAACGCTCCCGCGTTCGGCACCGTGTCCAGATGCGAACCCATCAGGACCCGCGCCGCGCCTCGCGATGCTCCCGGATAAACTCCCCGCAAATTGCCAACCGCATCAACCGACACCGTCATGCCGAGCGCTTTCATCCACGACGAAACTTCCCGATGGCAATCCAGCATCGGTGGTGAAAGAAATGTTCTCCGGGTGCCGCCTGCGTCTTCTGAGAACGATGCCAGCTTCCGGCACCGCGCGATCACCTCTGCCGCGAGATTTGCAAAATCACTGGTCGTCTGCACTGGGTTGCTCACGGTGCGCCCCGTTGGACTCATAAATCCCGGATAAGCTTCGCTGCCACCCAGCCCACCACAACGAGCGCCAGCAGAACCTCCCAGCCGTACCGATTCCCGTAGCTCGCGACCGGGAAATGATTGCTCAGCATCAGAAAGACGACCGGCACGGCCAGGAATGTATTGTGCTTCGACCGCAATTTCGCTTGCGCGCCCAGCGACGCATCAAACGTCTCGCCCGCTGCCGCCGCCGCAAGCATCCTGCGCTGCGCGGGAAGAATGCGCATCCACACGTTCAACGTCATGATGGTGCCGAAGATCGCTCCCACGTGGATATACGCAGCGCGGCCACTGAACACGTGCAGCAATCCCCAGGCCGCCGCTGCCGTCATCACCAGGCCAAATCCCGCGAACGCGGCCTGCGACTTTCCCAACGGCGACCGCACGGCCAGATCGTAAACGATCCAACCCGCCGCCAGGGCGCCCAATCCAATCGCAATGCCCGCCTGCTTGGAAATGTCCGCAACGTCCGGATCGATGAGCCCATCCCCCAGGTAATACAAAAGAACGAGCAAAACTACGCCGCTCAGCCACGTCATCAACGCTTCCCAACGAAACCAGTGAACCTGGTCCGGCGCCACGCCCAGCGACTTTTGTTTCTCGACGGTATAAAAGCCGCCGCTGTGCACCATCCACACTGCCGACGCTGTCCCGCTCGCTGCCGCTTTCTTCTCGATCTTTCCGAACTGGCCGTCCAGCCACGTGAAGTAATACGTCTGCCCGACCCACAGGATCCCCGCGAAAACGTGAAACCACCGTACGCTGAGGTTCAGCCATTCGCGGATCGAAAAACTCATCTCAGCTTCCCCGGTACGTGGTGTATCCGTTCGCGCTCAACAGCAGCGGAATGTGGTAATGCGACTCGCCGCTCTGAACCCGAAACGTTATCTCAACCGCCGGGTACAGCCCTTCCTGTTTGGTTGCCGCGAAGTAACTCGCGGTGTCAAAAGTCAATCGATACACGCCTTCCGCGAGCGTCGCGCCGTCTGTCACCAACTGGGTGCATCGTCCATCCTGGTCACTCTTCGCGGCACTGATCGTTGACCATTGACCGGAGGAATTCTGCTGATCCAGCCGCACGGGTACGCCCGCAGCGGGTTTGCCCCTTGCCGTATCCAGAACGTGCGTGGAAACGCGATTCATCCCGCGATCCATTTTTTCAATCGAAGATTCATAATCTTTCGTTGCTCCTCGGCGGCCTGCCGCAGCTCCGTTGCCTCATCATTTTGCAACCGGCTCTTCAGAATCTCCAGGATTTCGCTGGCCGATTTTCCCGTCGCGCACACGATGAAAATCCGCCCGAACTTTTGCTCGTACTCATGATTGCTCCGCTTCAACTCCACCTTTACAGAGTCATTGGCCGCAGCTGCTTCTTGCTGTTCTTGCTCCGCCCATGCCGAAGATTGCTGCGTCGCCGTTTTTTTCCCTCGTGTCTCGCCAATTCGCGGATGACTCCGAAACGCTTCCAGCCAGTCCGCCGCCTGCAAGTGTTGCCACGCCGCGTCCGACGCCGCCAGCAGCGACGCTTCATCGTGTATCGGCCTTTTCGTGACCATGCTCGCGGCCCAAGTTCTCGATCCACAGCAAGCAAGGATCTCCTGCTCCGCTTCTTCCCGGCGTAACTCGTTCCACCGGGCAAGCACCTTGCTCACGCGTCCATCCCCGCAGCGGCAAGCTTCTCGAGAAATTCCGCAACCAGATTGCCCGCCACTGCCGCACGATAGCGCGCAGTCGAACGGATATCGTCAATGGGCCGAATCTCGTTGACCGCAGCCTTCCTAGCCGTCTCGATCAACGATGCGTCGATCTTTTTCCCGGTGAGCATTCGCTCCGTGTCCTTCAAGCGAAGAGGAACGGGCGCCACGCTTCCCATCGCAAGCCGCAAATCACGAATCATGCCTCCCGCGATCTGCGCCAATCCGGCCAAGCACACTTTGGAAATGGCCTGTGCGTTTCGCGCTCCTACCTTGCGCGCATGCGAAAAATATCCTGCAAATCGCCGCGGCAGGGAAATATCACGAATCAATTCGTCAACCGCCAACGCTGTCTTCTTGTAGCCGGTGTGAAAGTCTCGATATGCCAGCCGCCGCTCGCCCCGCACGGATATCAGCGTCACTTCGGCGTCGTACACCAGCAGCGGGGGCAGGGAATCGGCAGCGGGAGATGCGTTCGCGATATTGCCCCCGAGAGTTCCCCGATTCTGATTTGCAATTCCGCCGGTCCAGGAAGCAGCCGTGGCAAGCAGAGGAAATTCCCTCGAAACGATTTCATGTTCACGCAGCGCGGTATACGTGCACGCGGCGCCGATGCGAATTCTATCCGGAAACACTTCGATTTGCCGAAGCTCGGGAATATTCCAAATATTGATCAAATTTTGGTTGGGCAGCTTTCCGGCAGAGTACAAAACCATCACGTCGGTTCCGCCGGCAATGGGCAGCCATCGAGCCGGCTCGCCGGCCAGCAGGGAGAGTACCGCTTGCAGATTGCCCGGCGAAACGAGACTGTATTCAGCGGGATCGGCTCTCATTGTGCAACTCTTCGCCGCGCTGCCCACGCCACGGCATCGAAAATCTGCATGTAACCTGTGCAGCGGCAAAGATTGCCTGCAAGTCCCTCTCGTATATCCGCCAGAGTAGGCTCCGGTTTTTTCTCGAGCAGATGCACTGCCGCAAGAATCATTCCCGGCGTGCAGATGCCGCACTGCGCGCCACCGCATTCGAGGAACGCCTCCCTCACGGGATGCATACTGGCATGGGATGAAAGGCCTTCGATCGTAACAATGCTTGCGCCTTTCGCTTGCCCCACTGGTACGAGGCAACTATTCACCAGCATCCCGTCCAACAGAACGGAACACGAACCGCATTCACCTTCGCCGCATCCTTCTTTCGTGCCCGTCAATTCCAGCTCGTTGCGCAGCACGTCCAGCAATCTTTCCATGGGATACGCGAGGACTTTCTTGGTCTCGCCGTTGACGGTAAACAATACTTCGCATTTCGCGCCAGTTCCCGCTGAAGGATTCATGCGGTCCCTCGCGTCGAAGAAGTAGCCTCGCGCTCAAGAGACTCCAGCCGCAGGCCTTCAAATAGATCTTCGGGCAGCAGCGGAATCGAATGGAAACGAACACCGATCGCATCTTCCACGGCGTTTACAATCGCCGGCGCAGGGCCGTCCATGGGAAGTTCTCCGATGCCCTTGGCGCCGTGCGCGCCGTGAACGTTGCCAAGCTCCTCAAAAAATACGCGGATTAGCGGCAGGTCTACGGAAGTCGGCATGATGTAATTCGTCATCTGGTTGTTGATCATGCGACCGTTCTGCCAGACCACTTTTTCATAGAGCGCAAAGCCAATCGCCTGAGCCACGCCGCCCGTGATCTGGCCCTTGGCCAGAACGGGGTGAAGAACTTTGCCGACTTCCTGCAGCGCAACGAAGTCGTCCACGGTCACGGCATACGTTGTCAGATCCACGGTAACTTCCGCAACGTAGACGGCCCACGCAAAGGCCGCGTAGGCCTCGCCTTGATATTTTTCATCGTCCCAGTGGACATCACCAGGCGCTTCATAGCGCGCATAAGCCTTCAGCTCGCCGCGCGCGGCGATATACTTCCGGCACGCGGCTCGAAAATCTTCCGGCGTGCAGGCGTCACCCAGAAGGCCGGCAGTCGTGAGCGTTTGCTTGATTCCCTGGGCCGCCGCCTGAACCAGTTTTCCGACGATCATCGCCGTGCGCGAAGCTACTGTCGGGCCGCTGTTCGGTACTACGGTCGTGTCCGGTTGCGCGATCGCAACGCTTTCGTAGGGAAGCCCCAGCGCTTCGGCCGCAATCTGGCAAAGCACAGTATTGGTTCCTTGACCAAATTCCGCGCTGGACACCAACACGCGAACACTGCCGTCGGCGCCGGCTTCCACACCGACCAGGGAATTCAGATAGCGTTCGCCGGAGCCCGTGAATCCCGCGCCGTGCAAAAACGCCGCGATCCCGATTCCTTTTTTGCGCATTCCCGCTTTATTTTCTTCGGCAAAACGCGTTTTCTTCCGGGCATAGTCAGAGAGTTCCAGCGCGCGGTCGAGCAAATGATTCAAGTCGATTTCTTCGCGGATGACCTGTTGCGTGGTGGTCGTCTGGCCGGGCTTGAGGAAATTTCGCCGTCGAACCTCGACCGGAGAGATGCCAACGGCCTGGGCGATGCGGTCCATGTGTCGCTCCATGGCAAAGAGACTCTGCGGGGCCCCGAAACCGCGAAAGGCTCCATGCGGCGGCGTATTCGTCGCCAAGGCCTTGGTTCGAATGCGCACACTCGGCCAATAATAGGGACCGCCGGCGTGAATCGTGCCGCGCGATAGGACCACCGAGGACAACGTGGCGTAGGCGCCGCCATCGATGGTGAACTCGATTTCGCCTCCGAGAATTTTGCCATTCTTGTCCACGGCCGTGCGATGGAGCGTTCGCGAAGGATGCCGCTTCGTCGTGGCGACCATATCCTCCATGCGGTCGTAGACGATTTTCACCGGCCGCCCGGACTTTATCGCGAGCAGCGCGGCGTGCCCTGCGATCATGGAAGGATATTCTTCCTTTCCGCCGAACGCGCCTCCGGTTTCCATTTGCACGACGCGAACCTTTTCTTCGGGAAGGCCGCAAAGCACCATCAATGCCTTATGAACGTAATACGGACACTGCAGCGAGCCCCATACCGTAATTCCATTTTCGGGGTCGAACGCCGCGATCACTCCGTTATTTTCGATGTACAGCTGCTCCTGCGCGCCGGTGAAGTACTCGCCCTCGACGATGAGCGGCGCTTCCTTCCAGACGGCGTCCACGTCGCCCTTTTCCACCAGAAAGGTCTTGAAGGTATTGTCGGCGCCCCAGATGATTGTGGATTGTCGCTCGCTTTCTTCCAGGGTGTGCACGGGCGGAAGCGGGTCGTACTCGATGGAAACGGCGTCGACCGCGTTTTGTACCTTGTGACGGTCTGTATGGGCCAGAAGGAGAATCGGTTCTTCGGGATGATTCACGGTCTCGGAGGCGAGGCACGGCTGGTCGTCCAGGATCAGGGAGATGCAGTTTTTGCCTGGAATGTCCTTGGCCGTTACGATTACAAAATCGTTCCAGCGAACCGTTGAATCAAAGGAAATTTTTCTAATCTTGCCACGCGCGACGTTGCTGCGCACCGTCGCGCCGTAAAGCATGCCGGGCAGAACCACGTCGTCCACGTAGCGAGAGGCCCCTGTGACTTTGTCCCAGCCTTCCTTGCGCGGCACCGATGCGCCGACGATGTGACGCTCTTGCAAACTTGCCGACCTCACCCTTTCTCGCAACAAAGCAGATGAACGTGTACGCGCTCGCCGTGAAGCTGCTCGCACGGATTCCGCGGCCGGAGCATGGTGAACGCTGACGATTATAAATGCTTTTGCAGGCAGGATTCCGTAGGAAACAGCGGAAGCTTCCAATGTCGCCTTGAAACTTCCATCCGCCGGTTAACGACGCAATTCGCGCCCGCCTGGCTCTCCCGGGAATTCGCCATTGGCGAATACGCAGGTTCCGCGCAGGTACGTCGCCTTGATGACTCCCCGCAGACGTTCGCCTAAATAGGGTGAAACGCGATGACGATAGGAAAGACGGTCCTCCGTTGCAATGAACTCAGCTTCAGGTTCAAACACCGCGAAGTCGGCATCCAGACCTTTGGCAATACGCCCCTTCCGCGATTCACACCCGGCAAGCCTGGCAGGACCCTCCGCCATCCACCGCGCGATGTCCGCAAGCGTGAATCCGCGGCTCTTGGCCTCGGTCCACATCGCCGGCAGCGCCAGCGAGAGGCTGGAGATCCCTCCCCACGCTGTGCGAAAGTTTCGCTCGCTCAGCCGCTTCATCTCCGGCGGACAAGGAGAATGATCGGTCGCCGCCAAATCGATGACTCCTTCTCGAAGCCCCTGCCACAGCTTTTCGCGATTTTCCCGGCCGCGGATTGGCGGCGCGCACTTGAAGAGCGTCTGGCCGTCCGGGATCTTGTCGGAGGAGAAATGCAGGTAATGCGGGCAAGTTTCGACGCTTACCGGCAACCCCTCGGTCTTCGCTGCACGCAACATGTCCAACGCCTGGCTCGTCGCCAGATGGACGATGTGCAGGCGGAAATGAACTTCGCGGCACAGGGAGATCATGAGCTGAATCGCGGAAAGCTCTGCTTCATCCGGCCGCGATTGCAGATACGTCGCGTATTGGCTCCAGTCCGCCTCCGCCAATTGGCGTGTTGCCGCATCGACCGGCCAGGGCAGTTCCGCGTGCACGAGCAGCGGCAAGCCGGTGCGCGCGACATGCGGCAAGGCTGCGCGGAGCTCCCGCTCGGTGACCATAGTGAAGCCGTCAATGCCAGGATGAATGAGGAAGCATTTGAATCCCGGTACGCCCGCGGCCGCTAAAGCTTCGATATGCTCCTGGTTGTCGCTCACAACTCCGCCCCACGCCATCCAGTCCACACGGCACTGGCCGCTCGCGGCTTTGCGTTTTGCTTCTAGCGCAGCAACGGTAGTCGTCGCTGGGAGACAGTTGAGTGGCATGTCCACCAGCAGCGTGCAACCGCCCGCAGCAGCGGCGCGTGTCGCTGTTCGGAATCCCTCCCATTCCGTCCGACCGGGTTCATTGATGTGGACGTGGGAGTCCACCAGCCCCGGTAGAATGGCGGCGTCGCCAAAATCCGTCGCGGAAGTCTCCGCCGGCAGTTCATCCTGCGGAACGACGTCAAGGATCCGCCCATCTTGGAAGAGCACAGCCGCCGCCTTAATTCCGTGCGGCGTCACGACGCGTTGAGAAAGGAATGCTTTGAGGGGCAAGTTCACAGCCTGGATAATTTTCCGGCAATTTAGCAGCAGAAGCGTATCGCAGCCGGTTGCAATTCCCAAGGCTCGCGCAGGGTACGTCTTAGGCGTTGGACCGGCGGCTTTTAGTGTTATACGTTATCGGTCGACTGGGACATCAAAAAAAAGGAAATTGAGGTTTAGCGGAATCGCATGTTCAACGTTTCGGTGGCGACGCTGATGCAGCACCTGCTCTTCTTGTTTCTCCTGGTCGTTGCTCCTATTTGGGATTTGTACAACACCCGGAAGTTGAAGCGTAATCCTAGTTCCGAACAGAAAATTCGCTACTATAAAACGACTTGCACATGGCTCTGGATTGCCAGTGCGCTCGCAGTTGTTGCCATTGGCTTCCGCCCGCTGTTCACCATCAGTTCTTCACCCGGTGAAATCTCCTGGCTATTACTGCACCCCTGGGTTCGCTACCTGATAGAAGCGCTGATCGCGATCTTTGTTATTATTTCTGTGGTGCTTCCGCTCGGCACCGTGATCTGGAAGAAGCTGACGAAGCGGCCACGCAAGTATTCCTCTGCCGCCCTGAAATCGTTCAGCTACTTCTTCCCCGCGACCTGGACCGAGCGCCGCTGGTGGGTGTTCCTCAGCATCACAGCGGGAGTTTGCGAAGAAACTCTCTTCCGCGGCTTCATGCTGCACTACTTACACGTTTTTCCCTGGACGCTGAATCTTACGCTGGCGCTGCTGATTTCCTCAGTGATCTTCGGATTTAACCATCTCTATCAGGGTGCCGGCGGAGTCGCGGGGACTGCGATCGCCGGCTTTCTTTTTGGCCTATTGTTTCTGCTGACCGGAAATCTTCTGCTTCCGATTATCCTCCATGGCGTGATGGATCTGCGCATACTGGCCATATTGCGGCCTCCGGCTGATACACCATCCTAAGAATCAACGATTCAGTCTTAAGCGTTGTATGCTCACGGATTGCCAGCCGCTGCGCGGCACGGTAATGAATGACAAATTTGAATTTAGTACGGGGTCTTCTTTTCCTGGCTCTTCCAGAGCGAAAAAATCGCCAGCGATTCGTCGCGAAGAAGCTGCTCCATGGGCATGCGGCGCGCGGCGAGCGGACGCTTCAGCTCTTCGGAAATGAATGCATCGTCAAATCCAGCCGCGGCGGCATCGGCAGCCAGGCAAGCATAGAAGACGCGCGACGAGCGCGCCCAGTAAATGGCTCCAAGGCACATCGGGCAAGGCTCGCACGTGGTGTAGAGGTCGCAGCCGGAAAGCTGGAAATCGCCGAGCTTGCGGCAGGCTTCGCGAATCGCTACGACTTCGGCGTGCGCCGTGGGATCGTTGGTAGTTGTGACGCGGTTGGCGCCTTCGGCCACCACGCGGCCGTCCTTCACGACCAGCGCGGCGAACGGGCCGCCCCGGCCGGTGCGAACGTTCTCGAGTCCCAAGGCAATGGCGCGGCGCATGAAATCTGCGGACATGATTTTGTGACCCTGTTTCAGAGTGCCCTTCCCGTTGCCAATTATCAATGGCCGTTCTTTCGTTTG
>Ga0210406_10003728_pt1 | contig 16560 bp, 13 predicted proteins | sample IncBWC30MmetaG_FD_155454 | JGI IMG/M metagenome (GOLD analysis project Ga0210406, IMG submission 155454) | Forest soil microbial communities from Barre Woods Harvard Forest LTER site, Petersham, Massachusetts, United States - Inc-BW-C-30-M | ecosystem: Environmental > Terrestrial > Soil >... | reverse complement strand
TGTTGATCAACGAGAATCGACTCACACCGATTGAGCCCAAGGCGCGTGCGTTCTTGGTGGCGGAAATGGAGAAATTCCTGTTTGGCAGCGGATCTGAAAAGCCTAAGGATTTCGTGCCGAAGTAGCCTGGATCGGCGTTTTCAATATGTAAGTAGCTGATTATTCAATGGTTTCCTATTATGGAACGGTACGGTTGCGTTGCATTACAGGTGAGCGTACCGTGCAGGGGTTCGAATCACCCTTCATGAGGAGCGAGCCATGGTGAAAATTAAACAGGTGATCTTCGGTGTTGCCGCAGCCGCGACAATTGCGCTTGCTCCAATCGCACCCGCATTGGCCGATGGTCACGGCTTTCGGCCGGGACACGGATTTGGAGTCGGGCGTGGTTTGTTAGGCGCGGCGGTCGCGCTCGCGACGTTGCCGTTGGTAATCGCGTCGAATGTCGTCGCGGGCGTCACTGAGTCCGCTGCACCGTATCCGTCGCCTAGATACGCCGCTCCCGGATATGCAGCTCCCGCGTACGGTTACGCGCCCCCCGTTGCTTATGCGCGGCCGTACTACGCGCCGTATCCCGGGTATTATGCGCCGGGAGTCGCGTATGGACCGCGCGGTTATTATTCACCGCGCCCGAGCTACTACGGTCGCGGGTATTATCGTTCGGGTGGCAACGCGTATCCGCGCAGGTAAGAAAGAACCCGTCAAGCATGTGAAGGCAGTCAGAAAGAGTGGCCGCCCGCCGCGTGCGGACGCGCTTAAGCTGCGCGAGCAAATCTTAAAGGCGGCCACGGAGCTGTTTTTAGTTGAGGGGTACGGTTCGACTTCCATTGAATCGGTGGCCTCGCGCGCCGGCATCTCCAAGCGGACCTTTTACGATCGATTCGAGGATAAGGCGGCGCTGTTCGCCGCGGTCGTTCATTCCATCATCGAGCACATCCGTCCCCCGGCAGATGTGCCCTTGCTCGCCGGTGCTGACTTGCCGGAGATACTGCGACGACTTGCAGGACTCATCTTGCAGGCTGCGCTGTCCCCCCAAGCGATTGCCTTGCACCGACTGGTAACCGGCGAATCGAGCCGATTTCCGGAGCTTGCGAGTGCTGTCGAGAACGACGGTGGTCAAGCTGAAGCGACGGCGCTCATCGGCGGATTGCTTTCGCGGGAATTGCCGAAGATCAAATTGACTCCTGAAGATGGGGTGTTCGCCGCCCAGCAGTTCATCTATATGGTGGTGGCGGTGCCGCAGCGTCGCGCGACTGGGTTTGGAACTCCAATGACGCCATTTGAACTCGAAGTGTGGGCGAGCAAGGCTGTGACTCTGTTTCTGGAAGGGTTCAAGGGTCTGCGCAATTGAGTACGGGCGGCGAAGAGTATTGCTGCGCAACGTGAATACAGTCCGAGCAACACCATTCATAAAAGCTGTAGAGCAGGCGGATGTACAGCCAGCGGGGGAAGTATTGGCAAGTGCGTTCCGCGGTTATCCCTTCTTTGAGTACTGCTTAGGCGACGCCGACAACTACGAGCGTATGGCGCCGCGGATGTTCGCGAGCTTCGTTAGATGGACGATGCTCTATGGGAGAGCGTGGACGACAAACGATCTGAATGCGGTCGCACTGCGACGGCCACCAGGGACCAGAAGCATCGGATTCTGGAACGCCTTGCGTTCAGGCCTCGTGTTGACTTTTTTGCGGATGGACACTGCTACGAGGCGACGATTTGGCCGCGCAGCTCCGATCGTAGAAGAGACTCACGAGTCGATCATGGGCGATCAACCACACTGGCATTGTTGGATGATGGGCGTACTAGCGGCTCGCCAGGGCACGGGCGTTGGAAGACAACTGATGCGGCACACGTTTGAACAAAGTGATCGAGCCGGGTTGCCGTGCTATCTGGAAACCTTTAGTGAAGGCTCGGTACGTGTCCATGAAAGCCAGTTGTATTCGATCCGAAAAGCGGTAGCAATTCCTGAGACACCGCTTACTCTGTACGCCATGGTACGGCCTCCGCAGTGAGGGGCAGCGGCGGTGAGGCGGTGGAAAGATACGAGAATGCCGATGAGATATAACTGATGGGCTGTAGCCTGATTTGCGGCGTACTGGTCGTGCTTCTTGCCGGACAGACTCGCTCGCAAGCCGCTGATACACCCACTGGTCTCCGAGACTATTTAAAGAAAGAGATGCGTGAGCTTCGCATTCCGGGCATGCAAGTGGCCGTGGTCCGGCACCAGAAGATCGTGTTTCTCGCGGCTCTGGGGATTGCGGAGGTTGGGAATGCCGTGCCGGTCACCAACAAGACCGTTTTTTCAATTGCATCGGCCACCAAAGCCTTCACGGGTGTAGCGCTGATGCAGCTGGTCGAGGACGGCAAACTTGAATTGGGGGCGCCCATATCGCGATATCTAGTCGGGCTGCCCGTGTCCTGGCAGAAGGTCACCATACGCCAGTTGGCCACTCACATCTCGGGGCTTCCCAATGTGGTTAACAATGACACCGGCGAGCTGATTACCGGGGTGCAAATCGCGTCCGCGGGGGAGAGCGATGTGGATGCCGCGTGGAGCAAAGTTCAAACGCTGCCGATCGAATCTTCTCCCGGCGAGAAATACAGTTACAACCAGACAAACTACATCTTGTTAGGCAAGGTGATCGATAAATTGAGTGGAGAACCGTTCACGCAATTCATCAAGGAACGTCAGCTCGATTCAGTCGGCATGCCGAGCACGGTTTACGCGGATGACAGTGACGTTGTCCCGCACCGTGCGCGGTCCTATTCGAACATTCGTTACAGCAAAGACGGACAGATGGAACGCACGTCGAATTTGACCGAACAATACGTCCGGTATCCGCCGCAGTTTTTGACTGCCGCTGGGCTGACCACCAATGCTGAAGATCTCGCGCGTTGGATCATCGCGCTCGAGCAGCATCGCCTGTTGAAGGAGGCGTCCAGTCTGGCAACGTTGTGGACACCGAGCATCCTCAACGACGGCGAGAACGGTACGTGGGGACTCGGCTGGCCGATATTTGCCCGACCCAAACACACCAGCTACGTGCCATTCGGGGGCGCAAAAGCTGCGTTTGCCATGTATCCAGAAGACGATGTCGCAGTGGTCATCCTGACGAACTTGCAAGGTAGCATGCCAGAGCGCTTCATCGATCGAGTCGCGGGTTACTACATTCCAGGCTTCCCGGAATAGAAACAGCGAAGCGAGGCGGAATAAGATTGCGCTTTTTGGTCCGGCTTGTCAGTCTGTGACTATCTTAAGCAAGGGGAAAGAAATGCGCCGACTGTTGCTCGGGTCACTGTTTGCCGCAATCGCGTCCTTTGCCGTTGCCGCGCCGACGTCGAAGGAGCAGCTAAGCACACCGCCCGCCGGCGCGCGCCACTTCACAATCAGTTCGACGGCCGGCAAACATGGCGACATTTGGTCGTGGACGAGGCCTGACGGACGCGTGGCCTATCGCATGTCGATGTCCCTGCGGGGTTGGGTGACCGAGGAGGACGAACTTGTGACCCTGGACAGCGATCGCCGGCCTACGGCCATCGCGATCCGCGGCTACACCGATCAGGGTGACGCATCTGAGGATTTCACCGTCGACGGCTCTGGCATCGCACACTGGAAAACGGTTGTCGATTCCGGCTCTGGGCCCTCCGGAAGCCGACGCTACAATACGTACGGCGGGCCTTGGCTTGCCGGTGAAATGGATGTCGAGGCGCTTGTCGCGGCGCGCGATAAGGGGATCGACCTGCTGCCCAGCGGGCACGCCAGCATCGCCTTCGACCAGTCAGTACAGATCGATGGTCCGCACGGGCCGAAGACAGTTAAGCTCGCCTTCCTCCGGGGCTACGGCTTTTCGCCCTCACCGGTTTGGCTCGACAGTGACAATCATTTTTTTGGCAATGCCGGAGTGATTTCGCTGCTGCCCGAGGGGTACGAAGCGAGTGGCCCCCGCCTGAAGGCGCTGCAGGATGATGCAACAGCGGCCATGGTGCGCGGAATCGCACACCAATTCTTAAGCCCCGCTAATCGGACGCCGACGCTCGTCGATCACGTTCTCATGTTCGATTCGGTCGTTGGGCGATACCTGCCCGACCGCGCGGTCTTGATTGCCGATGGCAAGGTTGCTGCTGTCGGTCCGGCGGGATCGATCAAGCCGCCGCCGGGCGCCGTCCTGATCAATGGGCGCGGCAAGACACTGACGCCCGGACTGTGGGATTCGCACCAGCATGTGGGGGACGATTGGAACCTCCTGCAAAACGTCGCGACAGGCATGACGAATTATCGGAGCCCCGGCTCTATGATCGACGATGCGCTGAGTATCTATAAGCGTCGCGCCGCCGGCGACCTGCTCGCGCCCGACGGAAAGATCTCCGTGATCATAGATCGCAAGGACCCGCTGGCCGCGCAGGGCGCGCTCACGGTGTCGTCGGCGGAAGAGACAATCGCCGCTGTAGATAAGATCAAGGCGGCGGGCCTATGGGGTGTCAAGTTCTACACGTCGATGAACCCGGCGTGGATTGCTCCGGGCGCCGCCGAGGCACATAAACTCGGCCTGCATGTGCATGGCCACGTGCCCGCGGGCATGCGCCCGCTCGACGCGGTGCGGGCGGGCTATGACGAAGTTACGCACATTAACTTCATCTTGATGCAAGCGATGCCGCAAGATGTGGTTGACAAGTCGAATACCGCCGCGCGGCTCGAGGGCCCTGCCCGGTACGGCAAGGACGTCGATCTTGATGCCCCGGCGATGAAGGCTTTCTACGCGGAGCTCTCGAGGCGACAGACAATCATCGATCCTACGCTCACGGTATGGGAGCCGCTGATGACCTCCGACGGCAGCGCCATCTCGCCGGAATATGCGCCGTTTGAGGAGATCGCGCCGCCGTCTGTCACCCGCAATTGGAAGATCGGGGGCTATCCTCTGTCCGAGGGCCTCACGCGCGACGACTATCGCCGAAGCTTCGCCAAGATGGTGCAGCTTGTGGGGAAGCTCCATCAAGCGGGTGTCCGGATTGTCGCTGGCACTGATGGGTCGGGACTTGAGTTGGTGCGCGAACTGGAGCTTTACCGGCAATCGGGCTTAAGCAATGTGGAAGCGCTGCAGACCGCAACCATCATCCCTGCCCGGATGACCGGCATGGCAGATCGCACAGGATCGATCGCGCCTGGGAAGACGGCCGACATCATCCTTGTGGATGGGGATGTCTCGAAGGACCTGGCCAACCTTCGCCATGTGGATACTGTGTTCTTGGACGGCTATCGACTGGGAGGAAAGGCGCTGCGGGAAGCGAGCGGTCTGAGCGGAATGCCGAAGTGATGAGGCTGCTATTTGGGCTTGGGGATACGTGAAAATCGTCGTTGGGAGTTTCGCGACACTATTGGAATAGCGGCCAAAGCCAGGGGCGAACCTGTGACTGCATTTGTCGCCACCATAAAGATTCGCGGCATCAATCCGTACATTCTCGTGAGTGCGGTCCGAGCTGACACCATAAAGACAGGCTGGCGCAAGCCGATGCCGGTCTTGGTGCGAGTCAATGGCAAACCCGAGCGCCAATGGCGCATCAACATGATGCCGGTCGGCAATGGAGCTTTCTATTTGTACCTGCACGCCGACGTTCGCAGAGCCTCTCAAACGTCGGTCGGGGATCGTGTCCGAATCGAGGTTGAGTTCGATTCGCGCTATAGAAACGGACCTCAGCATGCGATGCCGATCTGGTTCCGACGGGGGCTCTTGATGAACCGGCGCGCCAAGAAGAATTGGCTGGCATTGACCCCTAGCCGCAAGAAGGAGATTTTGCGGTATTTCTCACAGTTGAAGTCTCCTGCCGCGCGGGCGCGTAACCTTGCCAGGGCGCTGCAGGTTCTTTCGGGTATGGCTGGCCGATTCATGGGTCGAGCGTGGGCTGACGGGTCGTAAAGCCTTGTGGTCAACGTAACCTGCGCCGCAAGGAGCAGGGACGGTGACTGCGTTATTTACCGACTTCTTTTGTGGAATTTTCTGTTTTCACTTCTTGAGTGCGCGATAAACCATCTCCTGCGAGATCACTTCGGGCGGGCGCATCTCCGCTCGGCTGCGCTGGCGGTTCATCATGCCGACGAACAAGAGATCGTTCTCAGGATCGACCCAGAAGAAAGTGCTGAAGGCGCCGCCCCATTCGTAGGTCCCGCGTCCCACCGGGCGACCGGCGCGTTCTGGATCTAGGCAGACCAAGCCGTTCATGGCGTAGCCGTTGCCATGTCCGACGACGTAATGCAGGATGCCGCGCCGGGTCTTCAGAAACTCGTCGGAAAGGAGGTTCGACAGCATCAGGTCGACCGATTCAGGCTTCAGCACGCGCGCCTCGCCCAGGCTACCGCGGTTCAGTAGCATGCGGGCGAATCGGGCAAAGTCCATCGCGGTCGACTTGAACGAGGTGCCGCCCATCGGAAAGATGGACTCCAGGCGTTCCTCCACCGTCGCGCCGCGCAGGCGGCCGGTCTGCGCATCGATTACATGACCACGGACCAGGCGGCGGTTCTGCTCGTAGCTCAGAGCGAAGGCGGTGTCGCGCATGCCTAGGGGATCGAAAACGCGCCGCTTCAAGAACAAGTCTAACCGCTCGCCCGTCAGTCGTTCAACGATCTCCGCCTGCAGGTCAGTGGCGACGCTGTACTCCCAGCTCTGGCCCGGCTCATAGGCGAGCGGCAGGCGAGCGTAGCGCCCGATCAGTTCAGTCAGGGATCGGGCGCTGGACCAGTTCGTGGTCTGCAGAAACCGAGTCATTTCTTCGGGCGTCTTGCCGAAGGAGAAGCCCGCTGTGTGTGTGAACAGCTCGCCGATGGTCGGTTCGCGCGTCGCGCCACTGCCTGGCAGGCTTGCGATGTCCCTGAATTCGGGAAGATGCAGCGAGATCGGATCGTCCAATTTCCACTTGCCCTCTTCGTGCAGCAGCATCATGCCGACTGCGGCCAGCGGCTTGGTCATGGAGAATAGGGTGAAGATCGAGTCCGGGTGCAGCGACATCTTCGTGTCGATGTCGGCGTAGCCGGCAGTGTGGCTCATCACCAGCCGCTCACCGCGCGCCAATAGGGCAACTACGCCGGGAAACTCGCCGCTAGCGACCAGCGTGTCAAAGTAAACCCGCAATTCCTGCAAGGGCTCGACCGCGAAACCGGCCTCGCCTGCCGCAACTGGCTTGAACATGAAGTCAACCACGGTCAATTCTCTCCTCTCTGAGCCAATTTCCGGCTCTGTGTTTTAAACAGTACCGATGTTCCAAGTGTATTGGCGCTTGCGTGGGCAATGCGGGATCGACTCCACGCATCATCCATGGGCTCCGTCGGAACACGGATACGGGGCGAGCGAAACCCCGATAGGAAGGGCGGACGTAGCGGGCGCGCTGACGGACGCGGACAATCGTTCATCAAAGGCGGCGAACGGTAGTTGGGCGAGCGTATCGCGCACATGACGCCGGCCCAGCATTTCGAGGCTCGTGCATCCCATCAGAGCCATGCCGCGCTCGATCTCCTCTCGGAAAATCTCGATCGCTCGAGTGACGCCCCGTTCACCGCCAGCGGCAAGACCGAACAGATACGGTCGGCCGATCGCGCACGCGCTGGCTCCGAGAGCAATGGCTTTCAGCACGTGGGTACCACGGCGCACGCCTCCGTCGAGGATCAGGGAGAGCGATTCGCCCACGGCATCGCGAATCGATGCCAGCTGTTCAATCGGTGAAATGACTCCGTCGAGCTGCCTGCCGCCGTGATTCGAGATCATGACTCCCTCGCAGCCCAACTCGGCGGCGCGCCGCGCATCGGAGGGCGACAATATGCCCTTCACGACGAGCGCTCCGGCCCAGTTCAACCTGAGCCATTCCAGATATTTCCAATCGATCGAGCGGTCCATCTGGCTGTTGACGTACTCCATGACGCCGGTTCGCCGCCGGCTGACTGAAGGTGCGTAGCGGGTAACGTTTGCCAGATCGAACGGCCTGCCGAAGAGCTTCGGTAAAACCCAGCGCGGATGGGCCGCAAATTGGAACAGAGTGCGTAGCGTGAATCGCGGCGGCAACGTCATGCCCGTGGCGATGTCACGCTCGCGATTTCCTGCCAACGGGGTATCCACCGTCAAACAGATCGCGACATAACCAGCGGCCTGCGCTCTTGAGAGCAACTCGAGCGTCAGACCACGGTCACGAAAACAGTACAGTTGGAACATCCGCGGACCGCCTGCGGTCGCAACGTCCTCGATGGTCGAAGTCGCCATCGTCGACAGGGTATAGAGGATCTGGTGCGCGGCCGCTGATCTGGCTACCGCCATTTCGCCGTCGGCATGGAAGAGCTGCGACATCCCGGTGGGTGACAGCATCAGTGGCAACGGATATCGGTGCCCCAGGAGTTTCACTGAAGCATCGATGTGAGCTACGTCGATCAGTACGTCGGGAACCAGGGCGTACCGTTCGAACGCAGAGGTGTTGCGCGCCGCAGTCCACTCGTCGTCCGCACCCCCTTGTAGATAGTGCCAGATGGGAGCGGGCAGGCGCCGGGCTGCCCGAAGTTCGAGATCCGCAATATTGCGGGCCGCGATGGTCGATCGACGCGGCGCCGACTTGGAATGCGGCACGTTAAGTTCTCCCGGAAGCTGGCGGTTTCTCTCATTGAAAACTTTTCCTATGAGGAAATCAAGTTCTCTTCCTGGCACGTCGCGGCGGGCGACCAGCCGGCTTAGGGGCATGCGGCGGACTGCGGGTCACCTGGAGTATCGGTGCGGTGTTGTTCTTGACCATCTCGGATGAACGCGGGATCAGCACGGCCAGTATCGTGCACGTGGCATTGCCTACCTTGGTGTGGGCATGGCCCATCTCGGCGTCGAAGTAAACGCTTTCTCCTACCTTGAGACGTACCGGGGCGTATACGTCCGTGTGAAACTCTAGTTCGCCCGACAGCACGTAGTTGAATTCCTCTCCCGGGTGTCGCGTATAAGGCCCGTATGCGTTGATGTCTGAAATATGGATTTCGGCGACCAGCGGCTGCACGTGCTTTTCCAGCAGGTCGGTTCCATGGAAGTTGAGCGTGTAGACGCCACCTTCCACGGGAACGACGTTCTGTGCGCGTGTAACGCTCCTACGAACGCCAAACTTCTCGCGCTTTTCCGCGAGCGAAGCCGTGCTCGTGTCCTTCGGCGCCTCTGCGAGCAGGGCCGCCATGTCTACCTTCAACAGCCGGCTGATGGCGTCGAGGCGCTGGAAAGTGATCGGAACCAGGCCATTCTCGAGCTTGGAAAGCGTCGAGATCGCGACGCCCAGCTGCGCCGCTGTTTCCGTCAGCGACAGTCCCAACTTCTGTCGGCGCTGGCGAATCGCGCGACCGATGCGGGCTTGAACAGGATTCGCCGGACCGAGATCCATAATTTCCCTCCACGAAAGGACAAGCTATCGTAACCGGCCGCGCGCCGCGTAACCAGAGGGTCTTAGCAACTCTCTGCCCACAGATTTCATCGATTTTTATGCTGCGTTCGCCATGAAGCTTGCGCCCCGACGGCTTTTGTGCTCCTATTTGCTCCAGGGGAAAGGCTTTCCTATAACGAAAGGGGGTAGTATGGTCTGGGCACTTCGCATCCCGCGCGCCGCCATTGGATTGGTCACCGCCCTGACGGGTTCTTTGATTTCGGCGCCAGGATTGGCTCAGATTGCAGGCTCCGGGGCTGGCTCGCCCACTGATCGAGCGGATATTCAAGAGATCGTGGTGACGGCGACGCGCCGTGAAGAATCGGCCCTGCAGGTGCCGGCATCCCTCACCGTTCTTGGCGGGGATATGCTGGACCAACTTGGCGCAAAATCCATTCAGGACTATGCGCCGCTCGTGCCGGGTCTACAGGTCGCCGAGGTAAAACCGGGCTACAGCCTGCAAGTTCTCCGGGGCATCACAACCGGGGTTAATGCTACCGGAGCGACCGTAGCAACCTATTTCGATGACACGCCTACGACCGGAACCTCGGTGTCGAGTCTCGGTTCGACCAGTACTCCGGATCCCGACTTGTTCGATGTGCAACGGATCGAAGTACTGAAGGGTCCGCAGGGCACTTTGTACGGCTCAAGTTCCATGGGCGGCCTGATCAAGTACGTGACCAATCCTCCGAATCTGACGAAATTCGAGGGGAAGGTGGAAGCGGGCTATGAGGGCGTTTCGGGAGGCGGCAGTGGAAATTCTGTACGCGCGTTGGTTAATGTTCCCTTGATCTCGGATGTACTGGCGCTGCGGGCCGATGGGTTCAGAATCGCGTATCCCGGATACATCAACAACGTTTTTCGCAGCGAGAGCGATGTCAACACGGCGCTCTCGGTGGGTGGACGCGTTTCTGTGCTGTGGAAGCCGATCGATGGGTTCAGCGCGCGCCTGACTTCGTACTATCAGCGGCTCAACTCGGATAATCCAGGCGCCATGGATGTTCAACCGTTGACTCTGCAACCAACCTCAGGAGATCTCAATACGGCGGAAAAACTGCCGCAGCCCACGTACTCGAAGTGGTTCGTCAACAACCTGGTACTGAGCTACGATTTCCCCTGGGCAAATCTTTCCTCATCGACCAGCGTCGAAAAGCAGTACACCCGCAATTCGCTCGATGCAAGCAACTACTACGGGTCTCTTTACGGGGGCGTGGTGGGCGGCAATGCTGCTCTGGTCAGAGTACTCGCTAACACGACGAAGAGCACGGAGGAGGTGCGCCTCGTTTCACCGGGGGGCGGCACGATAGAGTGGATAGCCGGCTTTTACTATACCCATGAACGCGCGATTGCCCCACAGTTCGTCGACCAGTACGAGGCCGTGGGCGCGGTGGACGCGCCGGTATTTCCGAATCTGGTGACAGTGACTACCGATTCCTTGTTGCGTGAAACTGCCGCGTACGGCGATCTGACCTATCGCTTCAGTCCGTCCTTCGATGTGCAGGCGGGTATTCGTTATTCCCACATCGCGCAGGATTACGTGCAGACAGACTTCACGTTCGCGGGCGCGCCATTGATCCCCGATCTGGCCGGCAGCGCCACGCTGTCAAAGAATACCTATCTGGGCGTCGCGCGTTATCACTTCGACCGGGACACCATGCTGTACGCCCGAGTCGCGACAGGCTATCGACCGGGCGGTCCGAACGATGTCATTCCGGGGGTGTCCTCGGCCGCGGCGACCTATCAATCGGACAGTTTGATCAGCTATGAGTTGGGTCTCAAAGGGGCGCTCGCCTCCGAGCGGTTCGACTATTCAATCGATGCCTTTCGAATTAACTGGAAGAATATTCAGGTTCAGGGCGTGGATCCCGCCACCAGCTTCCTGTTTTACGACAACGGCGGGAAGGCGCACAGTCAGGGCATCGAATTCGAACTCGGCTACCACCCTGTGCGAGAACTTCGACTCGGTGTCAGCGGATCGTTCGACGACGCCAAGCTCGATCAGGACATCCCAACGCCTGGCGTCACGGCGAGTTCGGGCAACCGGTTGCCATATGCACCCAGAGTGTCCTATGCGGGGACGGTCGACTACGAGCATCTCTTGACCAGCACCATGCGTGGATTTGCCGGTCTCACCGTGGCCGGCGTCGGATCGCGCCGCGCGTACTTTGCCGATCAGACCGTGGGCCTCGCGCCTGTAGGTATTGTGAGCAAGACTGGCGATTTACCGGCCTATGCGACATTGGACCTCCGCGGCGGAATTAACTGGAATAGCGTTACTCTCTCCGGATACGTTCGAAATGTAACTGACAAGCGCGGAGCGGTCGCCATGTATGGGGCCGTGGCCGGGGCTAACCTCGCTACCGGTACGGTCGGTCCCGCGGCGCTCACAGTCATCCAACCGCGCACAGTTGGGGTCACCGCTCGATACGAGTTCTGATTTGACCCCTTGCGTCAAATGGCGCGAGAGGTCTTCTCGCGGTGAGCGCTGGTCTGTTTTCAGGGCGTTTGATTGACTCTCTATGCCGGGCGAACACCTTGGTGAGCGACACCGTTGCGAACGTCAACACACGGGCGTAACGCATGCATTATTCGGGTGACCAGGAGAGTCACGCCGGGCGTGAACGCAGCAAGGATTATTCGGCGCTTCGCGCCTCACCCTTCGCGGTCGCCCTGAAGGGCTTACCCGCCGCTACGCGCGTCGTAGTGCGTGCTCAATGGTCGGGCTGGACCGTGAACGAAACAGACGCGCGTGGCAGGGACTGCAAAGGGAAGCAGCCGCGCCGGACCGCAGCCGAGCATGGATAGCGGAGCGTTAGAAGTGTGAACGGCCTGGCCAGACGTAGGTGCGCCGATTATCGCGGTTTGAGCGGTTTAGGGCGGCGTACTGATAGGGCGGAGTGGGCTTGCACAAATATCTATGACTCGCTCATCGACGTTGTTTGGGTGCCCACGGGCACAATGCACAGAACGACTCCGTCAAGCACCAAGGCAATGGCGTACCGGCCATTGACTTGAACCAGCTTCGACGAACTCCGTGCACGACAATCTCGACGGACAGTGTTTGTGGGCTGCTGCGCCGAGGCGACAATGGTCCCTTGCAGCATCTCCATCAATAGCGCGGGATCGCGAGCTTCGATGGCTCGCCAATACAATTCAACGTAAGCGTCATCGATATCGGCCGATGACTCGGCGCGGTGTGCACGGGTTCTGGCTCGATGCAGAAATTGACGGGAGGCGGCTGAGCTTTTGCCGATGAGGCGCGCGATCTCAGCGTAGTCAAATTCGAACACATCGGAGAGCAGGATCGCCGCAGCTTCATCGGGCCTGACGCGCTCGAGCAGATGCCGAAGTGCGGCCTCGCACTCGGACCTGGCTTCGAGCAGGACTTCTAGCGATGCTTCGGGCGACGATAATTCGGGCGGCAATCCGTCTTGGCTGTGTTCGGATTCCAGCTGTTTGCGGCGCAACCGGTCGATGGCGATGTTGCGCAGCACGGTATGCAGCCACGCAGCTTGGGGTTCCAGCAGATTGGGGAATGAGGTGAGGGCGCGAACGAAGGTGTCCTGCACAGCATCCTCGGCGTCGGCGCGTGAAGGCAGCAACCGCCGCGCGGCGCTCAGGAGTCGTTGGCGGTGTGTGTTCATGGAGTAACTGTGCCACAGAGGGGCGGTTTTGGCATGGTCATCGAGGAGACTTGTCACGAATCCGGCGTCTCGTACGTTAGATAGACGAGGAGGATTCTTATGGAAAACACCCCGCCCACTGCCCCGACAGATCCGCGCAGCGCTTTCCTGGAGGAAAAGGCATTTAAGTCGCGCACGGTACTCATATTCGGCAACATCTCGGATGTAACCGCGGCCGAGACTGCACGTCGATTGATTGCGCTCGATGCCGATTCATCCGAGCCCATCGACATGATCGTCTCGTCGCCGGGCGGACACTTAGAATCAGGCGACACCATTCACGACTTGGTTCGGTTCGTTCGGGCTCCCGTGCGAATGATAGGTAGCGGATGGGTGGGGAGCGCCGCGACCCATGTCTATTTGGCGGCGCCTCGCGAACGGCGCTTCTGTCTGCCGAATACCCGATTCTTGATCCACCAGCCGAGCGGCGGTATCGGCGGGAAAGCCGCTGATATTGCCATTCAGGCGCAGGAGATCGTGCGGGCGCGGCAGCGCATCGCGGAACTGATCGCGCGCGAGACGGGCAAGTCTCTTGAAATGGTGTTGGAGCACATAGAACGTGATTATTGGCTGTCTGCCCAAGAGGCAATCGACTACGGTCTTGTCGGCCGAATCGTCAGGGGACGCGGAGAGTTGTAGCATCGTGGTCGCGGCTGGACGCCAAAGGGTCTCGGTCAGGGTCTCGCCTCTGAGGCGTCAGCGTAGACTGCCGGCGCTCGCCGGCGATGCTCCGAACCGTAGACGCCGCCCCCATTCACGCTTGCTCGCGGCGAACACTGAGAATGTGAAAGCCAGCACCAGCCAACCGGTCCAGGCACGCGTCGATACTCCGGCAGCGCTCTTGCTGAGGGCGTTGAAAAAACGAAGTTCGATGAGTCCCCGTCGCAATTCGGCGCGTGGACATTCCAGCGTGAGGTGTCCCTGGGGGTCGGGAGCGGTGGTACACCCTGGTGCATACCATAGCGAGTGATAGGCTTGTTGGAAAATGAAGCGCGTCGTCGGCGAATCGGACTCTTCGCAGTCTGGCCCTGGGTTGGCGAGTGGACAGTCCAATTGCAGCCGGATGGAGCTCCAGCTCGTAAAGCGAGCGCGCCACACGGCGGCCACCGCTCCAGGGGCAGACGCATCGGCGGTAGCGACCAGACTTGCGCCGGGCTCGATGTCCGCGCGTTGAAAGTCATCCATGTCATAGCAATCACTGACCGCACGAACGGGAGAAATCAATTCTCCCTGGTGGTGCTCCTCGCCCACGGTGACGTAGTCGATATGCTCAGGGCCGCGAGCGAAAAAGTCTTGGTGAGGAACAGCCGCGTAGCGGGGCGAATTCGACCACAGCGCCCAGAGCGTATCCAACTGAAACCCCAATGGCAGTGCGAGGATGGCAATCAGGTAGAGCGTCGTGCGCCAGCCTTCCCGGCATTCTCCCGCATATCGCGACAGTGCGCCGGCCGCGCACAAGCTCAACGGCAGAACTGCAAATCCCCAGTATCGACCCGTGACACCGATCGAGCGGAATCCGGGCAAAGAACGCAGCAGGTCGAATGGACTCAACCACGTCGGAATGTGAATGAGCCGGAGGCTGCCCATGCCGAGCACCAGGCTCACCGCAGTCACGACAAACAGCGGCCCCTTCATTTCGCGGGGCATTGATGAGGAGATCCAGCTTCGATACCTCCAGATGAAGTACGCTATGACCGGTCCGATGAAGACGCTGAGCTCGTGTCCATTGCCGTTGGCGGGAAGCACTTTGCCGCGCATCGGCAGAAGCGCGAACCATAGGAACGAAAATATGCTGGTGAACGTGTCAACTGTCGGGCGCGGAAAATCCGCCTGCGCCTGAACCATGGGCCACAAGTAACCGGCATCCAACACGGCCGCCACGACTACGGCGCATACCATTAAACCCATCGGGCGCCAGGAGCGTGCCCAAAAGGATAGAGCCAGTGCATAAACACCGACCCAGAGAAGGAGATGAATGATGGCGACGGGCGAGCCGTCGATCACCATGGCGATCAGGCCGCCGGTTAGAATCGTCACCAACGCCCAGGTGGCACCGAAGAGCGGCCACGCTTTGACGGTGAATGACGCGTCCCTGGTCGAGCTGTGCAAAATCCAAAGAATAAGGGGCAGCACCAGGAAGGGCACGAGATCAAAATGCCCGTACGCCAGGCGACACACGAAGAAGCCGTTCCCGATGAAGAGCGAGGCGGCCAGCATCCGCTGTTCACGAGACTTGAGCCAGAGACCCGCGTAGAGGTAAGCGCCGACCCATCCCAACGAAAAGTAAATCGGAATGGCAATCTTTAGTCCCCAATAGGGTCCGAGCAGATAGCTCAGGCACATGCTGAGCGACATGAATGGAATTTGCGGCTCGCCTGCCATTGAGAGTCCCGCGCACATCAGTGGAGTCCACTGCTTGGCGAGACCAAACATCGTCGCATTCCAGTATTGAAGACTATGGAACACCAGAAACTGATCCGCGTCCCGGGGACCGGTCTGGCCCAGGAAGGTGATAAAGAACACGCCGTAGATCACGATGATTGCCAAGGAAAGCGCCATCATCCAGGTGTGCGCGCGAGTGCGCGCCCGCTTGGCAGTATCCACGGAATGAGCGGGTCTCAATAACTGTTTCGAAAGGGCAGTCACCGCGACAGACTAGGAAGCTGCCGTAACTGCCTGATGTTCGATACGTCATCGCACGGAAAGATTGTGTCATTGCAGACACCGACGGCACGGACGCGCAGCAGCACTGCTCATAGGACGCTCCAGCCAAAAATGTTTCTCCGAAGAAACGATGTGGCGATCTCGTCCCAAAGCACACATCGAATCTTCAATTGCCTAGGCGACGCTATTCAGCGCATGGGCGGCACTTGCAATCGCAGCGCTGTGGAGAAAGATGGTGAATCTTGGTGTCGGTTTCAGTACGGTCCTTGGGTTTGCGGCCATGGTGTACATGTGGGCTCAGTTTCCGGGCAACAGCACACTGTCGCGGCGCGCCCAGGCGAGCTACGTGGTCAGCGCCGCGTTCGATGACGTGGGGCCGCTGACCGTGGCTGCGCCTGTGAAGATTGCCGGCTTCAAGGTGGGCTATGTGAAGGCGATCAGCCTGCAGCCACACGGCCGAAAGGCGCTGGTGCTGCTATGCCTCAATGCCGAAATCACCAACATTCCGGAAGACAGCGCCGCATCGATTCTCACCGCCGGTCTCTTGGGCGGTGTTTATGTGGTAATCACGCCGGGCGCCGCCGCGACGTATCTGCGTCCGGGAAGCAATATGGACATTACCGAATCCGCCTTCAGGCTCGAACACCTGATGAAAGGCCTGAGCGATGCAGCCATTCGATAATACAGATGCTATGAGCAACTGGCGTCCGGACATCGAACGCTTACGGAACAATGGCAAAAAGGTAACGCAGACCGCGGTCGACCTCAAGGTGGCTAGCGAGCTGACGCTTCTGTCCGA
>Ga0210406_10003727_pt1 | contig 16563 bp, 35 predicted proteins | sample IncBWC30MmetaG_FD_155454 | JGI IMG/M metagenome (GOLD analysis project Ga0210406, IMG submission 155454) | Forest soil microbial communities from Barre Woods Harvard Forest LTER site, Petersham, Massachusetts, United States - Inc-BW-C-30-M | ecosystem: Environmental > Terrestrial > Soil >... | reverse complement strand
AATAACGTCGGATTTGATCGTGGCGCAGGTCTAATTGCTGCGTTTGAAGCGTTTGCTGCAAAAGTTATTGAAGCTGAAAAAGCAAAGCGCGAAGTTAAGTTTGTCGATGTTTATCCCCAATAATTTGTAAGGATATTGTAATGTCTATTTCAGCAAGTAACCTTTACATCGTTGTAACTTACATTTCTTACAGCGGCATTTCTGGAGATACAGATACGATCTTTACAGATCGTAAGGAAGCTGAGGCTGCTGCAACTGAATCAAACAACTATTTTGCTAGACAAAATAGCACGCTTAAATCTAGCGTAATGACTTTGGATGATTATATTTCTGAAGTTCGGTCAGAAGCGCGCGATGAAGGTCGCAGGGATGAACGTGATTCATATGTTAACTAGCATGTCAAACAAATTTAACCAAAGAGTGGCAAAAAAGCAACAAAACCGGTTGCAAATACTTTGACAAAAGTTTAAACTGTAGGCTACATAGTTCGGTAATCACATCGAACATGATTTTTAACTAATCTTTTTGTAATTCACCTGTAAGGAGAAGTAAAATGTTTAAGGTAACTGGAGTAAGTCGTCATGAAGGTCAAATTAAAGTCCGTTTTGCTAATGATATGACACGCGTAAAAATTCTTGTAAAGAATGGTCACACTGACATTGAATTGGTTGAATTAGCGACCGAAATGACAAAGGCAGATGCAGTTAAGTTCTTGCTTACAACTGATCTGATGCAAAATGCAGAATACCGCGCAGCAATTGAAAGTGCTGATGCTAAGTATAATCCTGTAATCAAAGTGAAAGCACCAAAGGCAGAAAAGCCCGTTAAAGTTACAGCCCAAAAGAAAGAAAAGACTGCTCCGACCATTGAGTCGATTGCGGCAAAAGCAAAGAAAGCAAAAGCAAAAGTTGAACAAACTGATGAAGTTGCTTCTGATACTGCTGAATAATAAAAACAAAAACTTTAACGAAAAAGGGATCTTAATTGATCCCTTTTTACATTATGATTATATATCGAAACTTAATTATTAGAGATTGTGCAATATCTTGGGGATTATTATCCGAACTCCCCACTGTATTAATTACTGATGATTTTGAGCGGAGAACATATCAATTTTTTGGTGTTAATTTAATTCCAAAATCTGATGCAGTAAAATACATTTATAATAATTCAGGTTATATTAAAATTGATTCAAAAAATAAAGATATGATTGATACTCTAGGTGAGTTAAATGTTATGACGAATCAAGAATTCACCATTCAAACTACGATTGAGGGTTTGACACAAGAACAAGAATTGGCATTTATTTTAAAATTTGGTCCAACTGAGGATATTATATTCGATGGCTGATTATTCACTTTTTATTGACGATTTACGTGATCCAGCAAATAAAACTGACGTAATTGCACGATCTAGTGGTGAAGCAATTGCAATTGTTTCTGCATTGGGAATGCCAGACCATATTTCCTACGATCATGACTTAGGAGGAGATGATACCTCTATTATCTTTATTAATTGGCTCACAGATCAATTAATTGATAAAAAATTATCATTCCCAGACGATTTTACTTTCTCTGTCCATAGTCAAAATCCTGTTGGGGTTGAAAATATCAAATCCAAGATGCGATCCTTACAAAAACATTTCAAATAAGAATCATTGTCATTTGGGTCCCTGTTGCTTTCTAGCCACGGGGACTTGACCAATTCGTCCAAAACAGGTATAATAGACTCATACGCTGAACGAACAGGAGAGAAACATGATTGCAATCTTTGAATACTTTCTTTATTTTTGTATGGGTTCTGGTGTAATTGCAATGGGCTTTTCTCTTCCTGCAAGCAAGAAAGTAACGAAAAAGCAGTAAAACCCACCCCTAACTTCGGATACAACCATGAACGCACATATTGAGCAAGCCTTTCAGAAAAACGACACAGAATTTCTGAAGCTTTCAAATCTCGCAATGACATATTCTGTAGCTGATTTGAAGCGTTTGAAGACTGAATGTATCAAGCATGCTGAGGAAATCTTCAATAAAAAAGATGCGAAACTTGAAGAAACTGCGCATGCAAATATGCTCCTCAATTTCGCAGAATGCGAACTCGCTGGAATCGAACTCTAAAATGCATATCTCACATGGTCAATTTGGAAAAGTAATTCTTCACTTCGATTATGGTTCGAGTATGACTTTTAATTCCATGAAAGAACTGAAAGATTTTGTAAAAACCCTTCGCAAACTTATAAAGGAACAAAAATGATTTATCCGATTTTTCAGTCTCATTCTCAAGTAGGTTGTCTCCCAGATGATGATATCGCACTAAGTCAAGTTGATCCGACAAAATATCAGTATCGTGTGGGCACTGACCATCATGGTAATGATATTATGACTTGTTTGGTCGGTATTGGAAATAGCAAAATTCATAATGTGTATCGCCACAATGATGGCACTTGGAAATTTCTTTTTTTGCGGAGCATTTAATGTTTAAGTCAGGTCAAACTGTTGAACTCACTGTTAAAGAACGTGACATTAATCTTAACGCTCAATCTGAATTTAAGTTTTTCAAACTGAGCGGCACTGTGCAACGTTCTGCGCATTATGATCCGCCAGAAACAATTCGTCTTTTCACCGCTGATAAGCGATTCCCTGTAAGCGTTATTCCCACAAAGAATATCGTTGAAGTCTCAGGTAATGCAGTCAATCTTACAAAGACTGATTCGCAAACTTGGGACGTAGCAGGTTCGAAAGGCGCACATTATACTGTGACTCGAATCGGTGGCGATTACAAATGCACTTGCATTGCAGGGCAATTTAATCGTCTATGCAAACACATTAACCAAGTAAAGTCCAATTTGTAATTTCTTCACCATCTAAAACTAAAATAATACTAAATCCTGCGTCTTGGACAGTTTTCAATTTAAATAAATTGACTAATCGTTTATTAGTATTTTTACCGCACTCATCAAAAGTCCAGCAGCTTTTTATTTCATAAACGACGCCATCTATGATATAATCAGAAAAATATCTTGTTGATTTATTTGTGACAGGATTGATATATTTGAATGATGGGCCGTTTTTAACATATTCTCTGAACAGTTTTTCTCCCAGTTCAGAGAATTTTTTATCTAAAAATATTTTTTCGTAACTTCCCCTATATATCAAAGGAAGTGATTTATCTTCAAAATAATATTTAGATTGAAATCCAGACACAAATGCCTTGTCTATCCCGCTCAGACCAGTAACTGGATCTACCATTGCTTTTTTCTCAATAGTTTTTTCAATAGCCACATCGACCATTGATTTACCAGTTACTGGATCTATATTATTTCTACGAGATATCCAACTTTTTTCAGTATTTAATGATGCGTGGGTTCTGTTTGTTTCTGGATCTATTTTTAAATTTGTTTCACGTGCTCTATTTGCTGCCAATTGGGCTTTAGTTAACCCTGAATCAGTATCAATTTTGTTCATACCTTTTCTTATTTTATCGTTTCTTTTTGGATCATTTTTTCTATTATTTTCCGATCGTGAAATTATTGCGGGGCAACCATTTTGGGGTTTTTTCTGACATACGTGCTTCCCTTTATTTTTTCCTGAAACTATAGTATGTGTTGCTTTCTTGCCACATCCATAAAAACAAAAATTTACCATATTAATACCTTAATGTATAATACTATTTATGCACAGGATTCCAATTTAAGGAAAATAAAATGACAGGTCTCGAATTTATTCTAAGTTTAAACGAAGTGTGCCAATTTCACAGTACTGAACGTCCACCTGAAAAAGCATCCAAAAGCGAATTGCGGCGATTGCTTGACCAAAGCGCATTGCGAATTAATGGAAAGGTAGTAAAATCTAAGGATAAGATTGAATTTCCTATTACGTCAGTAGTTCTTTTTCCGAAATCTGAAAATAAGAGAATCACCATTCTATGAGCTATGCAATTAACAGGTATATTCAGGATGATATAAAAAATCCAGACTTTTATCAAATTAGAGATATTTGGCAAGATAGTTACGGTACCGGCGAATGCGCGATTTCATTTGGCGCTTGGCTTAAAGAGCGGAATGTGGACGAAGAATATACTGGAATTCGCAGGAAAGATCCAAATTATACCACATTGTCTGAACCATATACAGTCACAAAAATCATTTTCAAATCAGAAAGTGAATACTTGGCGTTTAAGTTAAAATATCTATAATGTCTGATATTACGACAATTGATTTGCAACACAACTCAAGGGAATTTTGGGATATTTGGAATTCTTGGGTAAAGCGGCGCAATACTCAAGAAACGCAGTTACATTTCAGTCCTTGGTTGATTTCTTGTGGTTGTAATGTAATTACATATGGAACAAGTTCTATTTCTCGAATTGAATTTCCGTCAGAACAATCTTATCTAGCATTTAAATTAAAATACTTATAATGTTTATTATTCACAGATACACATCGGAATCAGATTCTAATATAGCGATTTCTCCGGAATTTCAAGCAATAAGACAAGCATATTGGAATATTGCAGTCAATGAGGATATAAGCCTAGGTAATTGGCTGAGAAAACTCGGAGTCGAAGCGGTGACCAACATTCCCGAATCTGATAGTATTGTGGATTATGATAATTGGCTAGAGGAATATATGGTTCTAGAAGTTCATTTTCCGTCTGAACATGCATATCTAGTTTTTAAACTAAAACACCTATGATTGATGCAACCTTCAACGAACTTCAGGTTCTAATCGATAAATGGAATTGCGATAAAAATTTCGGTGATTGGTTATTTACGATTGGTTTAGGAAAAAATGTAGTCATCAGAGGTGGTTGTTTCGTTGGATTAACATTTGAAACCGAGCAAGAATACCTTGCATTTAAACTAAAATACCTATAAAATGAATACTAACTTTGAAGATGAACAAGGCGAGTCAATTATTTGGCTTGCCTTTTGGTGCAATGAGGGTTTTGAGGGCTTAATCAATGTTTCAGACTATATCAACAATGGTAAGAAGGAACTTATTGAAAAAATCAAAACTGGTCAAGAACCAAAACGAAGTGCGGAAAGAGATTTGAATTCTATCATTCACGGAATGACCATACGTGCGCGTTTCAATCCAGAAAGGCACTATGAATTATATACTTTTAATGCTGGATCAAATATGAGTGAAGAAACTATTAAAGAATGGTTTGATAATTCACCACAATCTGCTGTAGATTGGATTCGCAAAAACGGCACACCCATCGTAAAGAAATCTGTTGCAACATCTAAACCTATAATCGACTAATGAAAAAACCATACGAATATATTATTGAACTAGAAAATACTCCGGGTCGTCTTGACAAAGAAGCTATTCTCACACAAGCATTGAAAGATGGATGCGAAGAATTGTTTGTCGGTGCTAAGTTAGCATATGATTCTAAGATTACTTTTGGTATCAAAAAAGTCCTTTCCCAAACTATAGAGAACCCAACACGGGGTCTAGAATGGAAAGTATTTGAGCATGCTGCATCGCTATTTGCAACTCGCCATTTAACTGGTAATAATGCAAAATCAGCAGTAGAAGGATTGATGTGGCTTGCAACGAAAGAGGAATGGAATCATTGGTATCGTCGCATTTTGCTCAAAGATTTGAAGTGTGGAATCACTGAAAAAACTATCAATAAAGTCTTGAAAGAAGCAAAACGAAAAGATTTGATGATTTCCGTATTTTCTTGCATGCTCGCACAAGATGGCGTTGAGCATCCGCACCGCATTTGCGGAAGAAAATTTGTTGATGTGAAGCTTGATGGTGTTCGCTTACTCTCAATTGTTTATCCGGATGGTCGTGTAGATCAATTCAGTCGCAATGGTAAAGAAATGCTAAACTTCACGAAAATCCGTGCCCAACTGTCAAGTGTTGCATATTTGTTTTCAGAACCAATGGTTCTTGATGGCGAAATTATGGGACAGAATTTTCAAGACCTCATGAAACAAGCTCGTCGCAAAACGAATGTCAATACTGATGATTCTGTATTAAATTTATTTGATATTATCCCTCTTACTGAATTCGAAAAAGGCAAATCAAAGAAAATTCAAGAAGATCGTAGCTATGATCTAGCTAAATGGTTTGAAGAGGCTGCATTTCATTGCCCTAACGTTGATCTTGTCGGATTTGAAGAGGTTGATCTTGATACGCCAGAAGGCAAAGAATTTTATAAGCAATTTAATGCAAAAGCAATCGCTGCAAAGCTTGAAGGAATTATGGTTAAGGATCCTGAGGCATATTATGAAGTAAAACGTAGCTATGCTTGGTTGAAGGTCAAGCCATTCATTTCTGTCAGTCTGAAAGTTGTCGGCGCGAAGCTAGGTAAAGAGGATGGCAAGAATGCGAATCGTCTAGGCGCATTCTTTTGTGAAGGTTACGAGGACGGTAAGTTTATTCGGGTGGATGTCGGCGGCGGATATACTGAAGAACAACGTGAAGATTTTTGGAATCGTCGTGAGGAACTCTTCGGTATGATTATGGAAGTTGAAGCTGATGCGATCACCAAATCTGAAGATGGTGATTATTATAGTTTGCGTTTCCCTGTGTTCAAAACATTCCGTGGATTCGAAGCTGGGGAGAAAATGTAATGTTAGATATGAATTCAAGTCTCAAAGAAATTTGTGATGAGGTTTGGGATAAAAATGATCCTGAAGAAGTCAGAATGAAAGAGCAATGGTTTATGCAACCATCTCCGTTGTATGGTGGCAAAAGTGCTGTAGAAATGCTAAAGTCTCCTAAGGGTGCAAGACGTGTTAAACAAGTTATATTGGCTGGTATGTATGGAGTTTTCCTATGAACGAAATTACTGTTTTTGATATTGCATTTTGGTCTATTCTAATGGTGTTGCTGGGGCTTACATTTTTTCACGCTTGGAGAAATAAATGAACTATGAAATAGTATCTACTATATGCCTTGCATTAATTTGCATTATTGCAATGTATGCTATCGGTGAATGTGTGAGAGGGTTTTTTAAAAAACCTGAGAAAATGTCAAGTCCACGTCCATATAGTTTCGTTCGTTTTAAATTTGAAAATGTCGCTGAGGAAGATAAATCTTATTACACACATTTTCAACTCGAAAAGAATCAGATTCTTCTTTTTATCAGCGAAATTGCAAATATGCCAGGACATTGTATTGTTACCAAATTGACTAGCAACAAAGATGAATCTGACTCTGTTCGAACTTATACTGGATATCATACTAGCGACTTTGTTGAATTAACTGACGAGGAAGTATAAATGTTATTCCTGTTTATAACATTGGTAATTTACCTTGCAATTGATAAACTAGTTGCCGAATATATTAAGAGGTATTATGATAACTGCGATTGATAGACTCAATTTATTAGATGTTCAATTAAAGCAACTTCATAAGCAAATTGCTGAAGGTATTAATGAATTAGCAAGAGAAACCAATTTCACAGAATTGTCTGACTCTGATTTTCATTCTTTAGTTGCACAAATCACAAATCCACAATTTAGGCAAGCTGTTATGCAACAAAAGTATCTCACTGATTTATATGGTCGAGAAACAGGTATTTAAATAGCCAATGGTGTTGCATTCATACAACAAAGTCTCTATAATGATTGAATATTAAGGAGATTCACAAATGGCTTTTACTACACTTCAAACTACTCAAAACGATTTCTTGGTTTCTTACCTTCGCGGTAACGGTCGCACTTTGACTGAAAATCAAGCTCGCGCATTATATGGCATTCAAAATTTGCGTGCGCGTATGAGCGAACTTCGCAATGAGGGTTATCGTGTTCGTCGTGAACCAACTGCAACGACTGGTAAATCAGCATATGCTATTTCTCGTCGTATGATTTGGCAAGACTAATTAGATAATATCTAATAGAAGCGCCGTTGTTTTTTAGCAACAGGCGCTTTTGTTTTGGCTAAATTTGTGTTACTATATACTATTAGAAGGACTATATTATGCTTACTTACATTAAACCATTTTCGGATTTTCATCTTAATTGTTATGCTCGCGCAGGACAAAAGCTTTGGGTGCCGAAAGGCGATCCTGCAGCAGACAAAAAGACTGCATTGATCCTTGCTGGCGATTTGTGGGAAGGCACTCGTCCACTCATGCATGCTGAAGAAAGTTGGCTTGCCCCTCTTGCTGAACGTTATCGGTATGTCATTATCGTTTTGGGTAATCATGATTATTGGGGCGAAACTCTCAACAAATTTACAGAAAAATTTAAAAACATGATTAAAGATATGCACCTCAATAATGTATATCTTTTGGATGATGAGGCTATCACGCTTGAAGGTGTGCGGTTTGTTGGCGGAACATTGTGGACTGATTTTAATAAACAAGACCCATTTACGATGTGGCGAGCCAAAGAGCATATGAATGATTATAGATATATTCGTTTCCTCCGAGGCAATCAATATACCAAACTTCAAGCTAATGACATTCTGGATGCACATCGAAAAACAAAAGCTACAATTTTTAATAATGCAAAGAAAGATGAAGGAGTGAAAAAAATTGTCTGTGTCACACATCACTCGCCATCATTTCAAGGAATGCATGTTAATTATGCTCACTTAGGGGATTCGAATGGCTACTATCATAGTGAATTGGGTAACGAAATTGTTGATACTGAAATCGATTATTGGATTCATGGGCACACACACAATCCAGTTGATTACATGATTGGCAATACTCGGGTTATCAACAATGCTGTGGGCTATTATCCATTTGAGGATACTGGATATGAGCCAGATTTCTTAATTACGATTTAAATATTTCTCAAAATCTCTGTAATCAGAAATTAGATTGTAATTAGAATCTATTGCATGAATTCTGAATTGTGAATGTAATGCTCGAAGCAAACTAGGGTTCTTGGTTTTTTCCAAGAACCCTTTATCATTTGTAATGTCTGATACGAATTCTTTTGCAGCAAATTTGTATTCATAAGGCAGACCATTCCTGTCAGGTTCATCATGATGATTTTTCATTGACCACAATTGAAATTCAGGGCAGTTAAAAAATTGATCTACTTCAAAACTTGTTCTAACCTGATGCGCCATCTGAATAGGAATGTAATACATGATACGAGTGGCAACATTATTCCATTTCCATGCAAAATTATACCACCACCAGAACTGATAATTATTTTCAATCTTGAATGGTGCTGCTTCCATTGTCAATCTAAGATATTCTACCATAGGTTTTGGATTCAACCCTCGGAGGCTAACTCCTGAAACGAGAAATTTTTCAATGTGTTCGGTCTCCCATTTTTTATAAATTGCATCCTCTCCCAAAGTTACCATAAATGCCATCATCTTGTCGCTGCCAAACAATTGATCATTGCATTCACCAGTTAATGTAATATAATCTTTGGATATAATATTTGTCGCAATCGCTGAACTGACTAGATGAAAATTATTTTTTCTAACAATCGTATCCCACAACACAAAATTTTCTCTGATTGAATTTTCTGTTACCGCCAATTCAACAATTTTTGTTGTTTCTTCTAAACCTAATGCTTCAATAAAACTGCATAATATAACGCCAGAATCAATGCCGCCACTATAGTATAATCGAATTTTCTTATTCACCGATTTAGCATAATCTGCAAGTTGTATTGCACGCAACAGACACACCTCCCTATATGACATGTTAAAGTTTGGGTTGTAAGTTGGAATAGGCCATCTAATTTCACAATTGAATGGTCCTATATAAGTTTCTGTTCTATCAATGACACACGTCCATGGACCAAAAAAATTACAGATTTCTTCTTTATATTTTTCAACACCTGGCCAATCCAAATTTTTAGTAAGTAAGGATGATGGAAAATATGATAATAATTTATTCGAAGTTGTGACCATATGCAAAGCCATTTATTAACTCAGTCATTAATATATCTGCTTCTTCCTTCGTGTTTATTTTATTGATTTTAGATAGGTAGTGATGGAATGATACATAGACCCTAGCTTTAATATTCAAGTTAGATTCATATGTCATAGTTAATTCTTGATTTGCTACCATCATAGTTGCATCGATAGCTTTAGCGTAGGATTTAATCAAATGTGGATCTTTTAGAATATCTTGAATACTTTCATATCCATCATCTGAAAATCCTATATTATACAATCCGTCGTAATATCTAGATGATTCAATCAATAATTCTACCACTGGCAATCGAATTTGTGTGAGATTCTTTTTGTGCTTAAACAAATTATATGATTTGGTATCAACTTTTTCAAATCTCTCGTATTGATATTTTCCTATGAATATCCAATCATCCCAATTTGCAATGATGCTGGTCATATCTTGTTCGCCCATTTCACTAATCCATCGGCGCTGATCCCATTTAAAAATGGGAACAATTTCAGAGTCCATAATTCCAGACGAGATGGCGCGTGCCAGATACCTATCATCTGTTATTAACAAAACTCCCGATGATCCTTGATCGATCAATCCGAACAATGTTTTACTAATCATTTTTCTATGATAACTGGATGCTCACAAACAATTGCATTAGTAATGTAATATTCTTGTCTTGTATCCATATGCTCTTTACAAATAGGGTCACCTTGGAATTCTTGCTTAGCTTCATCGTTTGCAAAAATGGCCAAATCTATTAATGACAGCTTATCATTAGATTCTTCTGATACCATCTTAACAACCTTCTTGGTATCAACATAATTTTTTATTAAATGTTCTCTATAAACAGTTGACGGGATATACCAGCTTGTGTTACTATCTTTTCTATGATAAATTCTTGTAACGTAAATCATAATTATGTCCTTTATTTAACTATTTATAGACCCCTATGAGACCAACCTATCTTAGTTCTCAGTATATTTTTTTACTGCATAAAGAAAACAACAAAATCAGCAATTGGCCAAATGCATTTTTGAATTGTGTGAGCACCTTACCTATTGAGCTTAATCCGTATCAGATTGCTATGCCTAAGGTTCCATTGTTGCCACGAATTGATTTGGATATTAATTTGAGTTTAGATGATTGTGTTCATCTTTCAGTGCAGAGATTAGAAAAAATTGATAAAAAATTGCTTGTGTATTGGAGCGGTGGCTTAGACAGCACTACTATCATAGCAGCAATTGATAAATTCGGATCACAGTCTCTGCGAGATAGGACCTTCATTGCTGCTACGAATGGCAGTATTCTAGAAAATGTTGCAGGATACGATTATTTAAAAACAAAATACAAGTTTATAAGTGCAAATAGTGATATTTCTGTTTTAGCTAAAGACTATTTGATTGTTCCAGGTCACTCAAGTGATAGATTGTGCTACTCTAGCACGACACCATATATTGTTGCTAAGCATGGGGAAGATATTCTTTGCAAGCCGTATAAGGATTTATTTGTGTTGCCCGATTTCTCATATTTTTCTAAATATGAATCTATTGTTGATTACAGTCCTATTCCCATAACTACTGTTTATGATTTTCTTTGGTGGCATGCGCTAAGCCAATGTGCAGTATCATCAATGCAACTATTCAGAAGCATTAAGCTTGAAAATAGAGCATTTGTAAATGAAATTTTTCATTTTTTTGATACTGATGAATTTATTAGTTGGTCTATAAATCATTTTGATAAAGGATTACCAGAAAAGAAATGGCCAAATGCGAAATCTCACCTCAATGAGTTTTGTAAAGAATATTTTCCTGTTGAACTTGCAACTACTGCCCAATATCCTAGCAATTGGTATTACTATTATCTTCAAGTTAATATCGCATGTGAATTCGATGATGGCGCAGCATTCGATTTCGCGTCAGAAGTTACAGAAAAATATAAACAACATTTATTGGATGTAAAATGCAGCTAATTTATTACCAATGGACTTCACAAAAAATAGTCTATTATTTTGAAAAAGATGATTTTGATATTGAATTTTCGATTCCTGGACTTCGAGCAGCATATTTTTCTTCTATAGAAAATTTTAATGAAGATGTTTCTTCATTTCAATGGAATTGGGCAGTGAATAAAATGGTCACTGATTCTACTCCTCTAGCTAATGCATTGTTCTCTGAACTAGAGTTGTATAGATTTCAATGTGCATGTATTCATGATGTAATCAGGTTATGTAGTGCAGCTAAGGCAAGACTTATGCATGATTCGATACATTTTTTCTGTATAGCTGATGATTTTGTAAAACAAAACCATTTGAACATAGAGAAGCAATTTAACCAATATGTTTCTCTGTATATTCCCAAACTAGTAGCAACCAAATCTATCGATGATACTAGGATGGTTTATAGAGATTTTTGGGTAGCAACCAAATATATAGACGATTTGGTTGATGTGAAAATTAACAAATTTATTTGACATAAACCAAATAATATAGTAGTATGATAAAATCACAATTTTACAATTTACTAACATGACAACAATTAATGTCGGAGATGTATTTCGGACATACGATTCATCCAAATACGCTATCGTAATTGGAATTAGTGAGACAGGAATTTACGTTTTGAAGGCTACGTATAAACACACATTGCCCTCAGGCGGAGAAGTTTCAGAACTATCTAGAGACGAATTTGATTCTCAGATTGGAATCGGATATGACTTTAGTCACAACATTGATGTATCTGGCTGGCTAGAGTTTAAAAAGAAGCAAATATTCAAAATTCTTAAAGGATAAAAATGCCACAAAACATTTCATCGTTTCAAATGAATCCATCTCCAATCAAATCTGTTAATGTTAATTTAACAGATTGGGGAAACTATTCAAACAATCCAATCGAAGTTCAATATGATCCGTATTCCCAGACTCTGAACATAAATGTTCATCGTGCATTGCAAGATGTATGCATGAATCAAACTCAGATTAATTCTGTGATACACAATTTTAGCATAATGCAATCTGATGTATTTGCCTTAAAGCAAAATATGAACGAATGGAAAGATTTGATTGACGCTTATCACAAAAATGAAGCTGTAAGAAAGACAATCGACCAAGCCAAATTAGTGGCTGGTATTGTTAAGGACGATACAAAGGGAGTTTAACTATGTCTTGGTTATCTGACAAGGTTAATCGATTTTTAAACAAGGATTCTATTATGGCAACTGGCGATGGAACAACACAAAATACAAACGCAGCAATCTCAGCAGCAACCACAACAGCCTCTTCAGCAACAGCAGCAACCACAACATACAATGCTGTTTACAACGCAGACGGGACAACTACTTACTATTACAGCGGCGCCCCCGGATACACAGTAAACAGTGCTGGATATATTTCCTCTACGTCAATAGGGACTACTACGGTGGGCGGCGGAGGCAGTGGCGGAGCCACTTATACAAATTGGTCTTATTCTCCTCCTACATATCAAGCAAGCATCGATTATACTGGCGGAAAGGTTACAGCAAAAACATTTGAACTCAATGGCGCTGATGTTGGTGATTTGCTAGATAAAATTTGCGATAGACTTGCTATCATTGAAAGTGCTGATCCAGAACAGCTTGAAAAATATAAAGCGCTAAATGAAGCGTATCAACGTTATAAATTTTTAGAAAATTTGCTAGTTGATAAAGGCGACAAACCGTTGTAAAAATACAACAATTACAAATTGTAAGATTGACAAATCCATCCATTAAGTATATACTGAAGTTATATTATTAATAGGATGGATTTATGTTTTCTAGCAAACCAATTGCATTTTTTCTAATAGGCACCCCAGGATGTGGTAAATCGACTTGGTCTAAGCCTTTGCTTGAAAGCGGACAATTTGATCTAATTAGCACCGATTTCTTTATTGATCAATATGCTAAATCAGTCGGAAAAACTCATGATGAAGTGTTTCGTGAATATATTCGAGAAGCTGAAAAAATCAATAAACTTTATTTAAAAGAAGTTGTGGAAGCACGACGCAATTTAATTTGGGATCAAACCAATTTTCTAGTAAAGACACGTAAAAGAAACTTAGGAAAGTTAGACGGCTATATCAAAATCGCTGTTGTTTTTTCTATTTCTGAAGAAACGCAAAATGCTCGGTTGCAAAAGAGAAAAGAAGAAATTGGTAAATCAATTTCAGAACCAATTCTTACTGATATGCGTACTAGATTTGAGTATCCAATTTTAGAAGAAGGATTTAATCAAATCATCGAGATTAAATATGACTAATTTTATCAAAATTGATGTTAATTTTGTGTTGGATAGGAATTTCAATGAGTTACTTTATTTCAAAAAGAAATATAAGTTGAGGGCTCCTACCTACAGTGAAAATGAGAAATATTGGAAAGTTACTTCACCCGGTACGTATGTAAATTACGTTTGTGATTCTAAAGATATAGACAAAATTAAACTGGCAATCAGGTTGCAATGTGGAGATATAGTTCATGATTAAAATGTATTTTACTGACATGTGTTCTTTGCTAGATATTGTTCCAGCAAAGGATGAGCTATTTCGTTTAAAGAATGCAGGGTTAGTAAAGGCTGAAAAAATGTATGGCAATGAATATACTGATATAGTTACATTTGCATTCTCAAATGATTCTGATGAACTAGCATTTAAATTAAAATTCGGAGAACACCTTAGGTTGCTATAAATGACTAAAATTATATTATTTGATATTGATGGAACGCTTTCTGATTGCGAACATCGCAGACAGTTTGCTCAAGTGCAACCACCAAATTGGGATGCGTTTAACGCTGGATGTTTCGCTGATCCGCCTCATGTTGATATTATTTGGTTGAATCAATTGTTTGCAAAAGAAGGATGCACTTGCTTAGTTACTTCCGCTCGCTCAGATGGACATGAAAAGGCAACAATTTCTTGGTTAAATGTAAATCAAGTTCAATACAAAAAGTTGTATATGCGTAAAGAAGGAGATACTAGAAGCGATTATGCAGTTAAGACAGATATTCTTGAACGAATTCGAAAAGAATATGGTGAGCCATATATGGCAGTCGATGATCGGGATGCAGCAGTAAAAGCGTGGAGAGACGCTGGCATTCGAGTATTGCAGGTTGCTTACGGCGATTTTTAATATGTTTATTTGTGCATCAAGTGCAATTGTTCAAGCAGCCCTCGAATATTTGAGCAAAAATAAAATCAAATATTCTCTAACGTTCGAGGGTTATTCTCGTAATGAAAATTGTAGGATGAAAATTACATTTGATAAAGAGGTAGATAGCTTATTCTTCAAACTTAAATATGGTGATATAATTGGATAAGTATGCCTTCGCCTATAAACGTCGAGCCTTTATATTAGTTGATAAACAATATTGGAAATATTTAGATGTTAATCGTTGTCATAATGATGGATTAATGCCCATAGAAGGCATGTCGGTATATGAGGGCACCCCGTGCATCCTAAATCACACTGACTGGTATAATTTGACTGATACATTTTGGCTCAGTTATGGTGTATTAAAATCTAGCAGATGGAAGTATTTTAAAGAAAAGAATTTTTTTTCAAAAAGAAAAACAATCGTGCTTTTTGATGAAAATTACCTTTCAAAAGTTGAAAAAATGAAAGCTTACTGTAAGACTAGAAAAATTAAGTATTTTGTTACAACAAATCAGTTGGCGTGGCATTTTAACAACGAAAAAACTGCACTAGCCTTCTTTTTGGCATTCTCTAATTGACTTATTTGTCCAAAAGCGTATAATAGAATCATTCGATAGGAGATTGTGATGCGAAAACAAAAGGGATTTACGCTAATCGAGGCGACCATATTGACTGGTTTGCTCGGATTTGTGGCAGTGTTTAGTGTTGTCGTTATCATTTCTTCACACATTCTTTGGAGTCATCTATGAACTATTCTGAACAATTCGCTAGCGGTTATGCAAATTTCGCATTGATGTTTCTGCTTTCTGCTGTTATCGGATTCGTCTTTTATGTCGTAAAGAACATTCGACAAGAATTGAAAGAAAAAGAAGATACAAAGAATGAAAAAACGACAGCAATTGTCAATAACATTTACAAGAAAGTAGGTCATCTTTCTGTAGAATACAATGAAAAATTTGACACATACTATGTGTTCAATACAGAAACTGGTGCGTTTGTAACTCAAAATCAAAATCCTCTTGAACTACTCGAAAACATTCGTGATACGTATGTTTCATACGATATGAACGCGAAAGACGAAAACACTGCCCGTACAATGGTTGAGCGTGTGCGCGAATTGCAAGAAAAGCGCAATCTCGGTGTGTAAAAATGACGATAGAAACTATCCGATATAAGTTAATGGTGTATCTACATGACAAGGCTTGTTTGTCCGACAAGACCTTAGACAAATACTTTCCTTATCCAGTATTTTTTCGATTGAGTTATGGTCTAGTTGTGAATGAAATTGTTGATACTTTGCGCGCAAGAGGCATAAAATGTATCTGGCGTTATAAGTATGGATCGTTTGAAAATAGCGGATATTGTCTATGCTTTCGAAAAGAGAAAGATAGACTTGATTACATTCTACGAAATAATGACTAAAAAATTAACAAAGATTCAAGAAGAAGAATTATATCAATATAATGTGCAGAGGAAGAAAGATAAGCTTCCTCTGCTATCTTCGTTTGAAGCAATGAAACGAGAAAAGCGCATTCCAAAAGGAACATTATCTTTT
>Ga0210406_10003726_pt1 | contig 16566 bp, 16 predicted proteins | sample IncBWC30MmetaG_FD_155454 | JGI IMG/M metagenome (GOLD analysis project Ga0210406, IMG submission 155454) | Forest soil microbial communities from Barre Woods Harvard Forest LTER site, Petersham, Massachusetts, United States - Inc-BW-C-30-M | ecosystem: Environmental > Terrestrial > Soil >... | reverse complement strand
CGTCTCGGTCGATGTGTCCTTCACGATGGCGGTGTATTTGATGTGTTCGATGTCGGCCGTGAGGGTATGAAAGTCCTGCGCCGAGTGATCCAGCATGGCAACGATGCCATCGAGAGTCCAGGGTGAACCGGCCCGTGCGTCGAGTGCTGGAGGCCAGACGACGGCGCAACAAAGCGCAACCAGTGCGAGAATCATAAATAGTCGACGTCTCAAACGTAGCCTCATTCCGGCAAAGTCGCGGCTCGTACGAGCCTTCGGAATCCTAACATATACAAAGAGATGCGCGAACGCGCCGCGATGTTACTTGGAAACAACTTACTGGCACTCGAACGAAGCCCCGGCTAATGGTGGACTTCCACCTGGTAAGCAATTACGGTGCCCTGATCGTCGCGCAGCGGCTCGATGTTGGAGATGGAGAAATTCCCTTTGCGGAGTTCGGGCAGCGCCTCCTGCAAGGCGGTGTGCAGGTCGTTCTGAAGAGCGAGTTTCGTCGGGGGAGCCAGGATGCGCGCATCCACGCGATACTTTAGATGGTTTCCGTCTTGCGAAATCAATTGGACCTGGCCTGGAGTGACTGGCGCGCCGCTTTGCGGTTTATCGTGGAACCAGTAGCGCGGCGTGAGCAGCACGAAGACGAGGATCAGGATAACTGCCAGGTCATACTGCCACGTGCCGCGCTCGTAGGACCAGAAAAACGTCCGGCTAAGGATTTGGCCGAGGCTTGCCATGTCAGTCCGCAGGCACGCCGTCGACGATAACGCCATCGCGCATGTGCACAACGCGGTCGAAATAGGTGGTGGCTTCCGGGTTGTGGGTGATCATGACGATGGTCTGACCAAGGTCTTTGTTCAGTTGCCGGAGCATCTGGAGGACGATTTCGGAGTTTTTAGAATCGAGATTGCCTGTGGGCTCATCGGCGAGAAGAATTTTCGGCTCGTTGATGATGGCGCGGGCGATAGCCACGCGCTGCTGCTCGCCGCCGGAGAGCTCGGAAGGCTTGTGGTGAAGGCGCCCGGCCAGGCCGAGCATCTGGGTCACGACATCGAAGCGATGTGGGTCGAAGCCGTCGCCGTGAATGAACTGGGCGATGGCAATATTTCCCTTGGCCGTCAAAGTTGGGAGCAGATTGAAACGCTGAAAGACGAAGCCGATTTTGCTCCGGCGCAGTTTGGTGCGCGCGGCGTCGGTCAGTTCGGACAGATCATTGCCATCGACCAGCACTTTGCCGCGGGAAGCTTGTGCCAGGCCGCCAATCACGTAGAGCAAAGAGGACTTGCCGCAGCCAGAAGGGCCCATCACCGCGACGGATTCGCCAGGCTGGACCTCGAAATTCACCCCGCGCAGAGCCGGGACGTCCACCTTGCCAGCGCGGTAGAGCTTCCACAAGTTTTCGGTTCTGAGTATCGGCTCCAAGCTCTTTTTTCCTAGGAAAATCAGCCCTTCGGCGGGTTCTGGTATTGTAGCTGTGATTCCCATTCGTGCCTAGCCATCCCGCGTAGTTCGCGGCCTTTCTTTAATTCTTCAATCTCGCTGCGTTCTCTGCGCGTGCTGCGTCGATACGTTGAGCCCTAGTCGTACGACAAAGCTTCCACCGGATCTTTGCGGCTCGCCATCCATGCGGGATAACTGGCGCCGAAAAGCGCACCCAGGAGCGCGATGCCCGCCGCGCGAAGAATCCATCCAGTAGTGATGAGAATGGTCAGGCTCGGGAATTTCCAGATGAAACCGGCGCGAACTAGGTAGCTCAGTCCGACGCCAGCCGCGATTCCAAGCACACAAAGCGCTGCGGATTCCGATAAGAGTGCCCGAATGACAAACCATTTGTTGGCGCCGAGCGATTTCAGTACACCGATATCCTTGGTGCGTTCGATCACTGTCGTGTACATGGTGAGAAAGATGACCAATAGTCCGATGGTGACAGCGAGAAATATCATGGCGTTGATAAAAGACTCCAGACCAGGAATATTTGTCGAGGTCATCAGGGAGAGGTATTCCTTGAGCGGCCGGATGGTGTAACCGGGTAGGAGGTGGCGCATACTCTCCATTACATCTTCGGTGTGCTCGGGACGGGTGCACTTTATATAGAAGACGCTGGCTTTGTCTCGTGCGCCAACCAATTCCTGGAGAGTAGTCCGGGGAACAAATAGCCGGGAGCCCTTCCCATGCTCGACGATTCCCGCAACATGCCAATCGTGCTCGAAAATTCGATAGGTGTCCCCTGCCTGTAGCTTTTTCACCTTCGCAGCAACGTCATCTACAAGAATGTCGTCCGGGCCTTCCAGGTCGTGCCCTTGGAGAAATACGAATCCGCCGGACACTGCTCGAAAGCTTTCCTGATCGATCCCGTAAACGATTTCCACGCCGGAGGTGTTGAACTGAAAGAGTACAGGGGCCACGGCTTTGACGTATTTGAGTTCAGCGAGCTTGTCGCCGATTTTGACCGGCATCGGGGCACCGCTAAAAGTCAAAATCGGCGACGCAGCCGGGGGCTGCAGCATGATGTCAGCCCCGATGCCTTCGATGCGTTTGGCTGTTTCGGTCAGCAGGCCGCTGGTCAGCCCGACGATTAGCACGACGAGAGCGACTTCGACGGCGATTCCCATAGCGCCAATGAGTGTGCGCATCGGGCGATGTAGGAGATTACGGACGATGAGCTCGCCCATCATGGCTGTTTTTTCTCCGGAGATTCGCGCACGGGTACCAGTTCCGATCCTGCGGGTTGCTCGAGCTTGAATCGTTCGGCGGGAATCGCGTCGTTCAAGGTAACTTTCGTGACCTGTAAATCGAGCTTGTAGTCATCGTGCGGCCGCTCAATCCGAATCACTCGTGGAAACGAGGACGCGCCGCCGGAAGGCGCGGCTGGACCATTCTGCGCGAGGACAACATCGGACGGTTGCCAGTCTCCCAGGCGAACATCGGAGAGTAGAAGACCTTTGGGCCCAAAAGTTTGCATACGCTTGACCTGCAAATCAGAGCGGTCAAACCAGATCTCGCGGAGAACTTCGACTTGATAGCCGCCGCGCAGGACGGTCAGGACGTAAAACCTGGCGTTCTCGTCGTTGAACTCGCGGAGGGTTACGGATTCTTCCTTGCGGATTACCGGCCAGAGGAGTGCATCGAGCAGGTGCTGGGGGCGCAGATTTTCGATGGGTTTGGTGCTGGAGCGCTCGGCAGCCACCGCACCCACAAGGAACTTTTTCTTTGAGGGAATGGATACCTGAAACGTTTCGCCGTCGCTGGCCATATCGAACACCGTGGTTCCGATCACTGGGGCCTGTCCGATTACGCGAATCTCCGCCGGCCGCGCGGCCAGAAGAAAGGCCTTCACCTCGTGGTACTCGTCGATGACACCGCTATACTTCGAGCCCGCGGTGGGCTTGAGCTCCACGGTGGCATTCAGCGATTTTGTGTTGCGGGCGATCAAATTGTAGGCCTCGAGGAGTTCTTCACGCGTGGCATCCTTGGCAACTGGTATCTGCGATGCGGCGATTTTGGTGTGCCCCGTGACACCATTTTTGGGCACACAGCCGCAGGAAATAGACGCCAGTGTCGCCAGGAGCAGGCATGTTTTCACACGTCCCATCAATGAGTTCCATCCTCACGCATACAAACAAAGCAATCTAGCAACCACTTTGATGCCGGTCAATCCGTGCAGGGCGCAGGCGGGAAGGCATTCAGTTGGGCCGCGCAATGTAAATGTCAAAAGGCTGAACCGCCGGGCGCACCCGGCGGATGACTTCGCTGGTCCAGAGCGACTCGCTCAGCAGCGTCACCCAGCCGTCTTCCGGCTCACAAATGGCGCAGAAGGTGTAGCGGGCGTAAGCCGTTTGGTAGGCGTCCAGGCCGCGTTTCGAGAGTTCACCTTCCAGCGCAGCATCAGGGAACTGGGATGCAGTGCCGGCGCGGAACCCGAACGTCTCGCCTTCGAATCGCTCAAAGAGTTGGCGCAACTGTTCTTGGTTTGGCTGCGGCAAAACGACGCAGCGCTCCGCGGCTTCGCGGAAAGCAATCTCCCGCATTTTGCAAAACTCTCTTACGCGCTCGACGTGGCTGAAAAAATCCACCACGCAGGACTCGCTTCCAGCAAGGACAGGGAAGACGGCCGACCAAATCTGTGCCGCATCTTTGCCACGCACGGGTTCGCGGTTTTCGGTTTCGACCAGTTCCAGTCCCACGGCTTTTACGCCGGCGCCAAGGTCAAGGGCCTGCACGTCCAGCGAAAAAGGCGGCAGTTCCAAGGCACCACTTCCAGGTGCGGCAGTTCCCTGGGCATTCATTCTTCGGACTCCGACTGAGGAAACTTTTCGCGAAAGTCGGGGGCTTGTTTGCGAACTTCCAGCCAGTCGAAGAAGGCGTCCGGCGTTTCCAGCCAGATGCGGAACCATCCGGCGATTTCTTGCTTTTCAGCGCGCTTGTGGCCTTCCACTTTGTGATTTCGTGAGATCATCTCCGCGCGGCGCTTGCCCAGTCGCGCGACGTTCAAGACACGCTCAACGGCGGCGCTCTCGCCCTTGGAGCTAAAGTTACGCATCAATTCATCCAGGCGCATGATGCTGACCTCGGCATCTTCCAGCGTCTTGAAGTGCAGCAAATCCTCGAATTCTTCTTCGTATTGTTCCTCGGCCTCTTCCTGCTGGTTGAGTATTACCTTTTGTCCCGCGTCTTGCAGCACATCCGCAATGTAATCCGACCCGGTTTTGCCGGCTTCGCCATGCTCGGCCAAGAGGCGGCGGCGCAACTGATCGATCTCCGCCGGCGTCCATTGCTGCACCTTAATCTCGCGGGCGGTCTCCAGGATCAGCGCCTTTTTCGTTTTCAAATCTTCGGTCATCGGCCTTTGCCTCGGTGTTGCTTGGTTTGTGGCTTGCTGTGTTTCTTCCTGGGGCTGGGCGTGGGCGGCGGCGGTGGTGGATCCGCCGGCAGGCCCGCCAACAACCGGCGATACTTCACCACATTTTTGTTGTGTTCCGCCAGCGTAGCGCTAAAAAAATGTCCGCCTTGGGTGTTGGCCACAAAATAAAGGTAATTCGTTTGCGCCGGCTGGAGCGCGGCGCGCAGCGAAGCTTCCCCGGGATTTCCGATCGGGCCGGGGGGAAGGCCGCCGTGTTCGTACGTGTTGTACAGAGAATCGAACTTCAAGTCCTTCCCGGTAAGCGCCCCATTGTACTTTCCGAGCCGCTCCATTCCATAGATGACTGTGGGATCGCACTGCAGGCGCATGCCCTTGCGCAGGCGATTTTCAAACGCTCCGGCTACAAGCGGGCGTTCTTCTGGCTTGGGCGTTTCTCTTTCTACGAGCGACGCCAGGGTGACGATCCTGTTCACGGCCTGGTGGCCGCCCTCTTCGGTTGGCGCGCTTGCCGCAGCCGGGGCGACACGCTTCCACTCTTCCTTGAACTTGTGCACCATTTCGGTGGTCAATTCGCTGGCGGCAGGGTGCCTGGGAAGTTCGTAAGTGGCCGGGAAGAGGAACCCTTCGAGCGTCTGCGCGCCTGGAGCTATATCGCGAACCGCTGCTGGATCACCCGCGGCAAAGAGAAAATCGCCCGCGCGCATGAACTTCGCCGCTTCGAGTTCGCGGGCGATGTCGAACATGGTTTCGCCCTCGCGCACCGTGAATGGCTGCTGGTAGACCAGGCCGTTGGCGAGTTTCCAGAAGACTTCGCGACCGGTCATGGCGTGATCAAAGAAGTATTCGCCGGCCTGCAGCGTGCGCTTGGGATGCCGCCTGGCGTAAATCTCAAATGCCATTGCGCTGCGGACCACGCCGTTGGTTTTCAGCAAATTGGCCACGTGACGGCTGGAAGCCCCGCGCGGCACATCTACGAAGACGCCTTCCTTTGAGAAGTCCTGGTAAGGCTTCGTGACGCCGTACCAGAGCCACGCCGCGGCGCCTCCGGCAACCAGGACGATTAGCAGCAATATCGCGAGAAAGTACTTCAATTCAGCCTCACTGAGTCAGTTTCCTGGATTGCTCAGGCCTTGCCAACCGTCTGCTCCTGCCGATCCAGGTATTCTTTCAAAATGACGGCAGCCGCCACGGCGTCCACGGTCATCTTGGCTTGCGCATTTTTGGGTTTCTTGGTGCTACCCAGTTTTTCATCACGGATAAATCTTCCCTGAATTTCTTCCATCAAACGCTCGGCTTCCCAGCTGGTGAGCCGTTCGTCCACCATTTCCACTGGGACGCCAATCTGTTTCCGCACGCGCTGCGCGAAACGCTCGACCTCTTCGGCCATTTCGCCGCGAGTGCCGTCCAGCCGCAGGGGCAATCCCACGACGACTTGGTTCACGGCGTGCTCGCGCACCAATTCACGGAGCCGCCGCATGTCCTCGTTGCGGTTGATGCGCTCCATGGTGCTCAACGGGTGGGGCATGCGCGTCTCCGAGTCCGCCAGGGCAAGCCCGATCCTCGCGCGGCCATAGTCGATCGCCAGAATGGAAGGGCGTTTGACACTCTTCAGTTCGTTGTCAACGATGGTCACGCTTCCAGTATACCGGGAAGGCCGTCTCGATATATGGGATGCGCCCTAAGAGATGCCCGTCACGTGGATGTGCCCCCAGCCGCAGGTTGCCGAAGCTATGGCTTGCGGCCACGCGCGCCGCTTTGCCAGGCGTCCCAGTAGCCGAGCAGCTTCATCTGCTGGTCGAGGCCGGTTTCTTTGACGAGGCTATCGAGTTCGGCGCGGGAAAAGCGCTTTCCGAGCGGTTCGGTGCGGTCGGCGATTCCCCAAGCGGTCAGTGCGGCGATGACCGTATGGAGTTTCAATTCGCGCATATCGACTTTGTCGAGCGTGTCCGAAGCGGCGTGATAATTCGGCAGGTAGTTGGCCTCTTCCTGATTGGCAACCAGGGTGGGCACGCCTTCGATCATGAAATCGAAATTGTCGGTGCCGAACGAAGCGTCGTAGGTGTGATTGTTCGTACCCCAGGACTCCAGCGGCTTGAGGACTTCGCGCACGCCTGCTTCGATGTCGCGGCGGCCGCCTAGCGAATATCCGGTGACGCGGCCGATGCCCGAGTCGAAGGTGATCATCGCGCGAATTTTGTCGAGCTCCGCGCGGTGAGCCTTCACGTATTCGAACGAACCGATCGTGCCTTGCTCCTCGCCGCTGAAGAGCACGAAGCGAATCGTTCGGCGCGGCAAAAGCCCAGTGGCCTTGATGGCTCGCGCGGCTTCAATCACGAGGGCGGCGTTGCAGCCATTGTCGAGCGCTCCCGTTCCCAACTCCCAGGAATCCAGGTGCGCGCCAAGAATCACGACCTCATCCGGCTTCTCGTAGCCGCGAATTTCGCCGACTACATTTTGTTGCCCGATGGGCCCACCAATCTTATTGGGCATGTCGAAGTGCACGCGCAATTTTCCCGGATAGGCAGCGACGGCCCGTGCCAACCGCATCGCGTCCTCGCGCGCAACGACAGCTTGTGGAATCTTGTCGATTTGACCGAGGAGCGAATTTGTGTGGCGATAGAGCAGCAGCCTTTCCCGCGCACCCATCCACAGAATGGCTTTCGCGCCTTCCTTGACGGCATGTTGGATAATCAGGGGGGGACGGAGATATTCATTGAAGAGATCGGCCCATGTCGCGCCGATATCGCTGTGAACCAGCAGAATAGCTCCCTTGCCGGACGCACCCGCCTTTGCAAAATCGTCCTCGGTGCCGTACCCCACATCGACGACGTGCGCCTCGATTCCGCCCGGTGGCGTCGTCGGCGACCAGCCCTCCGAAACCAACCGTACAGTAAACTTTACGGGCTGAAGCACATCTAGACTTGTGTTTCCTTCGTTCCACGTCACCGGCAGCGTGTATTTCTCCGTGTGAACATTCACGCCCGCCGCGCGAAATGCGCCCACGCCCCACTCGACAGCTTTGGCCATTTCCGGGGACCCAGTTACGCGCCCGCCGATTTCATCCGTTAGCCGCCGAAGATTCTCTTCCATAGGTGAGGGGCCCATCACAATCGGCAAGATCTTCGCCGCGGCCTCCACGCACGTCGACGCCTCGGTCGTGGAGCAACCCATTTTTCCCTGTGCCGGGAGCAGTGGATCTTGCCTCCCCTGTGTCAGTTGCGCGTGCGCAGGCACTAATGCGAAAAAGCTGAGCGATAGAGGCAAAAGAAAAGCTATGCGCCGAGGCATGAGTACACTCTCTTCTCCAGAGAATTTAATGTGAAATCCGCGCGATCTGTTGCGATGCAGATTATACCCAAAGAATTGTTGAGACCGCATCCCTTCGGAAGCTTCCTCGGCGTCCTCTGTGGCTCTGTGTTTAATTTCTTGGCCTTTGCTTCGGGTCGAGCAGGCAATCGGCGACGCGCGCCACCTGTACCATTTCGGCGACGTCGTGAACGCGCACAATGTGCGCACCATTCAAGATGCTTGCAGTAACGGTCGCCGCCGTGCCCCAGATTCGGTCTTCTGGCTGCGCAGGCTTGCCGTCGCGTGCCAATGCTGCACCGAGAAAGCCCTTTCGCGAAGTGCCCACTAGCAGCGGATAGCCGAGCTTCGCGAGTTGTACCAGTTTCTCTATCAATCCGTAATTCTGCGCGTAGCTCTTGCCGAAACCGATGCCGGGATCAAGGATGATCTGCGATTTCGCGACGCCGGCTTTGCGCGCGACCGCGACGGAGCGGCGAAGACCTCGCATAACGTCTTTCATCACGTCACGTGCAAACGGTCCTGCCTGCATCGTTTGCGGCTCCCCGCGCAAGTGCATCAGGATAAGCGGCGTGCCTTGGCGTGCCGCGACGTCGGCAATCCGCGGGTCGCGCTTCAATCCCGAAATATCGTTGATGATTTCTGCGCCAGCGCGCACCGCCAATTCGGCCACGGCAGCGCGGCGAGTATCCACGGAGATAGGAATTTTTAAGCGGCTCCGCAGAGCTTCGAGGACCGGCAGGATGCGGTCCAACTCTTCCGCGGCGGAGGTTTCGTGGGAGCCTGGCCGCGTCGATTCGCCGCCCACATCAAGAAGATCGGCCCCGGCCTGCTCCATGGCGAATGCCTGTTCCACTGCTGCTTCGGGCCCGAGGAATTTGCCGCCATCGGAGAAGCTATCCGGGGTTACGTTCAACACGCCCATGATGAGCGTGCGCTCGCCAAGCACTATCGTGCGCGAACGTAGCTTCAACCTGAACGTTTTTCGGCTTAGGGCTGCGGGCACAAATGGAGTGTAGCGCAGGTGCCTTGCCTGTCGCTCAAAACGAAATTCTCTCCGAGAACATCCAGCGATGATCGTAAGTATGGAATCTCGTCACCGCAATTTGCAGGCCCGCCGCCGAAGAAAACCGAAATCCCTTCCGAAGGCGCACTCGTCCAAACCCGAGTCCGGGCGTCAGGAAAACCTGTTTATCACCGGCATTCGGTCCTGTTTTGTAGAACGTGGAATTCACCTCCAATTCCGGCCAAAGCTTGCGGGCTGCCTGGTACTGGAATGCTGTGTTCCATTGGAGTTGACGACCCAGCTTTGCAGTGGCTCCTGCCGGGAGGTTGAGCCCAAGCGTAGACTGAACGTCAAATTTCCCGAAGCCCTTGCCAAACGCTAGTGTGGGCGTCAGCACCGCGTTGCCTGCGCCGTAGCGGTGCGACCCTGTAGGCGCTGTGGCGCCAAGGATAAACGTCAGGAGATAGTTGCCTTCTCCGCGCTCTGCCGAAGCAATGCGGAATTTCAGCATCAACGGCAAATCGCCAAATCCACCCCTGGGACCATCTGGAGAGTGAAGCGTATAAGATGGTATCCCAGCCAAAATCTGAGTCCGCGAACTGGTGATAAGTTCAAGCCCCTTGCCGCCGCCAAACTGATAAGTTCTGTTCCCGGGGGTTGCAGGTTGGTCCCAGATGTCGTAACGCAACTCCTGCTTCAACCGGCCCGATGTCGTAGCCAAGGGAGAAAGCCAATCCGGCTGTTTGGCCTGCGTTACCGCGGCCATGTGGAGCCAGGAGCGAAAGAAGCCGCGTTTTCCATTCTCTTCCTTGTGGGCGCATTCCTGCGTCGAGGATTCCTTTGAAAGTGCGGGACAATCCCTGCCTGTTTCTATTTCTGTTGTTGACGCGCAAGCGGACGCTATCTCTTTTGGGCAGCTATCGTCCGGGTGAGCTTTTGGTGCCAGAAATATCCCGGCGCAGGTTAGAGTTATTACTCGTCGTGTGAGTCTCACCTGGACTCTCCTGAATCGGGTGTCGCATAAAAAACAAAAACGGCCACTGCCAGATGCCAAATCCGACGGTGGCCGCCTGCGAATAGCTTAGAAACCTTGTTCTATGCCATCAGCCCCACGCGCCGACTCGCAAGAATAAGAGCAACACGAACACCTGGTATCTACGTGCGAGCGGCGTTGGCGCATTTGCTTCAAGGTAATCGTTGGATGTCGAGAACTTACTTACGTTAGACAGATTCACGTCTGAGGTCAAATCCAATCTGTGAATCCCATGAAGAGAAAAATAGCAAGCGCCTTCAGCCTGTTAGTCCAGATCAAAATCGCGGATGGGCTTGCCAGCCGGCGCATCCTTGGCCTTCTTCATGGCTTCTTCAAATTTCTTCGCCAAGATGTCTTCCTTGTTGGTTTCCTGGAACCAGGAGTCCGCGAACTTGTCTTCGCGCTGGCGGTTTTGTTCGGCAAGGATTTTTTGAGCGTCGCTCAAGTCTACATTTGGGCCAGGCTTGACAGGTGCTTCATGCGAAAGCACGGCGCCGAAAATCGGGTCAACGGTCAGCTTCGCCTGGCAGCACGGGCACGTGACGTGGAGGTTTTCGCCGGAACGATTTCCCATGGCCTTATTCTACTCCCCCTTGGCAACTCGGCGTAAGAGAGTAAGAGGACAGAAGTCCGTTAGGGTTGGGACATTTGCTCCAAGGTTAGACTCAAGCGACACATTGCCGTCAAGATCCCGCAAAGCAGCGATTCTGCAAGTAAAATGATTTCATTGAGGTACACGCATGTTCCTCTCGCCTCCTCGAAGCACGTTTCGATACACGGTTGCCTGGTGCGTTGCTGCAGCTCTGCCGTTCTTTCCCTTGCTGGTCTGGGTGGCCTACGATTTCTACCAGAGCCGCCACGTGGACCCGGTTCTAGGTTTTTTTACCGGAGTGTTCGGGCTTTGTTTGCCTATGCCTGTCTGTGGAGGAAGACAACAGTCACCGTGCATGAGGAAGGAATATCCTACAAATCTCCATTCAGGCAAACGGATCTTCGCTGGAATGAAATCACCGAAACTCGCTACGGCCAGCAGCCAATCAACGTGGCCGTCCATTTTGGGCTCATTGGATGGCTGGTCGCGGCAATGGCCGGCGGCAATAGCAAGATGAACCGGTCCTTTGAATTGGTCGGCCCGCAGAAAATAGCGGTCAATTCCAATATTCGTGACGTGGAGGGGGTGGTGAGGCTTTGCTTGGCGGAGATCAATCCCCGGCTGCGCAAGGATGCGGACCGAATTCTCAGCTCGGGCGGAACGGTGTCTTTCGGGAAGATTTCGCTGTCACCTGCCGGCGTAGTCTGGAAATCGAAAGAGCCGATTCCTTACACGGCGATTGTGAAATCCAAAATTGACGGCTCGATGCTGCGCATCAAGGCCGAAGGGAAATGGCTTGACAACATTGCCGTCACAGTCAAGAAGGTCCCCAACGTATTTGTTCTTCTGGATCTCATCGAAGAAAGACGCTCTGCCATGGCCCCCAAAACTGCGGCCACGGCGGGCTCCACGGCGAATCAGTATTTGTAATCGTCCGAACGAAGGTCGCGCTGCAGTGGAGTAGCGCGTCAGGCTTTTGCCGGGTTTTCACCGCGGGTGAAGCCGGGTGCGGGGCGAAGCTCGGGGCGCACCAGCTTAGGGTCCGAGGAGGGCGCAGCCTGCGGCGGCACCGTGGGCGGCGTACGGGGCTTTTCCGGCAGCGGCTTGCCTTCCATGAGCAGTTTCACTTCGTTGGCGTCGATGACTTCGCGTTCGAGCAGCGCCTGCGCGATGCGCTCTAGGGTATCACGATTGTCTCCCAGGAGCTTCTTGGCGTTCTCGTATCCGCCGTTGACGATGCGCTTCACTTCCTTGTCGATCTGGATGGCGGTGTCTTCGGAGTAGTCGCGATGCTGAGCGATTTCGCGGCCGAGGAAGATGGCTTCGTCCTTCTTGCCGTAAGCGAGCGGCCCCAGTTCGCTCATGCCCCATTCGCAGACCATGTTGCGCGCGATCTCCGTGGCACGTTCGATATCGTTGCCCGCGCCTGTGGTGATGTGCCCGAGGAAAATTTCCTCCGCCGAACGTCCGCCCATCAACACCGCGAGCATAGTTTCAAGATATTCGCGTGTGTAGGTGTGCTTGTCGTCTTCCGGAAGCTGCATGGTAAGGCCAAGCGCCATGCCGCGGGGAATGATGGTCACCTTGTGGACCGGATCGGCACCCGGCGTCATCGCCGCAACTAAGGCGTGACCGGCTTCGTGATAAGCGGTGTTCTTCTTCTCTTCGTCCGACAAAATCATCGACCGGCGCTCGACGCCCATCATCACTTTGTCTTTGGACATCTCGAAGTCGACCATCATGACGAATTTGCGATTCTGGCGCGCGGCCCACAGCGCCGCCTCGTTCACCAGGTTCGCGAGGTCTGCACCCGAAAAACCAGGAGTGCCGCGGGCGATGATGGACAAATCGACGTCATCGCCGATGGGCACCTTGCGTGTATGCACGCGGAGAATTTCTTCGCGGCCTTTCACGTCCGGACGCGCCACGACGACGCGGCGGTCGAAGCGGCCGGGCCGCAACAGCGCCGGGTCCAATACGTCGGGCCGGTTGGTGGCGGCGATCAGAATCACGCCTTCGTTGGTTTCAAAACCGTCCATCTCCACGAGCAGGGCGTTCAAAGTTTGCTCGCGCTCATCATGTCCGCCGCCGAGTCCAGCGCCACGATGGCGACCGACGGCGTCAATTTCATCGATGAAAATGATGCAAGGCGCATTCTTCTTGCCCTGTTCAAAAAGATCACGTACGCGGCTCGCGCCGACGCCCACAAACATTTCCACGAAATCCGAACCGGAAATCGAGAAGAAGGGAACATTAGCTTCGCCGGCAATCGCTCGCGCCAGCAAAGTTTTGCCCGTGCCTGGAGGTCCGACGAGCAGAACGCCTTTCGGGATTCGCCCGCCCAGCTTCTGGAACTTTTGCGGGTCTTTCAGGAATTCAATAATCTCCTGCAGCTCTTCTTTCGCCTCGTCAGTTCCAGCGACATCCTTGAAAGTGGCCTTTTTCTGCTGCGCGGAGAGCAGCCGCGCGCGGGACTTGCCAAAACTCAGCGCCTTGTTTCCGCCGGATTGCATCTGCCGCATCAAGAACAAGCAGAAGCCCACCAAAAGAATGAGCGGCGCGGCGTTCAACAGGATCAACACCCAGTCGCCGCTGCGCACTTCCTGAACCTTCACCTGGACGGCCTTATCGCGCAGCGCCTTGGTGACTTCGGGAGCATTTTCCTTGGCGATGATGGCGCGGAATTTCTGGTTCGCGGGCTTGGAGTATTCGCCCTTGAGCTCGTAGCTGTTGGGCGAGAGGTACATGGTGACTTCCTTGATCTCGCCGGCCTCGATCTTCGCCATCAACAAGCTGTAGCTGGGTTCGTCCTCGCGCGCCTGTGACGCGTTGGTCGACACCAACTTCCAGAGCATCACGCCCAGGAAGACGATGGAAATCCAAAATAGAATAGTTTTTGCCGTGGAACTAGAATTCACGTTGTCCTCACTAATCTTCCAACTCGCCGGAAAAAATCAAATCCTGCCTATTTCTTCCGCCCCTTGCTGCTTTTCCTGGGCGCCCCATTCGCTCCGGAGGAAAGTTGCCGGAGATTGCGCCCCGTCCCGTTGGCTGCTGCCAAGCCATAGCCGACCCATACTTCATTAGATGCCGTCCGGAAGCCAAAGTAATCAGGCTCCAAAGCCACCCGGCGCTTCGCCGGCTTGTCCAGCATCACGGCCAGCCGGATCGAGCGCGGCTTGCTTTCGCCTAGCCGCCGCAGCAGAAATTCCTGCGTCACACCGCTATCCAGCACCGCGTCAACTACCAGCACATCGCGGCCCTTCAACTCCGGTCCGGAGCCAAAATAAACTTCGCGCCGCGCGTGCCCGCTATCCTCGACGTCTCGTACTTCTTCGCGCACGAAGTGGCAAACCACCGGCGCGTCGATGTGCCGCATCAGGTCCGCCGCGAAAACAAAGCCGCGATCCAACGTTACCACCACATCCACGCGGCGTCCCTGGTACTCGCGCGAAACTTCTCTTCCCAGGGCGGCCACGCGCGCGGCGATACGCGACGACGAATACGTCGCTCCCTTGCCGCCGCTCAAATCTTTTCCTCGACAATCACGATTCCCGTTCGAGTCCCTTCGTTCGCTGCGAATTCTGCGGCGACAGAAAAGCCGCGGGCCCAAACCAGAACGTCACCGCTCGTCAGCACCGGCCACCCATCGCGTTCCCATCGGCTGACGCGCTTTTCGTTCAACAAGCGCTTCAGCTTATGAGCGCTGCGGTGACCCTGGGGACGCAATCGGTCTCCGGGCCGCCAATTGCGCAGCACAACTGGAGAACGCAATCGGGCGCGGTCCAGAACGCCCCCATCCCTACTAGTTTCCCCTCTCTTGAGAGGCCAGTCAATCACCCTGAGTCGGAATACGCACCCTAGTTCCGCTACAATCACTTCCGCGTTACCTCGCGCCAAATCGATCTTGTACTCGTATTCCTTTGGAGTGGGCCGGGATGCTTGCCGTCCCGCGTATTCAATCGCGTGGAATACGAGTGCGTCTCGCTCTTTGCGCACCTCGACTCCGCCCGGCAGAGCGAGCGAACTCCCGCTTTTTCCGCAACGCGCCAGATCGAGAACCGCTTCAACGTGATTGGCGCCCAACTGCCCCGCGCGCGGCTTCGCGCTTTCCACAATTCGGCGCACCATCCGCGTGCTCAGTGCGTTTGTCTTCTGTACGCTCTCTGCGTACTCCGTGTTCGGCGCCTGCCCAGACCCGGTCGCGGTGTTAAATCCGTTCCTGTTCCGCGGATGGATCAAATCGTCGACCGCGATTCGTGTCCCTTCCTTATTTGTTTGAACGTGCGCTAGCAAGAACTCTTCCACCAAGGCGTCCAAGAACGCCTCGTCCTCGCGTGCAAACCCCGCAAGCGTCGCTAAGTGTTCAACGATTGCCGGCTGAAATTGTTTCCCAAGCAGCGGCAGAAGTTTTTTCCGGATGCGCGCGCGCATCCTCTTTGTGTCGCGGTTGGTGGCGTCTTCGCGCCAGGTTTGTTTTCGCGCGCACAGAAAACGCTGCAACTCACGGTGGCGCACGCTTAGCAGAGGCCGGATGACTGGGCCGACGACAGGGTGAATTCCGCCAAGCCCCGCGAGGCCCGTTCCGCGGAGAAGATGGGCTAGCACGGTCTCCGCCTGATCGTCCGCCGTGTGCGCGATCGCGATTTTCGTACAGGCGCCCGATTCCACCAGGGAACGGAAATAGTCGTACCGGGCCCGCCGCGCGGCATCCTCGAGATTAGCTCGCTCGGCTTTCGCTTTTTTGGCCACGTACACCGAGGCCGAGTGGAACTCCAACCCATGCTTCAAGGCCAGCTTGGCGACAAACGCTTCATCCGCATCGGAGGCCTTGCCCCGCAATTTGTGATTGAAATGCACCGCGCTGAGCACAATGCCCAGCTTTCCCCGCAACTCCAGCAGCAAGAGCAGCAGTGCCACAGAATCCGCACCGCCGGACACCGCCACGGCAACGCGCTCGCCGGGCACCAGCATTTTCTGCTCCTTCAAGATGGCGAGAACATTCAGCGCGAGTTGAGCAATTTCCCTCTCACCCTCTCCCGCGCGCGCTTTTTTTCGGACACCAGTCACAAATCACCGGTCACACTTTCGCCGCATCCTACCACGGAGCAAGCACTTAGAGGCCGGCTGTGAAAGCCTGTGGAAATCGTTAATCTGCTGTTGACTTATTCTCCGCTTCGTCGTATTCTCCTTGGGCTGTGGATGTGCCTTTCTGCTGGACAGGGGGGCTTCGCTCTTTGACAACCGATACGATGTGCCAGAATCTGTTCGAAACTATTGGAGCTTTTCGAGCGCCAATAGTCTGAGTTAATTCGAGCGATCAACAATTCGCTTGGCAGGCTGCCTGGGACGCAAATCCCAGGATTTTTTTTCGCCAAGCAACCAGATTCAAACGAGAGTTTGATCCTGGCTCAGAACGAACGCTGGCGGCGTGCTTAACACATGCAAGTCGAGTGCGCGTCTGTAGCAATACAGATGGCGCACGGCGCACGGGTGCGTAACACGTGGGCAATCTGCCCTTCGATGGGGAATATCTTCGGGAAACCGAAGCGAATTCCGCATAACATTCCTTGGACTTCGGTTCGAGGACTCAAAGCCGTAAGGCGTCGAAGGAGGAGCCCGCGCACGATTAGCTAGTTGGTAGGGTAACGGCCTACCAAGGCTTTGATCGTTAGCTGGTCTGAGAGGATGGCCAGCCACACTGGAACTGAGACACGGTCCAGACTCCTACGGGAGGCAGCAGTGGGGAATCTTGCACAATGGGCGAAAGCCTGATG
>Ga0210406_10003724_pt1 | contig 16569 bp, 10 predicted proteins | sample IncBWC30MmetaG_FD_155454 | JGI IMG/M metagenome (GOLD analysis project Ga0210406, IMG submission 155454) | Forest soil microbial communities from Barre Woods Harvard Forest LTER site, Petersham, Massachusetts, United States - Inc-BW-C-30-M | ecosystem: Environmental > Terrestrial > Soil >... | reverse complement strand
GGCCAGCGGCTATTTATCCACGAGTAACATCAACCCCACTGTCGGGTCCGTTGCAAATTCTGATATGACCCCCTGCTGAGACTGGGCGAATGTGGCCGTCCTGCGGCAAGTTCGGAGCGGTGCGCGCGGCCGTCTTGGTTTCTGCGGGTTGTTCGCTTACGGCCGATAGAATAACTCCGTCGTCTCCGCGGCTTCGCTCACGACGGCGTGCCGGAATCCGTCGTCCGGACTGAAGAAGGCGCCGACATCGATCATAACCGAGAAATTGGCGATGACTGAACGTACAATTCCCGCCCGCAGGCCGAAGCGCACTTCGTGTAAACGGCCGTCCGCGGCCGCGGCACAGACGCGACGCGAAAAAAACGGATCATCAGCGACATAGAAACCACTGATGCGCCGCGCGTCCGGAATGTGCGCGAGTGGCGCGACGCCGCTGCCCTGTTTCGGATTGAAAAAGACTTCGCTGACATCGCCATTCGCAAGGACGATGGCATGCCGATAGTGATCGTCTTGACTATAGAAGGCCCCCACGTCAGAAATGCCCTCAAAGCGGCCCAGTAGGGCGGCGCCTATCCCGAACTGTGGGTGGTAGAATAATTCGCTCAATGAGCCGTCTTGTTGCGCGACGATGACGTGCCGATAGTGATCGTCGCCGGAATAGAAGGCGGCGATCGCCACGACTCCCGGGAACTGTCCTATTTGCGTCTGTCCGTGACCTAAGGTGGGGTGAAAGAAGACTTCGGTGATGCTGCCATCCTGTTGTGCCACGATGGCGTGCCGGAAATGGTCATCGGCGCTATAGAAGCCGGCCACATCGACGATCCCGCCGAGAGTCCCGATGTGAGCCTCGCCGGTGCCCTCATTCGGATTGAAGAACACCTCGGTCAAGGTGCCGTCTTCTTGCCCGGTTATCACATGGCGAAAATGATCGTCAGGCGTATAAAAAGCATCCAGCGCATGAACCCTCAAGGGCCCCGCCAGTGACGCCTTCCCAAAAGAGATGCCTCCGAGTCGGGTAATCGCCGTGCGCGTGATCCGCTCTACTGTGGGTTCGCCGGCTTCGAGAACTCTCGGCCAGTCTATGACGCCGGCATTGAAGACCGTCCCCGACGCGGAATAGATTCCCATGGTCGCGGCGAACGGTGCCGCAGCTGCAGTCGCGGAGTCCGGTTCTTTTACGTTGAACGACCAAGCGCCGGGCAGCAATCCCACCCCGAGAAGCGTTAAGTTCGGCGGTGTTCCGTCTGCGTAGGTCGCTTGCGCCGTCGCACCCGGGTTTGCGCTCGCCGCAGTAAGTTCCGCTCCGTCACATTCGTAGCCGACGAGTGACTGTGCTGTGCCGAATTCGGCGGGCGCGCCACCCTCGTACACCCAGTGTTGCGGATTTTGTACGGTGTACCCGACTAAGGGCCGCCCCGCCCACCACCAGCCGCCGCCGTTGCGGTAGCTCGCGCCGATTAGAGCGTTTTCGTTTTGTAATGTGTCATCGTAGCGTGCCGCGATCCACCACTGATCGCTCGACGGATCGTTGACATCGCCGCTGCGATTGCACGCAAACCCCGCCAGGTCCGCATCGTAGTGGATGCGCCACCAACAGGTGTTGCCGCTGAATAGCGCCAGATTGCCGCCCTGCGCCACGTAAGCGGCGAGGTTCGCGCGCATTTCTGTGCTCCAGTACTCATCATGGCCCACCGAGATGACAACACCGTAAGGCGTCATTTGCGCAAGGCCGTCCTCGCCGTGGCAATCGATGTCGGCGCAATAATCCGGCTGCAGGCCGGATGCCTCCAACCAGCGAATAAAACGCGCATCGTAATGCTCGAACGTCTGGCGCGAAGATGCGGCGTCCAACGCGTCCTGATCACCCATGCCCGGGGTCTCAAAATCGGTTACTGCGCCGCCGGCGCCGCCCCCGGGCCGATGCATAGTGACCCGGCCGGGTGAACTGTGATACAGGCTCGCACCCCCGCTCACGTTGTACGCGTGATAAGTGGCGATAGGTACGCGATACAGCATTGTCGTGCGCCGGCCCGGTGCGGGCGTGCGCACCACGAACAAGGCCTTGCCAAAATTACCCGCGGTCGTCATCGTGCCGCCGTCCGGTCCGTTCTCTGCGCTGCCGTCGCGTTCCCACAGCATGGCGACATAGGCACCCGAAAGCCAGTCGGTCGGAATGTCGAAATCGTAGCCATCCCATCTCCAGTCGACATCTGCCGCGCCTGGACTGAAGCCAACATGGCTCGTCGACTGCCACCCAAAATCTTGCATTTGCTCGAGCAACGCGCCCTGGCGGAATAGCACGACACGAAACTCTGGATGATCGGTGCCGATATGCAACGCAATAGTGCCGCCGGCAATGACGCTGAGCGAGTCAGGATAAGCTTGAATCATGCCCCTCCCGGCACCTCATCGTCAGGGCAACCGTCCGTGATCCACTTTTCGATAAAGGCAATGTCGGGCGCGGCGACCGCCGGAAAACCCTTCGGCATTCTGGGTAATTCTGCATTTGGAGTCCCGATGTCCGAGCCGAAGGGCGCCTGGCCGCGCAACGCCAGTACGAGATTCGAGTGTGTGCCGTCGCCCACCGCCACCAGTTGTCGGCCAAAGACTTTTTTCACTTTGAAACCCGCCAAATCCAACGTTCGCCAAAACGCCCCGTGGGCTCCGATATTCTGCCCCTGCACCGCCGCGTCTAGAATTTGCTTCACTCGGTCATATCGTTTCATTACTATCTCCAAGCCGCCGTCAATCGCTGCGCTCCGGGTCCCAGGCAATCCAAATTTACCTCCGCCACAAAGACTCGGCCCTTTGGTTATTCAAATCCAGCCTCCCGCCAGCCCGGTGGAATTGCTATGTCGCCTTGTCGCTTTTCTGCGGGCTGGAGCACCGCTGCCATCGAGAGGACTATTCGAAGTTGCATCACTGATCTCACCTTGGAAGAGAATGAAAGCGCTTCGAGAGCCGCAACTAGCGATGGCGCGAAAATTTGGAACAGGCGGTGGGACGCGACGGGACGCATTTTGCGATTCCCTTCGGCTCAAGGTATCGATGGAATACCAATGAATCATTTCATCCCTGAATTGAAAGATGTCAGTTCTTGTTTGCCGTTTAGTAAACGCCTTCGCCATCAGGCCGTCAATAGAAGGCTGGCCCGAGCCTTTTGGTGCTGCTTCACGATTACTGATGTGCCAAATCCAGTCACTAACAAGCACCGACCATGGGCGCGGCGTGAGCTTCGCGTCGGCGCACACCCATCTTCCTGCATGACAATATAGCTGCATCGCACAAGGAAGAACGCTCCTAAGAAAACGAGCCCTCCTTGACTTTCTGAGGTAAGGGGCGTCGAATCGTCTCAAGGACGGATCCTTTTATTCTTTATCCATGGAGGGATCAAAATGAAAACGAACCTGCCGAGACTGTCTCTCCTCATTTGCATCGCCTTGCTCGGGTTGTCAGGGATGGCCCGACGCGCTGGCGCGCAAGCGGTTCCGACCGATGCCTCCGGCGGTTGTCCTATCGCACCCGCAACCGTGGATGGATTTTTTCAAGGCGGCAAAGCGACCCTAAATGCCGTCGCCAATCCGGCGGACAGCACCGTCGTGCTCACACCCAATTGCCCATTCTTCCAATGGAGTGAGCAAATGTTTTTATGGCTCACATCGCCCGCACCGGCCATCTACGGTGGCGGCAGCCGGGTGATGTTCTCGCCGCAATTTTTCACGGTTACTCCAGAGGATGCCAGCGGTCGCCGTACGTTTCTACTCAACGTCGCTGGCAGGCCGCTCAATATGCGGCTGCGGGCCACGGAACTCGGTGTGCACGGCCTCCCCGTCGTGATGTCCCGTTCCGGCCATGTCATCGAAGTCCAGCCACTGAAGAAAGGTGAACGGCCGCCGGCCGTGAAGCTGAAGTCAGGCACCCTTATCCAATTGGCGAACGTAAAAAGGTCCCCGGACGGGGCGCTGCAATTCTTTGACAAGGCTGGAAAACAAGTACAACCGCGTATTCTCAACCTCGAGACGATCCCGCGGGCTCGCGTCCTCCTGGCTCCCAATGTGCGCGAAACAATCGTGCCCGCCTCAGCCTTGACCGAGACCATCGCGGCGCACAAGGTCTTGGTAAACAAGGTCCCGCTCTTCATCGATCTGAGCGGGAACGTAATTGACGTCGAGCCCGGTCAAGCCGACGGCGGCGTCTTAATATCTCAAGGCGGTTCGCTGATTTATTACATCGCAGAGGTCAACGATGTCTTCGCCTATCATCGCTCCATGCAAGGCGCCGCCGCAATTCCTTTCGCTACGGCCATTAAATTTCCCCAAACGGCGGCGGATGCCGCTGCCGTGGTCACCTTTGCCGCTGGAAAGGGACACACGATATTGGACGCAAATGCGCTGGCCATCGAGACGAAGTCAAGTTGGATAGAAGCCTCTGCGGTCTCCGCTCCGAGTGAATACGTGCAAGAGACGGCAATCGTGCCTATCTTTGATAAGAGCGACCCCAATAACTGGGTGCCCAACGGCGAGGCGGCGCTAAAGCTGGTGATGGTCGGCTTGCACGTGGTCGGCTCCACCAATGGCCATGGAGAGATGGTCTGGGCCACCTTTGAGCACCTGGGCAATTCGCCGAATGCGACCTATGCCTACAACGCAACGAGCGGGCTTAAGACCGTGAACCAGACGACCGCGGGGAGCTGGCTGTTTACACCCAGCGGCTCCTCCGGGCCGTTCAACTCGCCCCTCGCCAGTATGAGTGGCGCCAATATCGGCGGCAATCCAATTGGGCGAACCGCCGTGTTGCGGGCTAAGCCCTGGGGATCAAACGATGGAGGCAACCCCGCTAACGCCGCTTCGATGAACACCGAGGTAATTTCTTCGAATGCGAGCGTGATCGCAAAGCTGGATCCCGCCGATGTGCGTCACAACTATTTCCAGCTAGGGACAACGTGGACCATTGGTGGAGCGCCCCCTAGCACGACTAACCAGGTGGGAACTAACCACCTCGCCAACTCAACCATCGAGACTTTCGTCCAGGGCTCTTCTGCATCCAGTGCAAGCTCCAACTGTTTTGAGTGTCACATCACGAACACCGTCAGCGTAAGCCATATCTATGATGAGCTTAAGCCACTTCCATAGTGTGTCGTTAGTACCGAGTTAGCTGTCGCGCAAGAATTCTGGGCTTCCGGGAATTGCGGCAGCAGTTCTTCGCTACATCTTGCCTCGGAGCCTCAGCGAGCTGCTGATCGTGGTGATCGCGCGCCTCGCTCTCGGTGGCGAAGTGACCTCCTGTCACAACCGCTTCGCGAAGAATAAATCCAAATTGCCCTGGTTCCTTTCAGCCTACCACGTCGTTCTCGCGGTCAAGGCCGTGCGTTGCTCGCTCGGGTGGCCTCTATCGACCAATACTTTGTGGCCACCCTCGCTGCGCTACTCCGCGAGTCGGCTTCGCCGAGCCTTGACCGCTGCGCTGCGACGTGGGTCTCCCCGTCACCGGGCAATTCCGCCCTGACGGAGACGAACATGAGCAAGATCATTCTTTACACCAACGACGAGAACACGGCGACCGGCATTCGCGAGGCCCGCTTCGAGGAAATCCTCACTGCAGCCCGTGAGCAAATGTCCCTTCGCGTCAGGCGCGGGACTAGCCTAAGTAGCCCGAAAGCAACTCGCGACTACCTCGCCCTCAAACTGGGGACCCTTGAACGCGAAGTCTTCGCCGTGATCTTCCTCGACAAACGGCATCGGCTCATCAGCTATCAAGAGATGTTCCAAGGCACGATCGACGGCGCATCAGTTCACCCGCGAGAGGTCGTGAAGGAGGCGCTCAAACAGAACGCCGCCGCCGTCATCCTCGCCCACCCGCATCCGAGCGGAGTCGCAGAACCTTCTCAAGCGGACGAGTTCATCACGCAGCGCCTGAAAGACGCCTTGAGCCTCGTCGACATCCGCGTCTTAGATCACATCATCGTCGCCGGCGGAGATACCACGAGTTTCGCCGAGCGCGGACTGCTCTAGGCAACCTCGTCTCCGCTCCTACCGTCGCGGAACGGGTTCAGAACGCCGGCGAGTCAAGCACGTGACTTCGACTCGCCTCCAAATCTCTGATTGTCGGGACGTGATCCGCTTCGCTCACAGTGTCACGACTACCGGATTCGCCGCGGTGGCGATTCCAGGCCAACAAGTTTGCTACCGGCAAATGATTGGCGTCGAACGCGCTGCGCGGTTCAGAATCGCGAGTTCATCGGAATCATCATCGACGACCGGCATCCAATTGCACTCGATTGAGAAGGACCGTTTTACCAACACCGCGTAGGCCGACGAGGATCATGCTTTTGTCATGTCGACCGGAACGGATTCGATCTAGTGCGATCGCGGCTCTCTCTATGAGCGCATCCCGGCCTCGCCCCCAGCACCCCGAGCATAAGGATTGCGTCGTGGATCCATGTATAGCGAGTTTAACCTAATTTATGTTGTTTTGATAAACATGCTAATTGCACTATATATTATTGGCCGCAGGCGCATTTATCGCGGCTGCCGCACAGGTCGGGCTCCACTGAAAAATTGGTAGGCACGAAATGCTCGCGAATGATGCTCGCTAAATGCGACCAACCAACTCTGCTTCATACAGGGTCAAAGGTTTCGCAACACTGTACGACTTATATACCAACAATTCACATCTCGGAGGCTGTACATTCCGCGCATGGAATTCGCGCGCCTGGAAACGCCATTCCTCAAAGACGTCACCGACGAGTATAACTACGGCTGCTGTTCTTCGTCGGCCGGGCTGTTCGGGCTCCCTGCCCTCGCCCGACATCCGCGAGTTAGAGGCGCGACTCCAACTCGCTCTATTGCCACGAGAAAACCGGCGCCCGGAAAACTTCGCGCGTTATCCTGACGCGCGCGTTCTCGCCGTGACGGGGCTTACGCTGGGCCTGTGTGTCGTCATCCAACCGATCGGAATATTACGGACTCATATGATAACGATCTCTAGGATAGAGAACGGCTTCGCGGACATTCTGCAATCCTAGAATTTGCGCGGTCAATCGTTCCAGTCCGATGGCGAGGCCCCCGTGTGGTGGCATACCGAGTTCGAACATCCGCAAATGATCTTCGAACGCAGATGGCTCCATCCCTCGACTGCGAAGCGAAGCGCCTCCAATGCGGCTCGTTCGTGGAGCCGCTGCCCGCCTGTCGTGATTTCCAGGCCCTCCAACAGTAAATCGAAGCTTTGCGCCGCGCCGGAATCCCCGCGGGGTGCCGAGTAAAATGGACGGTTCGCAGCGGGAAACCCCAAGACGAACACTGCCGGTACTCCCGTTTCCGAGTTGGCCAACGCGCATAACTGACGCTCAGCCTGAGGATCGAGATCGTCTTTGAGGTGAGTTGTTCCGTGGGCGCGCGCGAGGCGCTCGAGGCACTCGCAAAAGTCCCAAACTGGGACGTTGAGCATCGACGGTAACGGCTTTGATCTGTAACGCCGCAATACGTCGTCGTGATGGCGATTAAGCTCCTCGAATATGAATGTCAGGAGCTGCTTTTCTAGATCAATGACATCTTCGGGACCATCAATGAATCCAAGTTCCAGGTCCAACGAATAGTATTCGGTAAGGTGGCGGCTGCTTGCATGGGGTTCCGCGCGATATACGTGACCGGTCTCGAAAACCCGTTCGAAAGCGGCGACTCCGTGCTCTTTGTAGAATTGCGGACTTTGTGCCAAATAAGCGATCCGCTCAAAATATTCTATTGAAAACAGATTGCTCCCACCCTCCGTGCCTGAGGCAACGATCTTGGAGGTGATGATCTCCTGAAAATGCTGGCGTTGCAGATATTCGCGAAAGTACCTCAACGCAGCGGCCTGTATGCGAAAGATGTTGCCAACCTCATCGTTGCGGCAGGCGAGCGGACGGTATTCGAGCCGCGCCTCGGGACCGACGGACGCCAGCTTGCTGCTCGAATTGAACGGCAACTTGTGACTTGCCGAGTTGAGTACGCGGAGTTCGTCGATATCGACCTCGCACCCCGACTTAGCGCGAGCGTCGATCCGCACCAGGCCAGTCAATTCAACGGCGTCGTCGAGCTTAACGTGCAGGTCCTTGAACCGCTCGGTCGCCACTACGCACTGAATGTCGCCGGTGCAGTCACGTATGACAATAAATGTGGTGGTCGCCAGAGACCTTAGTCGGAATATCCAGCCTCGAATCATAACGCGTTTTTCAGCGAGTTGAATGGCCGATGCGGCGAAAACTCGAGCTAAGCGTGCGATGGTCATTGCAGATCTCTTCCTGTTTACGGAGGAACATCTGCCGGAACCACATGCGATCTGTGGCGGTGCCATCCAGCTTCCGACCTTAAAAGTCGGCTCTCAACAGAGCTGTGTCGTAGCGATACGTCTACCCCTACTAAGGCCTGCGCGGCGCTTCCGGTTCGGGGAGCCTCTCAGAGGGGTCTATCCTCTTCGGTGAGTGTCACTACTATAGAATATTTCTTGCGCTTAGCAAGCGCTCCGCGGTGACGATGCTCGGGGCCATAGTGTGAGCTGGGGGTTATCGCCGTCAAGGCGCTCCGTTGCTCACGCGCTGGCGCGCGGACTCTTCAGCACTGAAGGGGTTTAGGGCGCATTCGACGCGCCTAGTCGCGTCGTCGAAGAAGCCTAAATCGTAGTGCGTGAAACTGACCGAGCAGATCTGAGCGGCGATTTCGCGGACGCCAAACGGCTATCGTGGCGTAATGGGTAAGTTCTCTCTTTCGCTGAATGATGCAATATGAGCGAACTGAGGAGACCCCACCCGAGCATTGCCGGTGGAACTCAAGCGGGCTTGATATTCGCGTTCAAGCGGAAGAGATTTAGCGGGTCAAACTGCTTTTTTAGTGCCACCAACCGGGTGAAATTCGGACCGTAGTTGCGGTCCGTGCCCTTCGGATCCGGGTTGTTGAGATTCGCGTAGTATCCCTCCGTGAATGCGGCCAGCTGGTCCCACTTCGCGTGAATCATGGCGCGGCCCTGCTCGTTGTACGACGCGTCGTTCCAATGACCCCAGAGCATCATGTTCGCGATTGCATTTCGATGAGAGAATGCGGTCGCCGCCGGCGGCACGTCGGCTACTGCGCCGTTGGTGTTCTGGAAGAGCGCAATGACTCGATCGTCCGGTCTGAACTCGGTGAGTGCCTCGATGAGGCCCGCAGAGTATTCGCGGACGAAACCCCCCTTGATGTAGTAACTGGTCGGACTCATCGGAGGGCCGTCAGCTTGCGACTGTACGGCGAGATATTTCTTTGTGACGATCGTGTTCTTGATCGGCTTACCGAAGCGCTGCAAGGGCTCCAGCACCTTATTGCTGTCCCTGGTGTCGCCGCTGTAGAGCACTTGCATCGCGGCCACTGTTTGTCCATCCGCACCGGGCGATAGGATAAGATCGATGCTGAGTTCGCGCGGGGCGTTCGACATGAGGTCGCCATAGAATGAAATGGCGTCTTTGACCTGCGGCGCCGGATAGGCGAGCTGTCCCGCAAGCACGTCGGGGTTGAGCCGATGGAGGCGATATTCGAATGAGGTTGCGACGCCGAAGTTTCCGCCGCCACCGCGAATGGCCCAGAAGAGATCCGGGTCATCTTTGGCACTCACGCGCCGAAGCTTGCCGTCGGCCGTCACGAACTCCGCGCTAATGAGGTTGTCGCAGGCCAGACCGAATCGCCGTGACAGCCAGCCAAATCCGCCCCCGAGGGTCAGGCCACCCACGCCGGTATGCGAAATCTCCCCAAGCGTAGTGGCCAGGCCTTCTTTCTGGGTCGCCGTGTCGACGTGCACTCCCCGCGCTCCGCCGCCGACGTAGGCGGTTTGCGTCGGCACATCCACGCGCACAGAATTCATCGAGGGCAGATCGATCACCAGACCGCCGTCGCACGTCGAATATCCGGGAAAGCTATGTCCGCCGCCGCGCACCGCCAGGAGCAGTTCGCGTTCACGCGCGAAAGTGACAGCGCGCACGACGTCGCCCGCGTCCGCGCAACGCGCGATGAGTGCGGGGTGCTTGTCGATCATTCCGTTCCAAATGCGCCGCGCGGCGTCATAGCCATCCTGGCCCATTGTGAGCAGCGGTCCTCGAAGGCTCGCGCGAAAATCATCCACAGCCTTGCGCTCGATGGTCGTCTCGGCTCCCGAGAGCTTCAGGCTGTGAAGATGCGCTTGGAGCGGAAAGCAGCCGACCGATCGGCAGAGAGGCAGCAGCGCCAGCGATCAGAGTCATCCTACAGAAAGCCCGTCGTTTAATGGAGTAAATCCCCTCAGTTGCTTACCGTCAGCCGGCTTTGCTGGCGTTGGCGTCATGGTTCCACAGGGTTCGAGGCGTACGCCGTGCCTGATTTGCTGTCTCGCGAGACACGCATTATCTAATCATGCGCAGCCGCGGCGCGCATGTGCCGAGCTACTGCGGGCGCCGTATGACTTTCGGCCTATACCGCCGTGGCGCTCGTGCCGGTAGGCTTACATCCGGACATGGGTCCACTGCCATTGCCCCGAACTCGGCGGCGAGGAACGAAGCGCGCTGGACGAGTGACTTCATCGGTCCGCCGATCCCAACCGCCGGATCTCTTCCACGATCTTTTTGTAGGGTGAATTTCCATCGGCATCGGCATAGGCGCTGACCGCCAGAAATACCAGGCCTTTGCTGATCGCCGACCAGAGGAAATGTCTCACCGCCGCAGCGCGCTCGCCGTCAAAAACGCACGGCACGAGTTTCAACGCCACATACCAGGAGGCAAGGTTGTCCGATGGATAATGGACGCCGGCAAAGACGCGTCGATCTCCGACATCCACGGTGAATCGCCCAAGCAACTCCATGGAGCGATCCGTCATCTCCGCCGCAAAAGCGGCGTAGGCAGTGCACCCGGCGATCGAGGCTTGCAAAGAATGTCCGCTCACCAGAGACGGTGTACCTCCGGTCCGGGCCCAGCGGTAACTGAAGTTCGTCCGATTCTGCAAAAATGCCACCTGATAGGCGCGCGGCCTTTGAAAAACCTGCTTCAGCTGCAAGTCCAGCGTCCCCACCTTGTCGGCCATGCCGGCAATGAGCGCGTTCGTGAAGTCTTTCAAACAATGCGGCGGCAGCTTCGGATCGTAGCGCTCGTAGTGCGAGCCGAACTCTATGCTGGCGTCATCTTCCTCCAAGAAAAGATCGTTGTGCACCACCTTCGTCGGATACCGCGACTTGATCGGCAGCCCGAGATTTTCATGAAGATCGGACAGAAGCTTAAAATCGGCGTCGAGAAGCTTGGCCACGGCGGGACTGCTCCAAGAGGCTCCGGTTTTCTCATACGCCGGCCAAAGCATGGTGTCGATGCCCGTTATCAGCTCAGCCCGCCACTGTTTCCATTTCGTCATCGTGACCGGCGAGCCGTCCGGAGGAGACCAATCGATCGGAACGACGGCTTGGCCCAAAAGCGACTCGAGCTTCTCGTCCATCCGTCCCCAAGGCGGCAGTGTCGACGCCGCCGTTGCCGCAACCGGATCGGGAAAGCGCAGCGCACGGACCTCCCCTACTCCCCCAGGTCCTCCCTCCGGAATGGGCTTCGAGGGGATCTCTTCCAGCTGTGGAATGTGACAAACGATCATCCGCCCGAAGTCGCGATTCGGCTCCGGCGAGGCGCACAGCGCGTCTTCCAAGTAGTTGAGTGATGTCAAGTCACTCGCTTCGAGCAGGATATCGATTCGCTGCGCGGCCGATTCCACCGCGCCACGCAGACCATTGACGGATGAGAATTTGACGCCGGCCTCGCTCAACAGTGCGAGCCAGTCCTTTAGGGCAACTTGTGACATGATTTCCTTCTCTGTTGTTGGCGATTTATCCTGGAACGGCGGGTGAGCTTTCCCGGGACTCAAGATCCGCCGCACACGACATCGCTTCGGCAATCTCGCGAAGTTGCGGATCGGCTTGGATGTGCAGGCATAAGTCGCACGGTCCCGCGTAGCCCTTTCTCAAGCGATGCCCGAGACCGGCCGCGATGGCGCCTCGCGCAAATTCGATCGGCCCGAGCTCGCGAAGAATTCGCTGTTTACCCGCCGTGCGCAGCGTTTCGTGAATCTGCTTGAGCGGCGTCTGATGCGCATCGCCTATCACCAGAAACGGATCCTCGGCGACCAATGTGCAACAGCTACGAGCGATGCCGTCGAAATCCACGCATACCGCGTCCCCGGGACAGCGGTGCATGGGCAACCCCCGGTCACGGTAGTACTCCTCATCCGGCAGCGCTTCGCCCTCGCGCAGGTACGGCAAGACGGGAAAAACAGTTATGCGTTGGGCCTCCAACTGATCTTTCCAGCCGGCCAGCGTCCCCTGCGCTTCGAGGTCGCTACGGATGACGGCGCCCTTCAGCGTGGTACGAATGCCCAGCGCAGTCGCAGCGGCGAGCGCTCGCTGGGCGCGATGCAGCGGCACGAACTGCTGGTGAAAGCGGCTGACACTCACCGCGAGCGCGGTCAGTCCTGCGTCCCGCAGCGCGGTCAGCTTCTGCCGGGTGATCTGCTCGTCATGAGCCCAAAAGGCGTTCGTGACACAGGTGACGGTCGCGCCCAGACGCTTGCCATGTGCAGCTACATCCACGAGAAGATCGAAATCGAGAAACGGCTCGCCCCCGGTCAGCTCGAAGGACAGCGCTTCGCCGTCCTCGATCGCGGCCGCCTCGTCCATGAGACGAGAAATGCACTCACGACTTAAGCGCTCCGTGCGATACGGCCCGTAGCTTTTGGAGCAATGCGCGCAGGAAGCATTGCAGCGCGCCGTCAGAACGATTCCCAGTCTCATGGTTAAAGCCGCTGCCGGGATAGGAGCTTAAGATCTTGCCGCGCGCGTGCGACGTGCCAATCGGCAGGGCCGTAAGCCGACTGAAAAGCGTCGAGCGCATCGGTGAGCGACCGGCGCGCCTCCAGGACATCGTCTTCGGCGAAATCCAACAAGCCCCTCGCGCGGTACCATTGCGCGAGAATGGGGTGCGCCGGCGGAAGCGCGGCCAAATCCCCCGCTTGGATCGAGGCCACGATGCCGCGCGCAGCGTCGTTTCGATGATTTGCAATCAGAGCTTCCGCGAGCGACAACTTCGTCGATACCACCGACGGGTGTCTTGCCCCGCTGGCAAGCTCGCCGACCTTCACGGCTTGCTGCAGCGTCTCGACCGCTTCAGCCAGGCGCCCCTGTCTCAAGTAGGCCTCCCCCAGCGCCTGGCGAACCGGCCCCGTATGATCGAGTTCGGGGGTCAAGCCCCGTTGAGTCGAGAGATAAGCGGCTTGATGCGCGTCTTGGAAACTGACGATCTCCGCGAGCAGGGGCTGCGCTTCGCTGGGCCGATCTTCACGCAACAGCATCAGTGCGGCAAAAAAGCGCGGGCGAGTCTCGATCCACGAGGGTATCGGTGCCCAGGCGAGCGCCAGTTCGTGCCCCTTGCTCAACTCGAGCAGCGCCTCCTCGAAGCGTCCCTGGTCGGCTAAGGCCCGGCCCAGCGCAGAGTGGACATCCGTGACCATCGCGTGCCGCTCACCCAGGCTTGGGGTCAATCGATCAAGGGCGAGCCGCAGATATCGCTCCGCCGCCGCGGGCTGCGAAAGCTCGGTGAGGACCTGCCCGTAGTAATACTGCGCCCGACCCTGAAGTTCGGATTGATCGGCTCCCGGCGCGGCGGTGTCGCTGAGTAGATCTTGAAACATCCGAGCGGCGGAACTCCAGGCACCCATCAAAGAGTATCCGCGCGCAAGGCTTAAGCGCAGATCCAGCACCGCCGGCGCCTGCTCGCCCGCCCGCTGACGGCCCGCGGCCAGAATGGCATTGTAACGCCCGACGGTTTTCTCTAGTGCGCCGACGAAATAGTCGACCGGAATCAATTCAGCGGCGCTGCGCATGGCAGCCTGCGAGCCCTGGCCCGAGAGGTGCTCTCCTAAATCCAAAGCCATCCTAAAATGCTTCACAGCCTGCGAGGTTTCCAGAAAGGATTCGAAGGAGCGCCCGATCACATAGTGAAGCTCCGCCGCCACATCAGGTTGCGAGCCGAATCGCAGATCGATTTCATCGCCGGCCCGTGTCAGCAGCTGAATGACGGTCATCTCTCTCACGGGCTCGGCGCCCGAGCTCACCGGAGCGAAAACGTCCTGACTTAAGAAGTCCTTGACCGCTTTTGATTGTGCTGCCGCCAAAACAGTCCGTTTCTGGGCGTCGCGCTCTCTTATATATAGAGTGGTGCTGACGGCAGTTCCGATGAGCAGTGCAACCAGCGCCACGATCAGTCCAAACCGGCGAGCCCGCGCACGATCCAGGAGGCGTCGCGTCCGCTCCGCCCTCGCCTTCACCTCGCGCTCCGCTGCCAACTGCCGCCGCCGCTCATGGAGCGCGCGCAATCGGCGTGCAAGCCCATCTGCATCGCCCATGCGCTCGGCGGGATTGCCTTCCGCCATGAGCGCGATATCCTCGCGCAGCAGCTCATCCTCGATGCCGCGCTCCCACCCGGGCGACATGACCTTGTGAAAGTCGCCGGCTAGGAACTGATAGAGAATAATGCCGAGTGCATAGATATCGCTTTTGACCGTAAAGGGTTGCCCGGCCAGGATTTCCGGGGCGAGGTACAAGGGGGTTGCGGAACTGCAGTCGATGGCAGCGACAGTCTTGGTGAAGCCCAGGCGTGTGATCCCCAGCTCCTCGAGCCGATTGCCATCGAGCACGCCGCCGCTGCCAAAGTCGCCGAGCAGGATTTCGATCTCGTTACCCGCCAAAGATCTGACCAGCACATTGGAGGGTTTCAGGTCCTTGTGAATGACCCCGACCGAGTGGACCGCTGCGAGCGCTTCGGCGATTCTGGCGACGATTTCCACGCGATCAGGCAGAGGGATCCCGCCGACTCCGCCGCGCACCGCCACCCAGTCGACCAGGCTCCCGCCTGCGATATATTCTGCTTCGACAAAATACGGTACCTGCTCAAGATTCCAATCGAGCAGCGTGACGACCTTGGCGCTATCGCCGAGCGTGTCGTTGATGACCCGAAACAGCGTGATTTCGCGCTTAAGCGCGACCAACGCGGCTTCTTCCAGGGCAAACTTGAAGACCCGCTGCTCGTTGGTCTTGTCATGCCGAGCTCTCCATGCCTCGCCGTGCCCCCCGATTCCCAAGCGCTCGACCAAGCTCCAAAGCGGTCGAGACGGCGGGTGCGCGCCCGGACGCAGGTCGAAGTGGGCGGGTTCGGGTGTCGCCACCGACTCGACTCGCACCGGCGCCACGAAGCGATAGCCGAAGCCATGGGCAGTTTTGATGATCTCCTGACTATCGTCGCGGAGCACATCCCGGAGCCGACCGATGCACTTGGTGAGAACCGTCTCACTCAAGATGCGGCCAGGCCAGATGCCTGCCAGAAGCTCATCTTTTGTGCAGATTTCCCCGGCGTGCTGCAGGAGGTAGATCAGAACCTCGAGGGGTTTGCGTTCGAGTTCCGCATCGACCCCATCCACCAGCAGCTCGAGGGTGCGCTCGTCCAGGATTGCATGCCCAAAATGCCAGCGGCGACGACTCGTGCCTGGCATGGGTGGTGGCGCGATTGCCGGCCCTAGCGCTGTCACATCCCTAGTCCCTGAGGTTTTTTCTTCCCTACCGCTTAAGATCATGCCAGAACTCAACCCCCGGCACTACCGCACGCGCCGAAATATAACCGATTGAAATCAGGCATTTGCCTAAGTCAGTTTCTTTTCAGGAATTTTTCAGCCGGCGGTCAGGATTTTTGCCTCGCTTCCCTGCAAATTACCGTCCGAGGACATCTTGTTCTGACAGGGTTCAAGGGACCGCAGGTGTTTTCACGAGTTATGGATAGCGACCGGCCAAGGACGGCCACCCAGAAAGTCGATTTCGTTGGGCGAGAGATTGCCGCGCCGCGTGCATTGGACACCACGTTATTCGCCTTTGGCACTGGTTAGGCAATCGACTCCCAACAGGCACAGCACCTCAAAGTATCCGTACACGCGATTATTAAAGTTTAGCTGCTCAGCGCGATACGCATCTTTACAAAAATAGCCCCCGACGATCAGGAGCAGGAGCCAAGCGCTGTGCTGCGCAAATCGCCGCGGTTTGGGCATGGTTGCGGTTTCCGCGGTAGGTCCTTCCAAACACAGTCGCCGCGCGATCGAACGACAACCCCGAGCCGTCATGAGCACGATGTAAATGAGCCAAGCAATTGCAATAACAAAAATCATTCCGCGGAGAAAATTAAGTTTGCCTTCGATTTCTCTCAGCTCCTCGAAGTATTCTTTGTTTTGATAGGCGCGATTCTTCGCTCGATAATAAAAATCTTCCACCTTTAACAGCGCTTCGCATTTGAGCCCGGGGGCAACGCCAACCTGAGGATCGGTGTGTTTGAGTAGATCGCGCAACACATCGCCGGCCGGCTGAAGATCTAAGATAACTCGCCGCGTAGAATCGTTATCGAGCTTTGGGATGAGCTGCTTGGCAAAGGCGCTCATCATCATATCGCTCGGAATGTCGCGATTCGACTTTTCTGTTCGGCTTCGAAAGTAACTGTCACAGATGCTGCCGATGCCGCGCTGCGGGCTCCA
>Ga0210406_10003722_pt1 | contig 16576 bp, 7 predicted proteins | sample IncBWC30MmetaG_FD_155454 | JGI IMG/M metagenome (GOLD analysis project Ga0210406, IMG submission 155454) | Forest soil microbial communities from Barre Woods Harvard Forest LTER site, Petersham, Massachusetts, United States - Inc-BW-C-30-M | ecosystem: Environmental > Terrestrial > Soil >... | reverse complement strand
CTGGTCGTCGATGCCGGCATCATAGAGCGAACGGGTCAATTCGTAAGCCTTCTGGTCGGCCTCCACGGTATCGTCAAAGATTTTCTGTAACTCATCCTGGCCGCGGATCTCAAAAAAAAATTCCGCCAGACTGGCCTGCTCGGTCAGGCGTTCGCTTTCGAGGTCCGCGGCGCTAACCTGAGCCGCGTATTGGGCTTCGTGCACCGTGTTGCGGACCTTGCCCCAAAGATCGGGCTCCCAGGACGCTTCGAGCGGCAGCGAGTAGATTGTGCTCTGAAATTGCGGTTTTGGAGCGGTGCCCGTGCCCGTGGTATTGACGGGGGTCGTGTTCAGGCTCCCCGAAGTTCGCGAGCGGCTGAACGAGGGCACAGTGCTGAGTGTAGGAAAGTATTGCGCGTGGGCCTCGCGCACAATTGCGCGAGCCGCCATAAAGTTCTCGAAGAATTGCTTGATGTTCTGATTGTTGATGTTCAGTTGTTCTTCGAGGGCGTTGAGTTCGGAATCGTTGAAGATCTCCCACCATTTGCCGCGCATCTTGGCATCCGCCGGCTGCGCCACTGTCCAGTCCCCAGTGTCCGTGAACTGAGTGGGTGACTCCTTATATACCGCAGCCGGTGCTTGCGTCGAGGGGGGATGGTATTTCGGCCCGACGACGCAGCCCGATAACAAAAAAAGCAAAGCCGTTGCGCACAGCCAAGTCTTGCCCCTTGCCAGTCTTCGCCGGAAAGTCACCATAAGTTTTTCACCTGAAACGTTCCCCCTCACCATGCCTATCAATCCGCGACTGCTGGACCCCAGACGCCGGTAACCGGGTCACGCCGCTTGCCTTGCGCGCGCAGGCGCAGCCGGTCGAAGGCCAAATACACGACCGGCGTGGTGTAGAGCGTCAGCAACTGGCTCAAGATCAACCCACCCACAATCGTGATGCCCAGCGGCCGGCGCAGTTCGTATCCGGTGCCGGTTCCCATTGCCAACGGTAGAGCGCCCAGTAACGCCGCCATCGTCGTCATCAGAATCGGACGGAAGCGCAGCATACAGGCTTCGAAAATGGCGTCGAGCGGGCTCTTTCCCTCCTCGCGCTCGGCCTGAAGAGCGAAATCGATCATCATGATGGCGTTCTTTTTCACGATTCCGATCAGCAGCACAATGCCAATGATGGAGATGATGTTCAGATCCACTTTAAAGAGCATCAAGGCGAACATCGCGCCGACGCTGGCCGATGGTAGCGTGGTAATAATGGTTATCGGATGAACCAGGCTTTCATACAGAATGCCGAGCACGATGTACACCGCCAGCAGCGCCGTTACAACCAGCACCGGCTCGGTGCCAAGAGATTGCTGATAGGCCAACAGCGTTCCGGCAAAAAAGCCTTGCAATGTGGAAGGCGCGCCCAGGCGCTTTTGCATCTGGTTGATGCTCAAAGTGGCATCGCTCAAAGACATGTTCGAGGTCAGGTTAAAAGACAGCGTGACCGAAGGAAATAAGCCGGTGTGGTTGATGGCCAGGGGGGTCGTGTTGGCTTTGCCCCTGGCCACCGCGAGCAGAGGAATGTTGCCGCCGTTGGACTGAAGGTAGAGGTCTTTCAATCCCTCGGGGCTTTGCCAATACTGAGGAGCAACTTCCAGCACGACGTAATACTGATTCAACTGGGTGTAAATGATGGAAACTTCCGATTGGCCGAATGCGCTGTATAACGCCGAATCCAGTTGCTGTGTGGTGAGCCCGAGCTTGGCCGCAGTGACCCGATCATAGGTCAGCAGTTCGTCAAGGCCGCCATTCTGCTGGTCTGAGCTTACGTCCTGCAATCCGGGCAGGTGCTTCATCTGATCCAGGATGATTGGCCCCCACTTGGAAAGATCCTGCACCGTGTCAGATTGGATCGTGTACTGATACATCGCATTACTGGAGCGGCCGCCGATGCGCAGATCCTGCACCGCCTGCAGGAACGCAGAAGCCACCGGCAGACGATTCAATTGAGGTCGCAGGCGGTTGATGATCTGAGCGGCACTTACCTTGCGCTCCGCCAGCGGCTTGAGAGCGATATAGAGGGAGCCGGTATTGGTGGCCCCGCCGCCGCCGGTAAACGCAATCACGTTTGCGACGGCAGGATCATTCTTGATCACGGCGCCGATCTGCCGGATAGAGCCGTCCATCGCCGGAAACGAGGAATCCTGGGGCCCGCGCACACTCCCGGTGATTGACCCCGTGTCCTCCACCGGGAAGAAGCCCTTGGGAATCTTGACGATCAGCACCACATTCAGCGCAATGGTGACAAACAGTACGCTCAGAGTGAGCATTGGATGGTCGAGCACCCAGTGCAGGCTGCCGCGGTACAACGACAGCACCCAGTCAAAGAATTTCTCGCTGGCCGCGTACATCCGCCCATGCTTTTCCGCGCGCTCACTCCGCAAAAAGTAAGCGCACATCATTGGCGTCGTGGTCAGCGAGATGATCATGGACACGAGAACGGAAGTAGAAAGAGTGACGGCAAACTCGCGGAATAGACGGCCAACGATTCCTCCCATCAACAGAAGGGGGATAAAGACCGCAATGAGCGAAATGCTGATAGTGAATACGGTGAAACCGATTTCTTCCGCACCTTTCAACGCCGCGGCAAAGGGCTTCACGCCGTTTTCCAGATGCCGCGCGATGTTTTCCATCACCACGATGGCATCATCGACCACGAATCCGGTTGCAATGGTCATGGCCATCAGCGAGAGGTTGTCCAGGCTATACCCGAACAGATACATCACGGCGAAGGTACCGACCAGCGAGACCGGCACGGCCACGGCGGGAATGAGCGTGGCGCGACCGTTGCGCAGGAACACAAAAACTACAACGATGACGAGCCCGATCGAAATGAGCAGCGTTCTCTCGACATCGCTGACTGAGGCGCGGATGGTTGTCGTGCGATCAAGCACGATGGTGGCATCGATGCCGAGCGGGATCGATGCCTGGATATACGGAAGTTGCGCGCGTACCCGGTCGACCGTCTCGATGATGTTGGCCCCAGGCTGGCGGAAAATGATGACCGTAACCGAGCGCTTGCCGTTCAAATAGCCGGCAGCTCGGATGTTCTGCACCGAGTCCGTCACCTGAGCGACATCGGACAGGTGGATCGCCGCGCCGTTCTTGTAGCCGACGACGATCGGCTTGTAGTCTTCTGCCTGCGAGATCTGATCATTGGCCAGGATATCCGCGGTCAGGATGCCGTCGGTGATTTGGCCTTTGGCTAAGTCAGAATTCTGCAGGCTCAGCACGGACTGCAAATTCGCCATGCTGAGTCCATAGCTGGCCAATTGGGTGGGATTCGCGTCCACACGTACCGAAGGCAATGCGCCGCCTCCAACACTGACCTGGCCTACGCCTTGTATCTGCGACAACTTCTGCGCGATGACGGTGGAGGCTTCGTCATATAGCTTGGCCGGACCGAATTTGTCGGAGGTAAGGCCCAGGATCATGATCGGCGCATCGGCGGGATTGACCTTGCGATAGGTCGGATTGCCGGGCAAGTTAGCGGGCAGATAGGTTCGCGCCGCATTGATGGCCGCCTCTACGTCGCGCGCCGCGCCATCGATATCGCGGCTCAGGTCGAACTGAATCGTGATCGAGGTGCTGCCGAGCGTGCTGGAGGAAGTCATCTCCGTCACCCCCGCCATGTGACCGAACTGCCGCTCCAGGGGAGTGGCGACGGACGACGCCATAATGTCGGCGCTGGCCCCCGGCAAACCTGCACTGACTGAAATCGTCGGAAAGTCCACTTCCGGCAGAGGCGCAACCGGCAGGACTTCAAACCCAATCGCCCCCGCCAGAGCAATCGCCACCGTGAGCAGTGTCGTAGCTACTGGCCGTCGGATAAAGGGGGCGGAGATGTTCATGCCGGTCCTGCCTGTTCTGCCTCACCGGCTTCCGTCTTTCGCGATTTGTGACCAAAGCGCTGCGCCAGATTGTCAAAGAAGATGTAGATGACGGGCGTGGTGTACAGCGTGAGCACCTGACTAAGCAGCAGTCCGCCGACCATCGCGATGCCCAGCGGCCTGCGTAACTCGGAACCAAAACCAGTTCCCAGCGCCAGCGGCAGGCCCCCCAGCAGTGCGGCCATGGTCGTCATCATGATCGGGCGGAAACGAAGCAGACAGGCCTCGTAGATTGCATCCGTAGCGTTCTTTCCGTGCTTGCGCTCGCCTTCCAGCGCAAAGTCGACCATCATGATGCCGTTTTTTTTCACGATCCCGATCAGCAGAACGATGCCAATGATTGCCACCACGCTTAAATCCTGGCCAAAGAGCATCAGCGCGAGGAAAGCGCCGACGCCCGCGGAAGGCAGCGTGGACAGAATCGTAATCGGATGGATAAAGCTTTCGTACAGAACACCCAGCACGATGTAGACCGTGACCAGCGCGGCGAGAATGAGCACTGGCTCGTTGGACAGCGAATTCGTAAAGGATGCCGCAGTTCCTTGAAATCCGGCCTGCAGGCTGGGCGGCATGTGCAGGCCTTTCTGCGCTTTATCGACCGCCGTAATGGCATCGCCCAGCGCGGCATTGGGCGCGAGATTGAACGAAACGGTGATGGCCGGAAATTGTCCCTGGTGGCTAATAGAGAGCGGCTCCGTCGTTTTCTCAAAGTGCGAGAAGGCGCTCAGCGGCACAGCGTTGCTCATGGCCGAACTGGTGGCACCTGCAGAAGTGACTCCATTATTCGAGCCCGAGGAACTAGTCAGCGACAGGGCATTGGCGGGAGGAACAAGGGTGTTCGCCGCCGGGGTGTACTTCGCTGAACTCGTTAGGGCGTTGGATCCTGCGGAGGATGACCCAGAGGAGGCGAATGAGGAAGAGGCTCCGGCACCGGTTGCACCAGCGGACGCATTGGACTGGATGTAGAGATGGTCCAGCTTGTTGGGGTCCAGCTGAAACTGCGGCTGACTTTCTAGAACGACATGGTACTGATTGACCTGCGTATACATCGTGCTGATCTGCCGCTGACCGAAAGCGTCATACAAAGTGTTATCGATGGTCGTCGGCGCGATGCCAAATCGAGAGGCGGTAACCCGGTCAATCACGAGAGATACCGCCAGCCCGCCTGTCTGCTGATCGGTGGCGACATCTTCCAGTTCTGGTAACTGCTTCAACCGGCCGACGAAACGATTGGCCCAGTCGTTCAGTTCATTGGCGTCGGGGTCTTCTAGTGTGTACTGATATTGCGTGCGGCTCACGCGATCGTCCACGGTAATGTTCTGCACAGGTTGCATAAACAGCTCTATGCCCTGCACCTGATCCAGTTTTGATTTGAGACGGCGAATCACGTCGGAAGCGTTTAGGCTGCGCTGATTGAGCGGCTTTAGATTGATCGACATTCGGCCGCTGTTCGTCGTCGTGTTCGTTCCATCTGCACCGATAAACGACGAGAGGCTTTCGACCGCTGGGTCTTCCAAGACTATTTTTGCAAACTCCAGCTGCTTTTGTGCCATGGCCTTTGAGCCAATGCCTGGCGATGCTTGCGATATTCCCTGGATTACCCCCGTATCCTGTACTGGGAAAAATCCCTTCGGGATGATGATGTAAAGAAAAACCGTAAGCATCAGTGTGGCCAGCGCGACCAACAGTGTGATCGTCTGGAAGCGAAGGACGAACTTGAGCGTTCGGCCGTAGAACGCGATCATCCCCTCGAAAGCGCGTTCCGATGCTCGATAAATGCGCCCCTGCTGTTCTTTTGGCTGGTGACGCAGGATTCGCGCACTCATCATCGGAGTGAGCGTAAGCGAAACTACTGCCGAGACCACGATCGTGACCGCGAGCGTCACGGCAAACTCGCGGAACAAGCGCCCGACCACGTCGCCCATAAACAACAGCGGAATGAGTACGGCGATGAGTGAAACAGTCAGCGAGAGAATGGTGAAACCAATCTGCTCCGCACCCTTGAGCGCGGCCTCCATCGGAGGATCACCGTCTTCGATATAGCGCGCGATGTTTTCAATCATCACGATGGCATCGTCTACCACGAAACCGGTGGAGATGGTCAGCGCCATCAGCGACAGGTTATCCAGGCTGTAACCCAGAATGTACATCGCGGCGAAAGTGCCGATCAGCGAAAGCGGCACAGCCACGCTCGGGATAATGGTGGCGTAGAGACTCCGCAAAAAGAGGAAGATGACCAGCACGACAAGGCCGACCGTCAACATTAATTCGAATTCAACGTCGGAAACGGATGCCTCGATGGCGGTTGTAAGATCGGTAAGGGTGGTCACTTGAATGCCCGCGGGCAAGTTGGCCTTCAACTGCGGCAGCAGTTGCTTGATGCTCCTGACCACGCTGATCGTGTTCGCCCCGGGCTGGCGCTGCACGTTCAGGATGACCGCAGGAGTCTGATTCATCCACGCTGCCTGATAATTGTTCTCTACGCCATTCACCACCTGTGCTACGTCGGTCAGCATTACCGGCGCGCCATTCCGGTAGGCAACCACAACCTTCTGGTAGTCGTTGCTGGTGACCAGTTGATCGTTGGCGTCAATCTGGTAATCCTGCCGTGGCCCATCGAAATTACCTTTCGCTGCGTTCACACTGGCCTGTGTGAGCGCGCTGCGCAGGTCTTCCATGTTTATGCCGTAGGATGACAGCGCGGTGGGATTGGCTTGAATGCGCACTGCGGGTTTTTGGCCGCCGCTGATGGTGACCAGGCCGACCCCGCTCAGTTGCGAAATCTTAGGCGCAAGGCGCGTGTCTACAAGATCCTCGACCTGAGAAAGCGGCATGGAGCTTGAGGTGATGGCGAGGGTGAGTACGGGGGCATCGGCCGGATTCGTTTTACTGTAGGTCGGCGGCGCGGGCAGGATGGAGGGAAGTAGACTCTGCGAGGCGTTGATCGCAGACTGGACCTCTTCCTCGGCGACATCAATATTCAGAGTCAGATTGAACTGCAGCACTATGACGGAAGTACCGCCGGAACTGGTGGAGGTCATTTGGCTCAAGCCCTGCAGTTGGCCGAATTGACGCTCCAACGGAGCCGTTACGGTGGTCGCCATCACAGTCGGGCTGGCTCCCGGATAAAAAGTGAGCACCTGAATGGTCGGATAATCGACTTCCGGCAACGCGGAGACCGGCAGTTGGGTATAGCCAACGATACCCACTAGTAGGATTGCCACCATCAGCAAAGAGGTCGCAACCGGCCTCAAGATAAACGGACGGGATGGACTCACGGAGCGCTGCTCCCGGGCGTGCTGGCTGCGGCCGGCTTGGTCGAAGCCGGCTTGGCCGAAGCGGTGACCGCAGTGTTGTCCTGCAATTTGTCGAAGCTGCTGTTGGCGACGACGTCTCCGGGATCGATATCGTCCACCTGCGTTAGGCCAGCGTCTGTAACTCCAGGCTTTACGCTGCGGATGTGAGCGATGTTGTTTTGAATCACGTACACAAATGATGCCTGGCCATTTTGTTGAATGGCCGATGCTGGAATCAGGGTGACACCCTGCAACGTGTTCACCAAGAGCCGGGCGTTAACGAACTGGTTGGGGAAGAGCGCATCATTCTTATTGCTGAAGACGGCTCGTGCCTTTACGGTGCCGGTCGTAGTGTCAATCTGATTGTCGAGCGTCAGCAACTTGCCGCTCGCAATCTTGGTCTGTGCGGTGCGATCGAAAGCATCGACGGCGAGTGTGGCCTTCTTCCGCAGTCGGGCTGCAACCGGGCCGAGACTGTCTTCCGGTATAGTGAAAACCACCGTGATGGGATCCAACTGCGCAATGACTGCGAGCGTGCCGGCTGCAGAAGACTGCACCACGTTGCCCGGATCCACCAACCGGAGACCCACACGGCCGGCGATGGGAGCGATGATATGACAGTAGTCGACCTGAACCTGGTCAAATTGCACGATTCCCTGGTCGTTTTGTACTGTCCCCTCGTCCTGCAGTACAAGCTTCTCCTGGTCATCCAGAATTTGCTTGGCGATGCCGTTGTGCGACCATGCGACACGGTAGCGTTCCAGGTCCATCTGCGCCTGTGCGAGCACGTTCTGGTCTCGCTTTAGCGCACCTTGCGCCTGCAAAAGATTCGCGCGGTAGGCACGCGCATCGATGTCGACCAACGGATCGCCCTTCTTTACGACCTGACCTTCCTTGTAATGCACGGCGATGATCAGGCCATCTACTTGGCTGGTAATCGAATCGGTATAGACCGGCGTCACCGTACCGATTGCGTCAAGGTAAACCCCGATGTCACCTTTCTTGGCCGTCGCGGTCGTGATGGTTATCTTCGGCGGCGCAGGCGCAGCCTTTTTCGTCGAGTCCTCGTGATGACGCCACAGCACGAGCGCCAGCACGAGAAGGAGCAACAAAGCAATCCCCCCGACGATCCACCACGCTTTGTGCCGGTGAGGCTCGGAGCCGTGAGCCGTGAGTTGATGGTCGCGATCGATGTGGGGACGCTCATTCGTGTCAACGATCAAGAAAATCTCCTCGTTTCCTCACCAAATTGCTCCGAATTATAATCCCGAAGAGCGAGTCTAGTTCCCTACGGAGGCCTTCGACCCAGCGTGTTTACGAAGTTAGGCAATTCAGCACAGTACTTTACGGAGGGAAAATGAGCGAATCCTCAGATGGCCCGATAGAGTGGTCAACCGGACCTCTGGCTCTTCGGCGGGTACCGCGACGCTGAATATTACGAAGATTCTTCGGCCGGTTGATTTCCCGAACGCCTCGCCGCCAGTGATCGGTAGGCCGAAAGAATTGCGACTCTGCTATTCAATATTCATCGTAGCGCCGCTTGCGCCAGATGCAATTTCTCCTCTCACAGGTTCACACCTCTTCTTTCAGACCCGACACTTTTTGACTCACAACCGCCACGAACTGCGCTCGGCGGGGGGCATCTCTAAAGCGCGAAGGAAAGATGCGCCGGACTGAGGGACGAGGGAAAGTCTCGCGTGTCGAAGGCCTCTCCGGCGGCGACCCACACCAGAGGGCTTCGCCAACCCTTTGGCTACGCGTTCGGTCGCTTCCACCACAATGGGTGCAGTGATCGCGTAGATGTCTCGCCCGCGCGTTACGGATCGGCGCGCTTCACTTCCTCTTTTCGCGATCACGTCCATAACGAAGACCTGAGACGAGGGTCCGCTCTCGGCCACCGCCGTCGGCGCAGGATTGCGGATGTCAAAAAGTGGCGTGATATTGAGGTACGCGCGTTATCTCAGGCGTCTGCAGATGCCGTGAGATGAGGACGGTTTCGGCTAGCGAGAGACCCTGAACCTCTTGAGGGGCCGAAAGGCGCGGCAAATTCCAAATGCGCCCCAGTGGTGTATCGGCACGCTCCAATCGATTGTTCGAAAAAAATGAAATGCTGGCCTCCATTGCGCTGGCCGGTCAATCGAGTTCCCCGCGTCGGTTGCCAACTATCGAGCGCCACCGCAATGCAGATTTCCTCCGCCGCAGCCCATCTCTCGATAGCCTCAGTGGCTAGGAGATCGCCGAATCCGCCGTAGAGCGCCATCGCGTGAGCGATCACAACGCTCGCATTGCGCGCGACTTCCGCAAACCGTTCGAAGACGCGAGAACATCCGGCTGTCACACCGCCACATCTAAATAGTGAATGCCCGAAAGGAGCGCAGCTTCGATGACCGGCGCCTGCGTGTCAATGAACGGCCCGCCGTCGATCTGTGGCTTGTCTAGATTGGGAGTACTTAGGGCCTCGCTACAGCTTCATCGGCTCGAAAGAAGACCTCTGGCAGCGCCCTGCCCGATCCAGACCTGATCATGCGCTAAGGTTGCGGTAAGATTTCATGCAATTAAGGTTTTCGATTTTAGATGCAAAAGGGGTTCGATCCTATGGCTCAGTTTTTTGAGCGCGTTTCCATCATCCCCGGCCAAAGTGCGGCCGCTACATTAGCACGATACGGCATAGACAGCGCGCGCTGGCCTGAGGTTCGACAGTTGCAACAAAACGCTCACATCCCAGCCGACTCCGGACTGAACATTGGCCCGCCACGAGTCAACTGGTTGTGCGTACCAATCGATGATTTCATGACGATTGTGAACTACCGGATCGTCAAGGACACGGTAAACGGTCTGCGGCCGGCGAACCTGTCTTGGACGCCGGCAGAACGGGCGGCCAATGTAAAGGCGAGCGAGCACGGAGTAGAGATTGAGGTTGAGCGTGATGGAAATCCTTGCGTCGGCCTGCATTGGGTGCAAACTGTGAAGAAGCGAAACGCTACTCGGTTTCACGGACTGATTCCACCACCGGAATTTGTGGATACAGGAGTTACGGGAACTCCCTTCCAATATGATGCAGATTCTCCGGAAGACGAGTTCAGTGATACGCCGTGCGGCCCGGCGCCCAGCACGTTCGGGATGGGCCTAGACTTCGCTGCTACGGTTTCGTTGGTTGTGTGGACCCCGCCGCGAGTAACCATCGTTGAGGGGTACACATATCATTTCCAGATCGGTCCGGCAGGAGCATTCTGGATCCTCAAACCTCGGGAAGCAACCGACGCTGAGTACACGGATCAGGTTCGAATCCTAATGGCAGGCGTTGGCGAGGTGCACCAAGATTCTGGCAAGAATCTGCAATATCGCAAGCCTCCACAACTCGGGGCAATAAACCAGTAGCGAACCGCGAAATTCGATAGGCTTCGAAGGAAGCACGACCACCCTGCAAAGGGGGCGGGAATGTTCCGGTCACCACCCAGGACGACGTTAATTGCTCAAGGCCTCTGTCGGTTATAGCCTCCAAACCGAAGCGTTCAGGGCACAAGATTGATCGGCGGCAAATCCCATTCTGGGACAGTCGGCTATCGCAACGGTCAAGCAATGGAAATACCTCCCCGGGAACAATAGGACTAGAATCGTAGAAAAATTGGAGTTTGACCCTCACCGCTGAACACCAACTCGTACTGGCTTAAGTGATTGAGAAACGCCGCTTCCGGTCTAACAGAACTAGTGAGGTAGATTCGTGCCGCGTAGCCATCTGAGGCCCCTAACGTGCGAATCGCGAAGGGAGTGCTGTTGCGTGGGAGTTTCGATGGTTAGTACAGCGCGATGGAACATGGCCAACCCTATGGCACGATTTCAAACTCCGGTGCGGGTTTTGGGATCGGGAGGATCGACTAGGGCCTACATTTTGTTCCTGGGCATACCATCGCTACTTTCCACCGGAATCGACCAAGGCCGGTCTGCGAGGAAGGTGGAATCCAAAACGAGGCGGACCGAAAGCGGTCCGCCTCAAAGCAGGCACACCGTGCTTAAGCTAATTAGAAAACGAATTTTGCTTGAAACTCGATTAGCCTTGGTGAAGCGTCCGCCCCCAGACCTGATCCATAAATGGTTGTCGGCTGGCTTACAGTCTGGGTAATTTGTCCGAACCCGGCGCTATCCAAATTGGTATTTGGGAAGGCGAAGTTCGGATGATTGAACAGATTAAAGAACCTTGCGCCAATCGAAAACGAAGCACTTTCCCATTTCGGTATCGCAAATGCCTTCTCCACGCTGAAGTCAGTGTCGAAGTAGCCTGGACCGCGAAACTGGTTACGGCGCTGAGTTCCGAAATTGCTTGTCGGGTCCGCGAAGTTAGCGGCGCTGTAGCATGGATTGTTCAATTGCGCAGCCGAATTGCCGCAATTGATGTTAGTCGGGGCCACCACGTTGGCCAGTACAGCCGTAGTGGTGGCGGGATTTGTACTGCCGAACAACGCTCCTTGCAGAGTCGCAGTTTCGTTACTGCTGAAAATGGAATACGGGAACCCGGTGTGCTTGAAGATGGTGCCGGAGAAGGTCCAGCCTTTCATTAGAGCATTCGGACCAGAGTTGGTGATATGGCGGAGCGCGTCACTCCAAACATAGTTCATGACGAACGACTGCCTGACATCGTAGTCGGCGTTGCCATAGTTAAGTTGCCGGATATTGAATGGATTCAAGGGCGTGACGACATCGACATTGTTGTTGGCATTCAAACCGAAGGGATTCAAAGAACTATTGGAGATTTCATCCAGCGCGTGGCTATAGGTATAGGAAGCCTGGAACTGGAATCCCCCAGTGAAGTTGTGCGCGGCAGTCAGTGTCAGGCCGTTGTAGTTCGAGTTGCCGACGTTTTGGGTCTGTGCCACCACCCCAAATCGTGGGTCGGGCTGGGTGAGAGGCAGCCCGCCAAACGCCGCGCCGGTGGGACTAAAAGCATTTAAGGCTGGATTGGTAATTTCTTCATGTTCACCGTGATTGCCGACATATTTGGCGCTGACCGTGGTGTGCCAACCCAGAGCCTGCTGTATTTCCAGATCCCACTCGTCATAACGCGGGATCTGCACTTTGCCGGGGTTGAAAAAATTGAAAGCCGGCACGGTGCCGCCATTGGCAAAGTTGGCGCGGAAAGAGGCATTGGCCGCTATCTCTTGCGCGTTCAGGTTTCCTGCCGCCCCCGGCGAGAGTGGGGCATTAAAGAGAACAAACGACGGATCGTTCGGCGCGTTGGTCAGGATGTCATCGATCCCACCGGTAGGAATGGCATCGCTGAAGATACCGATTCCGCCCCGGACAACGGTATTCTTGGCTCCGAACGGAGACCATGCGAAACCCACCTTAGGCTCGTACACCACAGAAGTTACCGACGGAAATGCTGTATGCAGTCCGGTGGTTAGAGCTTGATTCACCGGCGCTGTCGGATGCAGTTCCTGGAACGGTCCTGCCAGGCTTTGGAAGCAATTGCTCTGGCAGACTGGGTTTGACAAGTGGTCAAAACGCATACTCAGGGTCAGCTTCAAGTTCGATGTGACCTTGACTTCGTCTGATGCATACCATCCGAGTTGATAGAGCGCTATGGGGACATCTGTGTTAAGGGGAAAATTCTGAGACACTAGATTACCCACACCGGTATTCGTAGGCGCCACACCTCCGAACGCGAAGTCGTTCAGAGTGACTTCTTCGACGAACGGAATAACTCCCGTGAAATTGTGATCGCTCACATCGTCGCGCCGGTAGTTCGCTCCGAATTTGAAAGTGTGTTTTCCGCGTGTCCAACTGAAGTCGTCCACGATTCCATATTGGGTGACGCTTCGGCCCTGCGGGAAGGCGGTGCCGTCATTGTTCAGCGGGAATAGTGAACCGTCGCCTAAGGACACGGTCTGGGGAAGGGTCTTAAATTCGGCGGCGGAGTTCACCATCGTGAATAGTGCGCTGTACCACTGCATCGAGGCGACGAAGTTGTTTACCTTGTTGGTGCCGAAAGTATGAGTCTCGCTCAGCTGGGCCTGCCACTCCGGCTGAGCGCTGTGTGCATCGAAAGCGGAAGTGAGAGGATCCGTGTAGGTGGCCTGTTGGCCGCTTTCGTGTTGCACCCGGACGAAGAGTTTGTCATTGTTGCCGATGACTTGGTCATAGCGACCCACGATCAGGTAGTCGTTGGTGGCCTGAGACGTGCCGCCTTGGAGCTGCAGAGCGCAAGGATTAGCAGCTCCGAATGCTGTCCCTGCAATCGTCGTGACATTGGAGCAACCGCCATTGGTGAGAGTATTTTGCGCATGTGCCGCTCCCGGCGCCGCGTTCCAAATGCCGAACAGGCTGTTGTAAAACGGCACAGACGAAGGGCTAACCGTATTCAAATTGGCGATTACTGCATTTTGAAACTGCTGACTCGGCAGGTTAACCGAAAATAGCGACGGAATCACCAGGCGAATACCTTCATAGTCAACAAAGAAAAACGATTTATTCTTAATGATCGGTCCACCAAACGAAGTCGCATACTGATTGGCATTTACGAAGGGGCGCGGGAAGTCGTTGGTTCCAGAATGAGCGTTTGCCTGATTCCGGAAATAGTTGTTGGAATTCAATGCCCGGCCATTCCACCAATATTCGGCATTCCCATGGAAAGAATTGGTGCCAGATTTGGAGACGTAGTTAATATTCGCTCCCGCCAGGCCTCCGTATTGCCCGCTGTATCCATTCGTCACCACGCTGGTTTCCTGTACGTCGTTCAGTCCGAGGGTGAGATTGGTAGCCCCGGTGTTATTAATATTGAAGTATGGATCGTTGTCATTGGCGCCGTCGTAGCTGAACACGTTGGAATTCGACGGCAAACCATTAAACTCGTAGTTTCCTCCGCCAAATATGGACCCGCCGGTGGTGTTCATCACCACTCCTGGCGCGGTCAGAGCTACCGCACTCAGATCGTTGCCTGGATTGGGCAAAACTGCGATCTGTTGCGCATTGAAGTTGGTTTCGAGATTGGCATCCTCGGTTTGGACGCCGGTCGCGTCTCCAGTTACCTCGAGGGTCTCATTCTTGGTGGAGAGCGAAAGTTGCAGGTTTGCCGTGACACTGGACCCGAGGACTACGGTGAGCTTCTTCGTGATGCCCTGAAATCCGGAAATAGTCGCCGAAACCGAATAGTTTCCCGGTTGCACGAGAGGAAACCCATACGAGCCTTGGGGATTGGTTGTGGTGGAGGCAGTGCTGCCGGTATCCACGTTCTTCAGCGTGACAGAGACACCAGCCACCACCGCAGCCGACGGATCTGTCACGACTCCAGTGACGGCTCCTGTCGTCGAGGTCTGTGACCAAACACTTGAAACCGACATTACCAGAAATGTGAATACCCACACTGCCATTACAGATGAGTAAGCAGCGCGCGACTTCTGTGAATCACCGGGATTGCTTTGAATTCTTACTGCTTGACTGAACATTGCTTTCACTCCGTTAAAAGGCTGATCCTGAAGAATCAACACTGTGCAGAGCAGTTCCACAGCCAACCGCCGGTGCGACGAACTGGCTTGCAAACACGATGAATTCCAGATGAGACAAAACAGAAACAGGGTCATACAAATTCTTGTAGCGGATGACTCGGAGGCTATGAACTGTGGGAGGCGGCGGGAGGTTCGGAAGACGGCGCAGAACGCGACGGGCAGGGCACAGCACCGCGTCCGCGGGCGGACACGACCCCGAGCTCCCGCTTAAAATATGTCTTTGAGACGTTTTCGCAGCGAGGAGCGGTTGTGGCGCCGCAGAGGGAGAGAAACCCCGGTATTCAGCGTGACGAACATGTTGCCCTCCGGGGGCAAATAAAATTCTGTCACGCGATCAAGATTAACCATCGCGTTTCGATGAACCCGCAGGAACCTTTTCGGGTCAAGCTGCGACTGCAGCGTTTTCATGGTCCGACGGAGCAGGTGGCAGGCGCCCCCCGCGTGAAGTCGAACATAATCGCCGGATGATTGTATCCAATCAATATCTTCCACTCGGACAAGCAACATCTTGTGATCTGATTCCACGACCAGCCTCTCTAGAAACTGCCGCTCCGGGAGGTCTTGTCGCCTACGGTCGGGGAAATGGCCTGAAGCGCTCTCCGCATGCTCGCGAGCGATTTGTGACTTGGCGGCATCCATCGCGGCGTCAAACCGGTCGGCATTAAACGGCTTGACGAGCAAGTCGACTGCAATTGGTGCGAATGCCGCTAATTCGGCTGGATCATAGGCTGTCACGATCGTGGCAGATGGCAGTTCACCGAACGCAGATAAGCTCTCCGTCTGGAACGGCGTCAATGCGCGCGCGTCGGCGACAAGAAGATCTGGGAAAGTTTCCTTGATTGCATTGAGCACTCGGACATGGTTTGACTCGACGACCATTAGCATCTCGGATTCGAGCAAAGAACAAATGAGCCTGCGGCTCACAGCGTCAGGTTCTGCCACCAGGACCCGAATGGGCGCTTTGGGTACATAGGCAGACGCTGGAGCCTCTGGTTCAGGAATCTCGGTAACAGACCTCAATGCATCCTCCCTATCACGCTCCCCCTAACTTGTTCAGAAGCAAACCCCGGCGCCTGAGTTGCTCCGTCCTCTGCCGGAACGTGTCGATCTGTGAATTCGCTGGAAAGTACCGATGGCCCGCAGATACGCAAGAGCTTTGCGCAACGGTCTCACCCGGCCGCAATCGACTCATAACGCAGGTTCCCGGGATACCCAAAGGCCTTGCGGTCTCCTTCACACTTACTAGGAGTACGAGCTCGAGGAAAAGATAGTAAAAAGATGGTCAATCCGAGTAAAGTTTCGTCAAAGGGAGACTTGGGCAGAAGGCTCTGAGCCTTTTCGGAAGTCCTTTCAATTGCGCCTTCGAAAGATTGCCTCCATTTGCTTGCGGGGTCGATCCAAATGTCAGGAGGAAGCACGCCTGTCCAAAGCTTAACAGGAAGAGCAATCCATAGGGGACTCGGCGCACGATCCAAACCGGCGAGCAGTGGTTCAGGTTAAGTCGAACCTTAGGCAGTTCGGGCCTGCGCTCGGTTACGTTATCGAAGCTGACGGCAAATGCAAATGGACTGGAGCTGGCTTATAGCTAGTCGCTGCTTGTGATAGCATCCCTTCCGTGTTTCTGCGCGGTTTGTGTTCCCAGATCTCTGTGGTCACAAGTTCGATTCTTGCCGTTGCGAAAAAGGAGGCGATTCGCATGAAGAAGGCTCCTTTTCAAAAGGCTGCGATGGCGACTGCATTGGTCGCAGCGTTTGTTGTTGCCAGAGGGAATTCTGGAATCAGTAAACCGGACTTGATCGAACCTCGCGAAACGGCTTCTTACGCAGCTGCTCACTCGGATTCACCCGCGGCAGCAACCGCGAGC
>Ga0210406_10003721_pt1 | contig 16577 bp, 39 predicted proteins | sample IncBWC30MmetaG_FD_155454 | JGI IMG/M metagenome (GOLD analysis project Ga0210406, IMG submission 155454) | Forest soil microbial communities from Barre Woods Harvard Forest LTER site, Petersham, Massachusetts, United States - Inc-BW-C-30-M | ecosystem: Environmental > Terrestrial > Soil >... | reverse complement strand
CTGCCCCACCCGTCGGGGCGATGCCGGGAGTACAACGACCCGGCCAACAAGGAGAGGGCGAGGACATGCCTGCTGAGTGCCGCACGTGCCGGTGGTGGCACGGAGACCGCGACGACTATCCGGTCAACGAGAACGGGACCTGCTCGGTCATCCACTCCGGCGGAGGGAGGCGCAAGGCACCAGCCCGCGTCTACCCGGTCGGCTCGCCGGCCTGGCTCGAGACGCACCGAACCTTCTCGTGCAAGCTCCACGAGGAGCTGAGGCCGTGAGCGACATCGTGGAGCGGCTGCTGAGAGACGTCGACCCGGACGACCCGAACCTGTGGGACGTCGACCGCGTGCGGCTGGACGCCGCCGCTGAGGTCAAGCGGCTGCGGGCGGCGCTGAACAGGATCAGGTGGTGCCCTGACTGGCATACGGCCACGAAGATCGCGTGCGAGGCGCTGAGACCATGAGCATCGAGCGGAACGGCAGCGACATCCACTTCGTCTGCGACGTCTGCGACGCGTTCTCCCAGGACTTCGAGGCGAGCGACTTCACGTCCTCGTGGAACGGGCTGAAGATCGAGGGCTGGCGCGCGTTCAAGGAAGACAACGAGTGGCAGCACCGCTGCCCGAAGTGTGTAGGCAAATGAACGAGAAGATCGACCATCCCCTCCACTACGGCGACGGCCCAGACGACCCGTACGAGTGCATCAAGGTGATCGAGGCGTGGGACCTCGGCTTCCACCTCGGCAACGTGCTGAAGTACATCCGCCGCGCCGGGAAGAAAGAGCCTGAGTACGAAGATCTTTGCAAAGCGCGCTGGTACCTGAACCGCAGGATCGAGCTGATTGAGAAGGGCGAGGCACCGTGAGAACATTCTTTCAAGACGTCGGCGAGTTTCACAAGAAGTTCGACCTGCCACGCTACACCGTGCAGGGAGACCCACGCATGGCGGGTAGCGCAGCGCCGCGCATCCTGCCCGACGACGAGCTGGCGTTCAGGACTAAGTTCATGGTCGAGGAGCTGCAAGAGTTCAGGGACGCCTGCGCGGCCAAGGACGTGGCGAAGGCGGCTGACGCGTTAGTAGACCTCGTCTACGTGGCGCTCGGGACCGCGCACATGATGCACGTTCCGTTCGACGAGTGCTGGGACACGGTGCAAGAGTGCAACATGCAGAAGGAGCGAGCGAACAGCGCGAGCGATCCTCGAAGCACAAGGAAGCACCGCTTCGACGTAGTGAAACCAAAAGGTTGGAAGCCTCCAGACCTCACCAAGATCCTGAGCCTCCGCCGTGGATGAGGGCTTCTTCATGAAGGCCATGCGCCACGTCGGCGTCATCGGAGAGAAGGCTCGCATGACCGCGACCACGACCTGGAGGCAGATGCTCGGCGACGCGGTCGAGTGCGGCGACGTCGTCAGCCATGCGGCGCGCAGCCACGCGGCGCGGTCGACGACCAGCCTGGAGCTGGTCGCGCACCAGACGTGGTGGTCGATGACGCACCCGGTCGTCACCTGCCCGGTCCGCAAGGTCGGGCGCCGGTTCATGGCCGCGGAGGCGGCGTGGATCATATCCGGCAGCAACCGCCTGCCTGCGATCGAGCCGTACGCCAAGCACCTGGCCGAGTTCAGCGGCGACGGGCTGACGCTGGCCGGCGCCTACGGCCCGCCGTTCGTCGACCAGCTACCGTACGTCGTCGACTGCCTCAAGCGCGACCCGCAGTCGCGCCAGGCCGTGGCGACGCTGTGGCGGCCGCGCCCGGCGCCGGACCCGGATATTCCTTGCACCATCGCGCTCCAGTGGCTCGTTCGCCAGGGGCGGCTCAACTGCCTGGCCACCATGCGGTCGTCGGACATGTACCTGGGCGTCCCGTACGATGTCTTCTCGTTCTCCGCGATGAGCGTCGTCGTCGCGCTCGACCTCAAGGCGCGCGGGGTCGAAGTCACCCTCGGCGACCTGACCCTCACCGCCGGCAGCCAGCACGTCTACGAGCGCGACTTCGACGCAGTGCGCGCCTGCGCCGCCTGCAGGGACGACCCGCCGTCGCCGGCGCTCGTGCTCGGCGCGCACACCCGCGACAGCTTCCTCGAGCGCCTGTGGGAGATGGCTCGCGGCGCGGGCGTGGAGTAGAGCCAGGGCCATGAAGAAGGCCGCCAAGAGAGACCAGGAAAGTCGCCCCTGCGTCACCGTCACTTCATCAGAGGGCACGACCACGCTCACCTGGGCGAACACGGGGAAGCCGGTGACGGGGGGCGACCTGGACGAGGGCGAGCCCTTCGAGGTCGAGCTCACCACCGGCAAGGTCCGGCGATGAGCGAGCGCACGCGGCTCCCCGACCGGCGCGTGACCGAGACGTTCACGCTGACCCACGCCGACAAGGCGTACACGGTGAGCGTCGGCTTCTTTCCTCCGACGCTGGCGTGCCCGCGCGAGCATCCGGCTGAGGTGTTCATCTCCGGCACCAAGGCTGGCAGCGACGTCGAGGCGGTGGCGCGCGACGGCGCGGTCCTGCTCAGCATCGCGCTGCAGTACGGCGTCCCGCTCGCGGTCATCCAGGGCGCGATCACCCGCGGTCGCAGCGACGAGCCCATGACGATCATCGGCGCCGTCGTCGACCTTCTCACGAAGGAAGCGCGATGAGAAGCTGGCGGGAGTTCGAGAGGGAGCTGGTCGAGTTCTTCAACAGCGAGGGGGTCGACGTCGTGTCCGACGGCGACAAGCACATCGAGATACCGCCGGAGCACTCCTGGAGCGGCAGGACCTGCATAAGCCTGACCGCGCTCGCGCGCAGGCTGGCGGACACGAGATGAGACCCACATTGGATGAATATTTTATCGCCATGGCGCGCCTGGTCGCGTCGCGCGGCACGTGCCCGCGCCGCCAGGTCGGCTGCATCCTGGCCGACGGCCTCGGCCGCGTCCTCTCCACCGGCTACAACGGCGCGCCGTCTGGCCAGCCGCACTGCGAGGACGAACCGTGCCCCGGGCGCGGCGCGCCGTCCGGCTCCAGCCTCGACCTGTGCGCGGCCATCCACGCGGAGCAGAACGCGATCATGTTCTGCGCCGACGTGCGCGCAATTGAAACCTGTTATTGCACGGCGTTCCCGTGCGCGTCCTGCGCGAAGCTGCTGCTGAACACCTCGTGCAAGAGGATCGTCTTCGTCGAGGACTACCCGTCCGGCGGCGCCGCGCAGCAGCTGTGGCGGAGGGCGGGCAGGACGTGGCAGCAGGCAGCGGAGCCGAGATAATGACGGCCTTCGAGATCGAGTGGATCGACCACGAGCGCGAGCCGCAGAGCGCTCCCGACCCAAAGTATCCCAACGGCGTCGACATCGACGCGTCGTCCGGAGCTGCGCAGAGCTGCAAGATCGAGCTGCCGTACCCCGCGCGACGGTGCGGCCTGTTCCACGTCAGGTGCACGATCTGCGGCATCAACATAATGATTACCACCGCCGGCCGCCCGGACGACCCGCGCTCGGTGAGGCTCGCCTGCAAGCGGGTCCTCCAACAATGACGACTTGGATCGTAGGAATCGAGCAGACCAAGCCATACGAGTTCGTTCAGCTGGAAGTCTTCGAAGAGGAGAGAGACGCCTTAGACTTTGCAGGCACATACGCGCTTGGTCGAGGCGGCATCCAGCTCAGCAAGAGGCGCTGGAGAATGCCAGAAGAAGGTCATGTGCTGACGGTGAGCTCACGGAAAAATAGTATCGTTCTAATAAACTAAAGGAAACGACGAATGGAGCTGCCCGACCTGCGCCGCGCCGGCGTCGTGTCGCTCGACACGGAGACCCGTGACGGCGGCCTCGCTGAGAACAAAGGCTCCGGCTGGCCATGGGGCGACGGCCACGTCTGCGGCGTCAGCGTCGGCTGGCACGAAGGAAACAATACCAAAGCCGCATACCTGCCGGTCAGGCACCCGGACACGGAGTGCCTCGACCGCGAGCGCGTCGCGGCGTGGCTGCGCGACCTCCTGGCGTCGGACGTGCGCGTGGTGACGCAGAACGGCCTCTATGACTTTGGGTGGCTGTGGGGCGACCTCAAGGTCGAGATGCCTCTGCCTGACCGCCTCGAGGAGATCGGCGCGATGGCGACGATAATCGACGAGAACCGCTATACCTACAACCTCGACGACTTGTGCGTCTGGCGCGGGCTCCCCGGCAAGGACGACGCGGCGCTGAGGCTCGCCGTGGCGCGCGTCGCGCCGGAGACGAGGCGACGAAAGGACGTCGACCCCCGCAAGTACCTCTACCTGCTGCCGGCCCGCGACGTCGCCGCCTACGCCGAGGCCGACGCGGTCGCCACGCTCCACCTGTGGCAGAGCCTCGATCCGGTCCTCAACGCGGAGGGAACGCGCGACGCCTACCGGCTCGAGGTCGACCTCCTGCCGATGGTGCACGCCATGCGGCGGCGCGGCATCCGGGTCGACGAGGTCGAGGCTAACTTCGCCTACGACGACGTCGTGCTGCGGCGCGACGAGGTCTTCGACGACCTGTCGGAGAGGCTCGGTCAGAGGGTCGGCATGGAGGAGATCGGCCGCACGAAGTGGCTAGCGCAGACGTTCGACGCGCAGGGGATCAGGTACCCGCGCACGGCCAAAGGCAACCCGTCGTTCACCGCGGGCACGACGGGCTGGATGCCGAAGCACCCGCACTGGCTCCCGCAGCTGATCGTCAAAGCCGACAAGTACGACTGCGCCGCAGAGAAGTTCCTGAAGAACTACATCCTCGGCCACGTCAAGAACGGCCGCGTCTACTCCGAGGTCCACCCGCACCGCAGCGACGACGGCGGCACGCGGTCGCTTCGCTTCGCCTACTCAAATCCCCCGCTCCAGCAGATGACCGCGCACGACCCTGAGCTGGCACCGCTGATCCGCGGCGTCTTCCTGCCCGAGGAGGGCGAGGTGTGGGCCAAGCCAGATGTGTCTCAACAAGAATATCGCTTCATAGTCCACTACGCCGAGACGCACGGGCTGAGGCGGGCGAGCGAGGCAGCCGACCGCTACCGTAAAGACCCGAAGATGGACTTTCACCGCCTGGACGGGGCTCGAGCGCCAGCAGGCGAAGAACACCAACTTCGCCAAGTCGTTCGGCGCGGGCGTCCCAAAGTTCGCCGCCATGATCGAGAGGAGCGAGGACGAGGCGCGCGAGATCTACGGCAGGTACGACCGCGAGCTGCCGTTCGTCAACGAGCTCAGTGCGCTCTGCCAGCGCGAAGCGCAGGCCAAAGGGTACACGGTGCTCTACGACGGCGCGCGCAGGCACTGGGACACGTGGGAGCCGGCGGGCTACCACTACGGTCCGGAGTGGGCGCCGCAGCCGCTCGAGGAGGCCAGGCGCCGCGCCGCCGACCCGCACAGCCCATGGTACCGGATGCCGCTGCAGCGCGGCGACACGCGCAAGGCGATGAACGCTTTGATCCAGGGCTCCGCGGCGCGCCACACCAAGCTAGCGATGCGAGCGATCCACCGCGAGGGCGTGGTCCCGATGCTCCAGATGCACGACTCCGTCGACTGCTCGGTGAAGACGGAGGCGGAGGGCAAGATGGTCGCGCGCATCATGGAGGAGGCCGTCGAGCTGACCGTGCCCGTCGTGGTCGACCTTCGCTTCGGATCATCCTGGGGCGACGCCAGCCACGAGTGGGAGGAGCTATGACGCGCACGTGCGGAGCGTGCCAGCTGTGCTGCAAGCTGCTGCCCGTGCGCGAGTTGAGCAAGGGCGCCGGCGAGCGCTGCAGACACCAGAGGTTCGGCAAGGGCTGCCTCGTCTATCACAAGCCTGGCTTCCCGATGTCGTGCGCGATGTGGTCTTGCCGCTGGCTCGTGAACGACGACACCGCGGAGCTGAGCCGGCCCGACCGCTCGCACTACGTGGTCGACATGGTGCCGGACCGCATCAAGATCACGCCTCCTGACGGCGGCGATCCGGTCGTGCTGCTAGTCGTCCAGGTCTGGGTGGACCCTGCCTTCCCCGACGCGCATCGCGACCCGGCGCTGCGGCGCTACCTGGAGAGGCGCGCGGAGCAGGACGACATGGCCGCGCTCGTTCGTTATTCCAGCACGCGAGGGATGACGCTGTTCGCGCCGATTTTCGACGCCCAGAAGCGCGGCGAGTGGGCTGAGCGCGAGAGCAACGTGGGTCCCGGGTTCAAGTCGCTGGTCGAGGAGGCAGAGGCATCGCTGTGACCGTCAAGGCAGACCTGGAGCGAGCGCACAAGCTGGTTGCCCGCGTGGCAGGCAAGCTCTCCCTGGCGATCGTCGCGCGTACTGTCAGCCGCGGGGACCTGCGCACCTGCGAGGCAGAGCTGTGCGAGGCGATCGAGGTCCTCAGGCGGGTGGCAATTCGTCCTGGCAGCGTGTAGGACTTGGCTCCTTTGTCACAGGAGAACCATTTGTATGCGCAAGCCGAAGAAGAAAAAGCCTCGCAAGCTGGGACCTCCCAGCCCCGCGCACCGACGCGCGCTGTCGCTCGCGATCAAGCGGTCGTGGGTGAAGAGGAAGCGGGCTCGATCCAAGAAGTGATGTGCGGCTCGTAGTCGTCGACACGGAGACTACAGGCCTGACTGAGGCCGACCAGGTCGTCGAGGTCGCGGCCGTCCTCCTCGTCGACGGGGTGGTAGAGTCGAGGATGACGACGCTCGTCAGGCCCACGGTCCCGGTGCAGGTCCTGGCACGGGCCGCGCACCACATCACCGACGCGGAGCTCGCCGGCGCGCCGCCGGCCAGCGAGGTAGCCCGGTGGCTCCCGGACGCCGACGTCTTCGTCGCGCACAACGCCGAGTTCGACCGCCGCATGCTCGTCCAGTCCGGGCTCACGGCGCTGCCCCCGCTGACCCTGTGTACCTATCGGGCCGCGCTGCACCTGTTCCCCGACGCGCCCGGCTGGTCCAACCAGGCGCTGCGCTACTACCTCGAGCTCGACGTCCGCCTCGACGGCCCGCCGCACCGCGCGCTGCCCGACGCCACGGTCACGGCCGCAATCCTCCAGAGGATGCTGGCGATGCGGCCGGTCGACGAGCTCGTCGCGCTGAGGACGACGCCGCTCCTCCTCAAGACCTGCCGCCTCCCGAAGCACCGCGACAAGGCCTGGGAGAGCGTGCCGTCCGACTACATGGAGTGGGTCCTCGGCGCCAAGCCTCCGTTCGACGACGACACGCGGTACACCTGCCAGCATTGGCTCGACGAGAGAAAGCGGAGGCACGACGCGCTGCCATGACCAGCGAACGGATTGAACTGATCGAGGCTCAACGCCAAAAGATCGAGCGGCTGATGGCGGCGATCCGTGAGATCAAAGAGATGACTCCAGGACACTATGCCAGAGAGCACGCCATCATCGATGCGGCTCTTGACCAGACGCCAACCGAGAACGCGCAGCTCAGGGCCGAGATCGAGCTGCTGCGGGCCGGTAACAAGCTGCTGCGCGCGGCGCTGGAGCCATTCACGCGCAACGTGGAATCTGTGTCTCTCAGCGGGGCGCTTGGCCACATCACCCGGGAAGACCTCTGGCGCGCTCGAGATGCACTAAAGCCGCCGCTCGACTGAGATGCGAGGATCGGACGGCGACCTCAAGAGGATCTTCCGCAAGCACCTGCCGCGCTTCGACTTCCAGCCGGTCGAGATGGACGTGCTCGCGCCCGGCGTCCCCGACCTCAACTACTGCTGCGACGGCGTTGAAGGGTTTATCGAACTTAAGCAGACCTCGGCCTGGAGCGTAGTCGTCGGTGAGAACCAAGTTCCGTGGGTGGAGCGTCGCCTCCGCGCCGGCGGACGGGTGTTCGTCGCCGTCCGCCGCAGGTGCCCCTCTGGCCCGCGCAGGAGGGCCAAGGACGAGCTCTGGCTCCTGGCCGGCGCTGCCATACGGGACCTGGCCGAAGAAGGCCTGAGAGGCGTCCCTGCGGGCCGCGTCCTGGGGCGCTGGACGGACGGCCCCGCGCGGTGGGACTGGCCGCGGGTTGCCCAGCTGCTGCTGGCATAAGCCCTTGATATCGCAGGCAAACAAATTCTTTCTTTTACTGTTTCTTTTTCAAGGATGGCGCCCTATATTGATGGTACCGGAGGATGACCCCCCGGAGCGAGTCGAGATTGAGAAAATGAACACGTCACAAGAACCTGAAGGCCAAGCTGGCGCTGACCGCAGGCGATAACCATTATTTTGCCGCGATCGCTTTCGTCGGTTTTGCGCTTGGACTCTTGACTTTCTTGGTTATGTCAGCATAACCCTAGAGGAGAAAGACAATGTTTACTGTAGCTTTCACGATGCGGTTCGGCCGGCGGACGCCATACCTGTGCGAGAACCACAGGGGCGAGCGCTTCATCAGACCCAGGTGGAAGGCCGTCAAGTTCGCCACCCGCGAGGATGCGCAGCGCGCGGGCGACGCGACGCACCACCGCGACATAAGGCTGGTGCACGTGATGCCGATAGGTCCACGGGAGACCGAAACGCGAGGCTAAACCTCGCGTCGCGCCGTGACGCGGCGCCTGACGATGGTCAGACGAACAACCCTAGAAAAAGGACACGAAAGCCATGCGTAAATCCAGACTATCGGTCAGTGAACCGGTGACGCCGCCCACGCCAGGCGCGGCGGCGGCCGACTTGCTCGAAGCCATTCGAATAGAAGCCGCGTCGGATATCAAGTTCGCGCAGGAGCACCTCGACAGGTGGCGTGAGCGGTTCGCCCAGGATCCGGTCAACGCTTTCTCCTGGTCAAAGGAAACCTTCGAGACGGCTGCCCGCAAGCGGAGCGCTGAGGAGATCATCGGCTGGATCTACAGGATCAAGGAGAACAACACAGACGAATATGCCGCGCCCTCCGACCTGAAGGTCTTGCAGGTGATGCGGAGCGAGCTGTTCAAGGAGGTAGTGCGCGGCGCCAAGTGGCCGGAGCGTTCCACCAGCCCGCAGTCCAACGAGATGGCTACCTGCCTGACCGCCAAGCGCGCGGAGTGGCTGGAGAAGATCGATCGCAAGTTCGAGTATCGCAACCTGAGATAAAGGCGCAGGCGTGCTGGCAGCGCGCGCGGGGTCATCCTACCCCAACAAGGCCGGGTTCGACGTCGCGCTTGCGCACTCGTGAAACCCGGCAAGCCAGCGACTTAGGAGAAAAGACAAATGAGCACCGACTATATCCTGCGAAGCCCGCTCACCCTCCACGAGGTCGAGCGCCTCACCGGCTGGCGCGCGTGGAAGAGCGACGACGGCCACGGCCTCACCGACGGCGAGAACTTCGTCCACACGGACGAGGACGCGGAGGGCCGCGTCACCGGCTATGTGCGCTACGGCCTCAACGACCCCTCCGGTCTCGAGCCGCTCGACGTGGTGAGCGAGCACGACGTGGAGGACGCCGACTATGTCCGCCTGTTCGGCGGTGAGTAGGGACAGAATTTATTTTTGTTCCTCTATTTCTTTTTCAAGAGAAGCAGCCTATAATCCCCTGAGCGTCGAACCAAAAGGAGACGGACAGATGCCTACCAGTTGGACACCGTGGATGCGCTGGAACGAGATATTCCGCGTGGCCGTAGGTCTCGGCTACGTGGACTATACCCCAGGCTCCCCCGCCGCCCAGCACGGCGTGCAGAAGCTGCTGCGCGAGCGCATGGCGCTTGGGCTGATAGAGAAGCGCAAGCACGGCGCCGCGCAGAGCGCGAAGGCCGAGTATCGGTTCAAGATGATCCGCGCGTCATGAGCGGGCGGTGCGCGGGCGACTGGATGGGCATGACGAGCGGCAACCACGTGCGCGAGCGCGGCGGGCGTCACGTCGGCCGCGTCCAGGCGATCTTCAACAGCGCCACCGTCAAGGTGCGGTGGGAGAACGGGTGGCTTAGCGAGTTCCCGCTCGGCGACCTCGAGCGCCTCACGCGGCGTGAGATGGAGCTGCAGCAATGACTGACATTACCCGCGCCGATTTCGATCGATTGCACCAAGACATCGTCGCCGTGCGAATCGAGTGGCGACAAGAAATGATTGCCAACACACGCTGGCTTGCCGGTCTATTCGTAGGCCAGTTCATTGCTACCGTCGGCGCGACGGCCGTGGTCGTCGGGTGGATGCTCAGTCATTGGAGTCAATTCTCATGAGAAAGAGTGCCGTCTCGCCGCACCAAGCGATCGTCATGGAGATCCTCGCGGACGCAGAGCTCCGGCGTCGCATCATGGAGCAGTTCAAGAAGATGGGGCGACCGCTGACCCGGCAGGCAATCCACGCGTGGAAGAGACACAAGCACGGGGTCCCCGCGGACCGAGTCCGCGTAGTCGCACGCCTCATGGGACGCAGGCTGCACGAGTTCCGCCCGGACATCTGGAAGGCGCCGGGCGCAAAATAAATCCTGGGGGGGTTACTTTCTTTGTTTCTTTGTCTATATATCCTGCAGAGGTTGACAGGAGACCAGGATGTTCGACCGAACCTACGGCGTCGAGATCGAGGCGATAGCGCCTCCCGGCGTCACCTACACCGCCGTGGCCGACGCGGTCACCGCGGCCGGCGTCGACTGCCGGTTCGCCGGCTACAGCCACACGCGCACCTCGTTCTGGAAGGTAGTGACCGACGGCTCGCTGACCGGCGGCAACGGCATGGAGCTCGTCTCCCCGGCCGCGCCGCCGCTGCGCGGCGAGGAGGGCCTCGCGCAGGTCCGCGCCGTGTGCGCCGTCCTCACGGAGCTCGGCCTCACCGTCAACAGGTCGTGCGGCCTCCACGTCCACGTGGAGGCGCCCTCGGTCGATGCCATGCGGAGCCTGGCCATCGACTACGCCAACCACGAGGCGATCATCGACTCGTGCCTCCCTCGCTCTCGGCGGGGGAACGTGAACACCTACGCGCGCTCGATCGCGCGGATCGACAAGCTGTCGGTCGCGCGAGCGCGCGACGCCGCCGGCATCGCCAGCGCGGTCGGCAACGGGCGCTACGCGAAGGTCAACTTCACGTCGTTCTGGCGTCACGGCACCGTCGAGTTCCGCCACCACAGCGGGACGGTGGACGGGGACAAGGCCTGCAACTGGGTGAAGCTCTGCCTGCGCATGGTCGCCCGCGCAGCCGCCAACCCTGTCGCGCGCGTCCCCGGGGGCGCCGACCCCGTCGCGCCGCAGCGGATGCGCCGCCGCCGGTATCGCTACGGCTCGCGCCGCGCCCGGTTCGTCGCGCTCGTGACGAGCCCGCAGGGAACGACGCGCCAGGAGGTATGGGACGCCACGGGCTGGGGCCCGCGGTACTTCAGCTTCCGCCGCTTCGCCGCGGACGCGGGCCTGACCCTGCGGTCGCAGCGCATGGTGAACGGCTCACGCCGCTACTGGGGTACCTACGCCGCGACCGACGTCGCGCCCGCGCCAGCGGCGACGCCAGCGGCGCCGACCGCGATGCCAGACCTGCCCGCGGCACGGTGCCTCGAGGAGATGGTCGCCGCCTTCGGGATGACCGATGAAGAGACGCAGTACTGGATCAACCGGCGAACGCTGTTCGCCAGCGACGGAGACGCATCATGACGACCTACATCACCGACGACGGCGAGGAGTTCCTCGCCGAGACCCACGAGGAGCTCGTTCACGCCCTGCGCGAGTCGTCGCGCACCGCGTCGGCCAGCGACCGCGAGTACATGGTCGAGGTCGCCGAGCGGATAAGTGCGCAGGCCGGCATCGCGATCAACACCAGGAACGCCACGGAGTTCGTAGCCGCTCTGATTGCCGTCGGGTTCGTCAAGGTCAAGAGCGAAGACGACTGAGAGGAGAACGACCGATGACGTACCGCAAGACACCGTACGTGCAGAAGAAGCAAGAGCGGCTCAAAGAGATCAAGGAGCGGCTCGCCGCGCCGCAGGTGATGATCCAGAAGCCTAGAATGTATTTCGCCTTTGGATCAAACCTCAACGTCCGCGACATGCGCCATCGCTGCCCGGGCGCGGTCCCGCACGACTCCGCGCTGGTCGAGAACGGACGCCTGGTATTCCGCGGCGTCGCCGACGTCGCCTGCGAGATGGGATACCGCGTGCCCGTCGGCGTGTGGAAGATCACGCCGGAGAACGAGCGCGCGCTCGACCGCTACGAGGGCGTCGGGGCTGGATTTTATGAAAAATACGATATCCCGTACGGCGACGACAAGGCGCTGATCTACTTCATGACCGCCGAGGGCATATTTCCGCCGAGCCAGCACTACGTCGACACGATCCGTCAGGGCTACCGAGACTTCGGCCTCGACGAGAAATATCTCGACGCGGCCGTCGCGCACGCGTACCTCCGCAAGGACCCGTGCGAGCAGACGCTCGACCGGCGCGAACGGCAGCGCGCGAGCGAGACCCAGCGCAGGCTGGCAACGATCACGGACGCCGTGGCGCTCGAGAGGCTCGAGCGCGCGGCCGAGCGGAGGAAGGCGACATGAGCGTGATCCTGTCGATCCAGGAGATCTTGGACTTCCTGGCGCAGCAGGCCAGCCTGCGCGCGCCGGAGAACGACGAGGCCGGCGTCCTGCTGAGGGCGAAGGAGTTCCTCATCGAGGAGCTGCGCGACCTAGACAACCAATATGAGGAGCTGCGATGATGACGATACTAATAGGATGGATTCTCTTCTCTGCCGTCGTCGGCGTCGGCGCCAACACGCGCGGGCGCAGCGGCTTCAGCTGGTTCCTGCTCTCGCTCGTGATCTCGCCGCTGCTGGCGGGCTTGTTCTTGCTTGCCTCGAAGCGAAGGGATCAGAAGGAGAAAGACCCCTTCGCGGACGTCGCCACGCTGGCGACGATCGAAGCCACCCCCGAGGGCTCGCGCTCGCGTCGACTGCTCGCCGAGCACGACGCCAAGCGCGCGGCCAAAGTGAAGGCAGACGCGCAGCTTGGGAAGGACCGGCAAGCGGTAGGGGTAGTCATCGGTGTCCTCCTGCTGGCCCTGTACCTTTTCGGAGTGATGTCACGCGCGCCAACGCAGCAAACGAGTACGCCGAGCGATACTCACTCGACTGTGTCTCGTCACGGTCCGATGATCTGCGGGATCGCAGGTCCATGCTGAGTCCAATGAAAAAGTCCAGAGGAGATTATAAGATGAACAACGTCAGAACGCAAGTCACGTGGCTCGCCGCCGCAGCGATGATCCTCGCGGTGCTGCCAGCCATCGCGGGCGACACTGTCTTCCGCGACAGCCGAGGCGTGACCACCGGCACCGCCTCGACCGACAGCGGCGGCCAGACCACGTTCCGCGACGCCGGCGGCCGGACGACCGGCACCGCCTCGACCGACAGCCAGGGCAACACGACGTTCCGCGACGCCGGCGGCCGGACGACCGGCACCGCGGCCAGGGGCGGGAGGCGCTGATGCCCATCGACCTGAGCTTCATCGCGCGCCAGCTGGAGCGCGTCATAGCGGAGCAGGCCAGCATGCGCGATGAGATGCGCGTGCAGCTGGCCATCATCATGCGATTGGATACGACGCTCGCGGCGGTGCTTCACGAGCTCCGCGAAACGCACACCCAGATCGCACGCATCAACGATCGGATCCTCAAGCTCGAAGAGGTGCAGCAATGAACCCCACCCTGCTCAAGGCGCGGCAGGCGCAGAAGATCGCCGAGATCGGCGAGGCGCTGCGCGCCGCGGGCATACGCTCGCTCGAGGAGCAGACCGAGGCCCTCGGCCTGTCGCGGAGCACGACCTACCACGTCGTGAGCGCCCGCCACAAAGCCAGCGGCATATCGGCGAGGATCATCATGCAGATGCTGCGCTCACCGCGGCTGCCCCTGCCCGTTCGCGAGGCTATCTTAGACTACGCCAGGGCGAAGATCGACGGTGCCTACAGCGACAACAAGCGGCAGCTCGAGCGCTTTCGATCGCGCCTCGATCAGGAACACCTGACATGCCGATGATGCTGGAAAAGCTGTATGACGCCCTCCGTTCGGTCAACGTGCCAGACGACAAGGCGCGCGCAGCTGCGATCAAAGCTACAGAAGACAAGAACCCGTTTGAGCAACGTCGAGAGTGATCTGCGTCTACTCAAATGGATGGTTGGATTTAACCTCGCCACGACGCTCGCCGTTCTCTGGCGCGTCTTTCAGCACGGTGCAACATGACCAAGGACTACCCGATAGAGGAATGCAAGAAGACCGCCGCGGGCCTCCCGCCCGGCAGCGTCATCCACCAGAAGTTCACCTGCGCCGGCTGCGGCTCCCGCCAGACGATGGCCGTGCCCGACACGTTCTTCACCTCAGGCGTGTGCGAGGCGTGCGGCGTGGAGACCGACATCGCGAGGCAGGGGTGCAACTACGTCGCCTTCATCCCGATGGGCGGCCTCGAGGGAGAGCAAGAATGAACATCCAGTCGGTCGGGCCTCCTCCGGAGCGTCACGCCGACCGCGTCGTAGCGGAGATGCTCCAGCACCTCTCGCAGATGACCGCGGACCTGCTGCCGAACCTCACCTCCGCCGTCGAGGGGTCGTCCGACGGGTCGCCGCGGGCGCAGCGCAAGCTGGAGGCGCGCCTCCAGCGGAGCGGCGCGATAGGCACGGTCCTCAAGCCAGGCAAGCGCGGGTGCTACCAGATCCACTTCTACTCGTGGACGGGGTGGGACCCGGGCAAGGACGCGGCGATCTCGTCGGACGACCGGCTCCCGCACAAGCCGTGGCTGGCGTGCCACGTGTACAGGCTGCACAGCGCGGGGCGCGGCCGGGACGAGGTGCGACTCCTGACGCAGCCGATGCTGCTCGTCAGCCACCACGCGCTGTCGCGGCTGGCGCAGCGCCACGGCGCCAAGACCTGGAGGGACCTGATCGGCGCGGCCATGGAGATCTGGGAAGCCGCGATGCGGCTCACCGACGAGCTGGGGTACGAGAGGAGCCTCGAGGCTCCGCCCGCAGGGTGGAGGACCCGGATCGAGGGCGGCGTCGTCGTCGTCCTGAAGCGCCACGAGCGGCTCGAGGCGCTGGTGGCCGCCACGATAATATAGGGGGGAGGGTTTACTTTCTTTGTTTGTTTGTCTATATTAGGCGTATAGAAGAAACAAAGGAGAAAATCATGCCTAGCGAATATGCCATCGAGAAACTCAAAGACGGGTGGTACATCGTCGTCAATATGATGGGATGCCCAACCGTTGTCGAAGAAAACGGCGGTCCGTTTGTCACCAGAGAAGCCGCCCGCCAGATGGTCAAAAAGTTCGAAAGCGAAGAATGCCCGCTTTGCGGCGCGACGATCGGCCGCTGCGACCATACAAGAATCGCCTAAAACAATCCCTCCCCCCCGGGGGGGAGGGATTACTTTCTTTGTTTCTTTGTCTATATACTATATACTGAGGTTACGGAATGGTCCGTTGCCTCTTTCTGAAAGGTCCTAAAAAATGACGTACTTTTTCCAAAATAAGCGGTTTGATAATCTTGATGAAATCTCTGAGCTGATTTATCATCAAGTAACTATGACCCCGCTGACCCGTGATGAAATCTTGGCCGTACTTGATTGGGCACGAGCACGAGTTGCTGAGTGGCCTACTCTTGAAATGATGAAAAAATAAACCGGTAAACCCCCCTCGGCGGGGGTTTACTTTCTCTTTCTTTTTCTATATAAGACCCGTCAACAGCAGAGGAGACGAAGATGCTAGTCGAGTTTACGCGAGCGCGGACCACCGAGGTCGAGGGCGAGGACGACACGGTCCAGACCGTCGAGCACCAGGTCAGCGTCAACCCGCTGCACGTAGCCGCGGTCTTCGAGTCGATCCGCGACATGCCGCCATCGGTGGTCATCCGCCTGGCCGACGGCCGCGGGCTCAAGGTCCGCGGGAGCTACTCCGAGGTCATCGAGAGGCTGCGGGCCGCCGGCGGCGGCGACGTCGCGACATGAGCGACGCAGGCAGGCTGACGTCGGTGGAGGACGTGCGGACGTTCGTCCTTGCCGGCAACGCGACGCTCACGCTCGTGAGCAAGCGCACGGAGGCGCGGTACACCTACCGCGTCACCGCCGGTGAGGTCGGGAGCAAGGTCACGCACTTCGTCAAGGTCCTCACCTGGCAGGACAACGAGGGGGGCTACTCCTACCTCGGGCACGTATACAACGGGACGCGAGACTACGTCCACGGACGCAAGTCACGCATCGGCGCCGACGCGCCGTCGGCCAAAGCGTTCGCCTGGTTCTGGCAGAAGGTCATCAAGGGCGGCGCGCTGCCCGACGAGATAGAGGTATGGCACGATGGAGCGTGCGGCCGATGCGGCCGAAGGCTCACCGTTCCGGAGTCGATCGCGCGCGGGCTCGGCCCCGAGTGCGCGTCGAGGGTGTGATGACGATGCAGGAAAAGTTCGCCGCGGCCCTGGTCGCGCGCGGCGAGACAGAGGTCCCGACCAAGTCCCGGAAATACCGGACCTTCACGCGGACCTGGAACGACCAGCGGATCGGCTACTTCTTCCTCGGCAAGGCCGGCGCGCTGCGCGTGGGCGCGAGGTCGTCGTCGAGCATACCCGTGTCCGACGCAGACAAGGCGCGTATCCTGGAGGCATCGACATGAGACAGATACTCGGCTGGAACCTGCCGCCAGGCGTGACCCCACGAGACATCGAAGAGCAAGCCTGCGGCGACGACGGGCTGGATATCCCTGACTTCCTCCAGATCTCCGCGGAACGCCGCGCCGAGGCCTGGAGGGAGTGGGACGCGCGCCGCAAGTC
>Ga0210406_10003719_pt1 | contig 16581 bp, 14 predicted proteins | sample IncBWC30MmetaG_FD_155454 | JGI IMG/M metagenome (GOLD analysis project Ga0210406, IMG submission 155454) | Forest soil microbial communities from Barre Woods Harvard Forest LTER site, Petersham, Massachusetts, United States - Inc-BW-C-30-M | ecosystem: Environmental > Terrestrial > Soil >... | reverse complement strand
GATCGGGCCCTGCAACAGGTCCGCACCATGTCGCACCTGTTGCATCCTCCCTTGCTCGATGAGGTCGGGTTGGTTTCTGCTCTGCGCTGGTATTTGGAAGGGATGACAAAGCGTAGCGGCATCGAGGCTTCGCTGGATGTCCGCCCTTCGTCTTTCCCGCGGCTGAGCCCGCGTTTTGAGACTGCCATTTTCCGGATCATCCAGGAAGCTCTGACCAATGTGTTTCGCCACTCTGAGGCGACACACAGCTCCGTAACCCTGGTTCGTGACGCTGATACCGTTGCGGTCGAGATACGTGACAACGGTAAGGGGCTCGAGGAGGGCACGATGAGATTTCGACCCGGTAACGTTGGTGTAGGTATCGGAGGAATGCGCCAGAGAGTTGAGGAATTTGGCGGAGCATTGCGGTTGTCGAACGCAAATCCGGGAACCATCGTCGAAGTCATCATTCCCGTTTCGGAGCAGTCACGTGACCGGGAGTTTGCTACCGCCTGATTAAAGAAGAGTTGTATGTTGTCGCTTCAGGATGTCATCGGTTATTTTTGTGCGTACGCAACGACAATCCGGGGAATCTGCATCCAGGAACACGATGCCGGTCAGAATCTTAATTGCCGATGACCACGAGATCTTCCGCCGCGGACTCCGATCTCTTCTCGAGTCTCACGCTGAGTGGGAGGTATGCGGGGAAGCGACCGATGGACAGGATGCTGTAGAGAGGGTGCGGGAACTGAATCCCGATGTGGTGGTGCTGGACATCACCATGCCGCGCCTCAATGGCCTGGAGGCTGCCCAAGTCATTCGCAACGAGGCGCCTCAGTCGAAGATGGTGATCCTGAGCCAGCACGAGCCGTCTCTTATGCGGCAGGCTGCGCTGAGTGCCGGAGCGAACGCTTACGTCACCAAGTCAGAGGTGTCGCGCGAACTGATGATGGCCATTGAAACGATGATGGCTCCAGGCAAGTGAGTCTGCCGGGGCTTAAATGCTCGCGATCAACGTACGTCGCGCTCGAGAATGCTCACGTCCAGCTTTCCAACTTTGTTCAGGACCTCTACCGCAATTCGTTGATCGTGGCGCCGGAGGAGGAGATCAACCCTGGCATCGCCCAACGTCAATCCATCAATACGAAGCCACGCTGCGGATTTTGGAAGGCGGGGCTTGTGAAACAAGACCTCTCGCTTATCGAAGTCGATGAACAATCCCAAGGTAGCTTTCAGCAGCAGGAAAGCTGCGCCTGCCGACCAAGCCTGAGGTGAGCAAGCCACCGGATACAGAGTAGGCCCTTCTCCGGAGCGCCGGTGCAAACCGCACAGAAGTTCGGGTAAGCGGTTCATCTCGAAGAAAGCGCTGGTCTCGAATATGGAATCGAACAGGCCCGCCGCCTCGGTTGTCATTCCGTATTGCGCCAGGCCAGCCGAAAGAATAGCGGTGTCATGTGGCCACACTGAGCCGTTGTGATAGGAGATTGGATTGTAGCGCTTCTCGTTGGAACTCACTGTGCGCACTCCCCAACCCGAAAAGGAATCGTCGCTCAACAATGTGTACGCCACTTTGCCGGCATGTTCGTGACTTGCGATTCGGGTAAACAGACAATGACCAGCATTGGAAGTGCGGACTCGGCATGGTGCTTTGTTATGGTCGAGGGCGAGCGCATAGGTGGAGATGTCGTCACACCAGAATTTTGCTTCGAACTTGTCCTTAAGAAGGGCTGCTTGAGAACGGAAGATCCCGGCTCTAGCAGGGTCGCCCAGCGCAGCCACCAGCGACGCCGCAGCCATCTTGGCTCCGTATACGTACGCCTGTACTTCGCACAACGCGATGGGCGCCTCGGCTAAATTGCCATCGGCATGAAAGACCGAGTCGGTCGAGTCTTTCCAGCCTTGCTGGACCAACCCTTTTTCGGATCGTCGGCGGTATTCTACAAATCCGTCTCCATCCTGATCTCCGTAAACGTCGATCCACGAAAGGGCCAATTCAATGTGTGGCCAGAGCGCGTGCATGAAGTCAAGGTCGCCAGTACGCCGATAAAACGCTCCCGCCAACATCACAAACAGCGGTGTCGAATCAACGCTACCGTAGTAGCGCCGGAAAGGGATCTCTCCCAGCGCTGCCATTTCGCCGTGGCGGGTTTCATGCACGATTTTGCCGGGCTCTGCCTCGGCCTCGGAGTCCACGTGCTGCGCCTGGGTGGTCGCAAGATATTGCAGAACTCCGCGCGCGATACGCGGGTTGAACCACAAGCATTCGAGGGCGGTAATAATCCCATCTCTCCCGAAAACTGTGCTGAACCAGGGCACGCCTGCGTAGGGGTAGTCTGTTTCTGGATTGCCCACCGTCATCATGTGAACGTCCGCAAACGAGCGGTTGAGCCAATTGTCCAGCTCCGGGTTGGACGTGCGAATGCTACAGATCTCTTTCTGGGCGCTCGCCAGGTCCTGCGAGACGGCCGAGAGCGCGCGGTCGAAAACCTCAACCGTATCGAACTTCGACTCTTCACATTGAACGGTGAATTGAAACTTGACCGTCTCCCGCGGCTGAAGTGCGGTGTTGAAAACGACGTACGAAGCCGATATCTCATCCGGCACCGGGGAGCAAGACACTACAGTGCACCGAATCACATTGTCTAAACCTCGATAACGCATTTCTACCTGGTCGTGCTTCATGAGGTCCGGCAGGCGTTCGCCGCGTTGTGCGCGCCTGACTCCGCGAACTTCGAATATGTCCGCGAAATCCGCTCCGAATTCAATCCGAAGCGGAAGCCGAATTTCCGTTGCTCCATAGTTGGTCAATCGGAGTTGTTCGTAGCAGGCTCCCTCCCACAGCAATCGGGACCGGACCAGATGAGCGGACCCGCGCTTCAACACCACCTGTTCTTCGTTAAAGATGTCGAGGTTCGTCAAATCGGCGGAAAACAACGCGTTGTCAGATCGGACACACGAACTCAAGAACAAAGGAGGTATTTCGCCTAAAGATAGCGTGAGACGCGAAAGATGGCGCGTGCCTCGGTAGTAGATGCCATGCTCGCCCAGTCCGGAGGCTCGGATGTTGCCGTAACGATCGAACACGGCAAACATCTGCCCATACTTCAGTACGCGGATGCGCTCCTCAACCGGGGGCCAACCTGTAGCAACGTAGTAATCCGTCTTCACACTGACGTCAAGCAATGGGGACCCCACTCTTCTGAGGCATCCTCTCTCCTTCCTGACGCAGGAGAGACTGGTACATACGCAGGTATTGTGAGCACATCACCTCGGCGGTAAACCGTTCTTCAAAGCGACGCCGGCAACGAGCGCGGTCCACCCTGGAGACTTCCAGGACCGCTTTGCACGCTGAGTCCACGTCCGAAGTCAATAATCCCGTAACCCCGTCGTCCAAAACTTCCGGGACAGAGCCTTGGGAATACGCAATCACAGGCGTTCCGCATGCCATCGCTTCAATCATTACGATACCGAACGGCTCCGGCCAGCGAATGGGAAACAGCAATGCATCGGCGCCACCCAAAAGCTCGTTCTTCTCGGGAAAACCAATTTCTCCCAGGAATTCGATGTCGCGCTGCTGAAGGAGGGGCTTCAGGTGTTGTTCAAAATATTCCAGGTCGACATTGTCGACCTTGGCGCCGATCTTCAGTGGCATGCCGACCTCCTGCGCGATTGCGATCGCCTCATCCAAACCCTTTTCGGGCGAAGTTCGGCCAAGAAAAGCTAAGTATCCCTTCGATCTGGGGCTGAATTCATATTGAGTTCTTGGCAGGCCGTGATATGCGGTCCCTTGCCAATTCAGCCATGGCAAAGGCTCGCGCTGTGCGTCCGAGATCGAAGAAACCGGCATCTCTTTGAACTCTTGGTAGAGGGGCACGAGGTCGGGAATGTCCAAGCGTCCGTGGAGCGTTGTCAACGTGGTCCATCCCATTATTCGTGCTAGAGGAAAGTGCAGGTAGTCAATATGAAAATGAATTAAATCGAACTCGTTCTGATGGGCAACTACCGTTTCCAGCATTCTGACGTGGTGTGCGAGTTGGTCGATGCACTCGGTGTCCAGTCGCAGAGCCCGCGGACTGATTGGTATGAGATTCGCGTTGGTGAGAGAGTCTCCGCTGGCGAACAGCGTAACTTCATGCCCTTGTCGAACCAATTCCTCAGTCAGGTACGAGACAATTCTTTCTGTTCCTCCGTATAGTTTTGGCGGGACACACTCATACAACGGCGCAACCTGCGCGATTCTCATAAGAACAACTCCCTTGATTTGTGCACCTTCGGCTGGGAGAGGTGCGACTTCCTTCACTGACAGCAACTCTGTATGCAGGCTAATAGGTCGGTTAATGACCTTGCATCCGGTTCATGCTGTAACCGAGAACAGCTAGAAACTGATGGGGACTCACCCGGGGAAATATCGAAGATTATGCGAAGGACCAGACCGCGCTAGGCGCGGATTTGAACGAGAATCACGGCTGCGGCGGGTCAGTGCTAGTCCGGGCTCAGAGCACCCTCCCACCGTGACGTTGCCATCAGGCGAACTCTGTACGGATAGCTGTTAAATCCAAGCCTTAGCCGCGCAGCCTAGAGCTTTCAGCCCTTCGTTTTACTTGATGCGTAGTATGGAGCCCGGTGGCCGGACAACTTATAACCCCACATGAACAACGCTGGAGGCTCTATGAGCATTTGGACTTTGCTTTTTGTAGTGCTGTTGATCGCGTGGGTGGGCGGATTTACCGTGTTTCACGTGGCTGGGGCGTTCATTCACCTGCTATTGGTTTTTGCGGTGATCTCCCTCATCTTGCACTTTGTGATGGGAGCACGAACGGCCTGACCAGGAAGCTGCAGTGTGGAGTGAGCGGTTCTTGGAGTGTCCTCAAAAACGGTTCAGTGCTTTTGGGGAAAACGACCGCCCGCGAGCCGCTTTATTCCACCTTTAGATCCAAGCTCTTCGCGAGCGATGACATGTGTTCGATCCAGAGCTTGGCGTCCTGGTCGCCGTGCTGGGCCTCTTTCTGAATGGCTCCAAAGGTCCCATCCAGCTTCTCGGCACAAAGGTTCTGAACCTGCCACAGGTTGACTGGAAAAGGCAGACTGCGCGCCAGTTGTACGCTCTCCTCCAGACGTTGCAACGCTGCCAGTTCACCCGGATTCGCCCAGAAAGCGCGAGCCCGTTCTTCCGCCTGTCGACGCATCACGAACTCGAGGGTGGACGTATCCAGGGGAACTTGCATCTCGCGGGCTTCCTGCAGCAGACTCTCCACACGCTCGGTCGCGACACTTTCGCTGCCAAGAACATTGCGCAGGCGCCTGTTCAAAGAGTATTCCGCTAACGTTCGAAAGAGCTTTGGCTGCTCCACGTGCAAGTCCGCCAGAAAGCGCATGAGCGGAGCCTCCTGCTCGTATTGGTGCATCAGGGTTGCTTCGGCTTCCGCAAGGTCTCCTCCGAGAATGATGTCGAGAATCTTTTTCTGATCGTCGCGGAAGAGCGACTTGAGGGAGTAGATGTTCGTATCGAAGCTATGTTGAAGGAGATTTAAAACTTCGGGAGCATCGGCTCTCGCAAATGCAGAGTGCAACTTGTCGCTTAGTGTCTCGAGCTCTTCGTCACTGCAGCTCTCCCGCACCCCACCGCTCACGTTATGGTCGCCAAGATGCAGAACTCCGAAAGCCAGCACAGCAGATTCCAGAGTGATACGGGAAGTGAACCGCGCGCGTCCTGTAACCAGTTTCATCTTGCCGGCTTCGGCCCGGCGATAGCGCGTTCGTTCGGCTCGGTAGCTGTAGATGTCCGCTTGATCGCCGTATTCTTCGAACATCGAGCGGATCGCATAGTGGGCGGCGAGTCTGCGGATGTCGAGCACTGCGGGCTTCACGAACTTTTCATAGATCGTGGCACCATCCCTGTGCTCAGCCAGGTTGCTTTTTGCCTCCGCCAACTGGCTGAGAAACTCGTTCTCCAGCGAGGTGTCGGCGGAAATCTCAACGGCCAGTTGCAGGGCGCGGCCGGCGTAGTGGATCACCTGCACCGTCTCAATGCCCGACAGTTCGTCGAAGAACCAACCGCAACTGGTGTACATCAACATGCTGTGTCGCTGCAGTTCGAGCAGTTTCAGTGCTGCAACTTTGTCTTCCTCCGAAAGTTCGCGAGCCTGGTGGGTCGCGAGGAAGCGATCGACATTCTCCGCATCACGGTTCAATACGACGTCGATGTACGCGTCGCGCGCAACCCACGGGTCTCTCAGGAGCAACCGGCCTTTCTCTTCAAACAGAACGGCTAAACGCTCCCGCAACCAATCCAGTGCGGCCCGTAGCGGACCTCTCCACTCCTGGTTCCACTCGGCATGCCCCCCGGAGTTGCATCCGCAGTTCGAGCACCATCGTTCAACGCCGTGAACACAACTCCACGAGCTGTCTTCAAAGATCTCGACTTCATGGGTGGGAGGATGCTTCTCGAGAAATTCGGAGTAATTTGAAAGGCGTGCCAGGTTGGCGGTCTCCAGGTGATCCAGCGCATACGACAGGGCCATCTCCCCGAAATGATGGTGATGTCCGTAGCTTTCACCGTCGGTTGCAATGTTGACCAATTGAGGCCAGTCTCTGGAATCGGAGAATCCGCTTGCCAAGCGCTCTGCATAGTGCTGACCGTTATCAAGGAGATGTTCGAAAGCCACCGCCTTCGAAATCGGACCGTCATAGAAAAATGCGGCGATGGTGCGGCGTGTTGGAAGCTTGACTTGGTAAGCACGTGTCGGATCGATCCGCTCGCCATGGACGTCCTTCCATGACCGCGTGCCTATTTTGCGAACCCGGCTTGCCTGGCGTGGCGCGAGAATCGTGAACTTGATCTTAAGCTCCGCCAGCAGGTCCAAGGTCTCCAGGTCGACGGCGGTTTCCGGGAGCCACATGCCGTCGGGTGTTCGCTGAAAGCGGTATTCAAAATCGCGGATGGCCCAGGCGATCTGTGTCCGCTTGTCGCGCCGATTCGCCAGCGGCATGATCATGTGGTTGTAACATTGCGCGATCGCCGACCCATGTCCCGAGAACTTCTCGCGGCTCATCCGATCCGCATCCAGGATCGATCGATAGACCTCCGGCGCCTTCTCTTGCAGCCACGAAAGAAGTGTCGGGCCGAAGTTGAAGCTGATTTTGGCGTAATTGTTCACGATGCTCGCGATGCGGCCTTGATCGTCCATAATCCGCGAGGCGGCGTTGGGGGCGTAACACTCGGCTGTGATGCGCTCGTTCCAGTCGTGGTAGGGGTATGCGGATTCCTGCTGTTCCACATACTCCAGCGACGGATTCTCCCGGGGAGGCTGATAGAAGTGCCCGTGGATGCACACGTATTTCATGGGCGTGGATGACATTGTGGGCCTGCTCTTGAGACGGCCGGTGCCGTGTTAAAGAGATTTTGGCGAGCGTTACTTATTGAACGGGAGTAGGCCATTCGTCGAAATCCGGTGAACTAGGGACTACCTATCTCGCTGTAGTGTACACAGCTCCCATGAATCGCTTTAGGAATTAGTGTCCCATGCTACAGTGAACACCCTATTGTTGCTCGCCTGAATTAAGGAGACCATTTCGTTTCTTCCTTTCGCAGGCCCGGCTGCGCTCGAGGATATGAAATCCGAAAGAACAAGAGATGCTCGGATGCTTGAGTTGGCGCGGTCGTGAGGGGCGGCGGTCCGGACTCGATTGCACCGTCACAGTGAAATTCGCGATTAGTGGTGGTTTATTGGCCGTTACTTTCTGAGTAGGGAGGAAGGCTCTCATGAAAGCCGCAAAGGTTCTGATTGCAGATGATCACGAGGTAGTGCGCCACGGAATTCGAGTCATGATTCAGGGCTGTCCGAATCTCGAAGTGTGCGGAGAGGCGAGCGATGGTCGGCAGGCTGTGCAATTGGCCGCCAAGCTTCGCCCCGACATCGTGATTATTGACATCGGAATGCCTCAACTGAACGGCCTGGACGCAACTCGGCAGATCGTTCACATGGACCCCAATGTTAAGGTCCTTATTCTCACGATGCATGAATCGGAGCAAATCGTTCGTGAAGTGCTGGGTGCTGGTGCCAGGGGTTATCTTCTGAAATCGGACGCCGGTCGCGACCTCATTTCTGCCATCGAAGCTCTGGTTAGCCGGAAAACTTTCTTCACGTCCAAGGTTGCTGAGATCGTTCTTGAGACCTACCTTAAAGGTGGACCCGAGCGGACCACGTCGAAAGACGTGCTTACTTCTCGCGAGCGCGAGGTTGTTCAGCTTCTTGCAGAAGGAAAAAGCACAAAAGAGGTTGCTGTGGCACTGGGCCTGAGCGTGAAGACAGCAGAGACTCACCGGTCCAATCTTATGCGCAAACTCGATGTGCATTCGGTGAGCCAGCTTGTTCTTTACGCCGTGCGGAACAATATCGTGCAAGTGGTAGCACCTCCATCCGATCATCCCTAGGGCGTGACCCTATAGAAAATTCCTTACTGGTTTTCGGGCCTCCATGCTGCAAGGCGTGGAGGTCCAGTCTCTCTGTGTGCAACCCTCGTTCCTTCCGTCGAATCTGATCCGCGAACGTACTTCGCTCAGAAAGGACGGAATCATGGACCAACGAACGGAAGTCGTTCTCATCGCGATTGCCCTTACGCTTCTCGTCGGCATCATGACCTGGCTGTACTTCCGGTATCGCCGAAGCAAGGAACTACGCGAGCATTTCGGTCCCGAATATGACCGCGTCGTTCGCAAGGAAGGTGATGTAAAACGAGGCGAGGGTGTGCTCGCGTTCCGCGAGAGAAAACGCGAAAGCTTGCAGATCCATCCACTCTCCTCAGCAAGCCGCCTGGAGTTTTCGGATCGGTGGAATGCAGTGCAGGCGCAGTTCGTAGATGATCCGGGAGGGTCGGTCGCCAAGGCCGACAGCCTGGTGAATCAGTTGATGGAAGCGCGGGGCTATCCCATGACAGATTTTGAAGACCGAGCTGACATCATTTCCGTAGACCATCCCCATGTTGTAGAGAATTATCGGGCTGCACACGAGATTGCGTTGAGCACAGGTCGTGGACAAACCACCACCGAGGCTTTGCGCAAAGCCATGGTCCACTATCGTTCTCTGTTCGATGAATTGCTCCAAGACACCTACGTAGAGAGGAAGGAGGCCCGTGCATGACGCTGCCTTTGAGAAAGCCCGATGAAACGGAAGAGCTAAGCACCGCCGACTTGGCGCATTCTGCCAATCGAGCCGAGGAGATGCGCGAGGCGATTGAAGATCGTGCCGAATCGGAAAATACTCCAGCGAAAATCCCGGTGCGCTCGGAACACTCTGTTACGGCGATCTCCGAACGCCAGACAAAGGTCCCGGCAGAAGCGACTCCCTTATTTCCAGAAGATCAGCTGCGAGAGCTGCAGTCCCGATGGAACGATATTCAAACCGGTTTTGTCGACGAACCTCGCGGTGCTGTCCAGCACGCGGACTCGTTGGTCGCCTCTACCATGCAGCAGCTCGCGGAAGCCTTTTCCCGAGAGCGTTCGCAGCTCGAGCGGCAATGGAGCCGGGGAGACAGTGTTTCCACCGAGGATTTGCGCGTCTCATTTCAGCGTTATCGTTCCTTCTTTCAAAGAATTCTTTCCATGTAAGGAAGTTGTAGCGATATGCGCGAAGGGGAGGGCAGCCACGCCCTCCCCTTATTTCATGTCACCCAGCCCGGCAGGACTTCTGCGCGAGTGACGGTCCAAGCAAAATGCTGGCGATTGGATCGCCAATATGAGAAGCCACGAAAATTGGGTGGTTTGGGGGATTTAATCTCGTGAGCAGAGAACTTCAAACTGGCGCGACGGAAGCTTTCGCGTCGAGCTATTTTTTGGAAGGTACCTTTGTACGAAGGCTGGCGTTCTTTACGTCGCCTGAGTGGTTTGCACGGATGGGCTTGATACATTCAGCAAACCGGTCGTTATCGAACTCTTTCCCTTTTGGCCACCAAACCGAGTAGCCTGCCGGACACTTTACGTCGGGGAACGGTTGAAAGGTTCGGATTGGCGGAATCGACACATACCCGTGCAAAACCGCAAACAAAATGAGTGTGTGCATCATGCACCTTCAACGCTACCGGTCGGCAGCCACCCGAGGTATACAGCAATCCCTGTAAAGGCGTCATTGGGTTGCAGGAGAATGCCCTAAGGCCGTAGCCGAGATTTGCAGTTCAATTTGCCCTCGAAGCTCTCTCGTTTCGTCGCATCTCAATGGGCTGTTGATCAACATGCGAGTCAGGAGGAGATTGTGGGCGTTGATCCCAGGAAGTGTGCACGTGTTTCGTGCACGTGTATAGCTCCGGCGGGAGAGAAATATTTCAGTTCGTTTTGCAAACAAGCGGGTGCAGGGAAACCGAGATCGGCTGCGATGGTGGACATCAAGCTTGTGGAGAGTAGCTGGCAGAGCCATTTCCGGCATGGCTTGCATCGTGCCGAAAAGGATTTTTTGCGGGCATATACGACGTCTACCCGAGACGCGCTGCCGCGTTTTTGGCTTAGCTTGTCGGCTACGACGGCGCTCGTGAAGCCGCAAGGAGGTTTTTCATGTCAACGATTCTGCTTGTGCTCCTGATCCTTCTGCTGATTGGCGCACTACCCACGTGGCCATATAGCAGAAGTTGGGGGTACTACCCGAGCGGTGGCTTGGGTCTGATCGTGCTGATTCTTCTGGTGCTCGCTTTGACCGGTAGAGTCTGAGCCATTTCGAGGCTCGCGAAAGGGGACCACTCATGGTCCCCTTTCGCTTTCTACGGCGGTTTCCCTATCTTATTTTTGCGTGATTCTTGCCAATTTTCCTTTCTGCCCGCACTCCGGTTGTCTGTACCTCATACAAAGAAGACAGTTTCAAGCGACGGCATGATTCTTGCTTACCTTATTCTCGTTATTCTGGTGCGGAGGAAGTCATGTTCAACATACACATCGAGGTCATCGGCGACGTGGCGGTTGTTGAGTGCGAGGGAAGAATTGTCCAGAGTGAAGCTGTCTACCACCTGCGCGACGCAATTCTCTCCCAGCGCAACGCCCGGGTTGTAGTCGTTGAACTATCGGAAGTCGACTCGATCGAAGGCGGTGGGTTGGGCATGCTGGCCTTTCTTCAGCGTTGGGCGCACGATCACAAGATCAAACTGAAGCTCTTCAATCCCTCGAGTTCAGTGCAGGATCGTCTGGAACACACGTGGATGCCATCGCTCGAACTTGCCACCGCCGACGAATTGATTGCGCTTTTAGACCGCGCTGACCAGAACGCGATGTCTCAGTTGACTCCGGATTCACCATCCGCGCTTACGGGGTAGGCGTCCCGCAATATCGAGGCTGTACCGGATTTGCCGCACGCACTGCTCAACGTATTCTCAAATTTCGAAGTACAAGGGATGGAGATTGTCATCATGAGAAAGAACAAAATGTTTTCGGGAATGTTTCTCGGCTGTGCTCTCGGGATTGCCGCGCTGGCGGTCGCACAAAGCTCCAGCCCATCTGGCGTCTCCGGTGCGCAGAGTTCAACGCCAAGTACAAGCAGCCCGTCGACCGGAAGTCAGAGCGCTCCCGGCCAGACCAGCCCATCACAAACATCGCCATCCACTTCATCCACGCCGGGAACGCCGTCAGGAAACTCGACCCAGAACAGTCCGACAGCCGGAACGCAGAGCACGCCGGGCGCACAGAATACGCCTGGGACACAGAGTCCCAGCAGCATTCCTCCATGCTCCGCAGTGAACAATGGTTCCGGATCCGTTCCGGGCATGAACCCCAGCCCGCCGAATTCGCAGAGCGCGCCCGGTACGCCGAGCAAGCCGCCGAGCAGTATGCCGGGTACCACGGCTCCGGGCAGCAACACGCCCTGCATGGCTGCGGATGGCACCGCTCAGACCCAAAGCTCAGCCTCGTCAAGCCAGGGATCAACTGGAGGAGCCACGTCGGGGGGAACCTCGACGAACCCGGGAACGGCGACTCCGAACGCCGGCACATCTATGCCTACGCCGGGTACCGCAACCCCCAATCCAGGAACCGCAACTCCGAATCCGAGTACGGCCACTCCCGGCACTCCCGCCCAAAATCCGGGTGCGCAAGCGACTCCGGGGACAGGCACGACCACTCCCAGTTCGCCAAATTCGCCGAGCAATGGAACGTCGTCAACGCCAGGATCAACAACGAATCCTGGGAGCACCGGCAAGCCGCCGAGCACCCCTCCTCGAGCGTCTTTGACCTAAAGGCTTTTAGAGCATTCGAACCGAACTCTCCAACAGCTCTCACGTCAGATGGTTGTTTGCAAGACCAGCTGGCGTGGGAGCCCTGCCTTTCTCCTCTCTCACGCGCTACCAGCAATTCACCGGCGCAGCTACGTTTGTTTCCCGATTCCATCGGAATGCGTTCCAACCGTAGCGTGAAACGGTCGGAGGGGAGTATGCCCGAAAAAGAAACGTTGGAACGGGCTCATGAAGACGCTCGTGAAGGTAAATCTCCGAGCACGCAGGCGGGCGAATTTGTCCGCGAGGAAATGGACCACATTCGTGAGGGCAAACACGGAGCCCGATCCACCAAGCAGGCCATCGCGATTGGACTCTCCAAAGCCCGTCGTGCAGGCGTCAAGCTCGCGGCGCCTCGCGCGGGAAGTACGTCCGAGAAAACGAGACAGCAAGCGGTCCGAGACCGCAAGAGAGCCCAGAGCAGCCGCAAACCTTCGCGTAAGCGTTCAGCGGCGACGGAGGCCGCACTCAAGCGCGAAGGCCATTCAGCCGCATCGAAGAAGGCGCTTGCTGCCCAGGCGCGCGCCGCCGCCCGCCGACGAAGCGCGTCGGCTCGCCATCAGTCCGCGATGAAGGCGGTTCGCACAAAAAGCAAAGAGGGCCGCATGGCCGCCTCCCCAAAGGCGTCTCGATCCAGGCGCGCTGCCTAGCGCCATTCATAAAAGTCTGTGGTGTAGGGGGCGTCCGGTCTGAGGTCGTCCCCATCGTCCCCAGAAAAATTGCTCACTTCCGTGGTCTGCGATCGGAACTATCCAGTCCAGCTATCTCCTGCAGAATCAATCGTGTAAAAGTTTGTAAAGGTAAGCAATTTCCCGATCTCTACTTTAGACTAAGAGCGTCTTATATATCAGGGATTGCGCGCATGCGCCACGGTCATTACGTCTTCCGTGCCCTCAAGCGTATTGTTTTCGGGAGCAAATGGGGGCTGGTTTTCTTGCCACCCACATTCAGCAGAAAGAAATTATGAGATCAACTCCGCGTCACCAGCCGCTCTGTTTCAGTGTCTTCTTATTACTGACCGCTATTCTTTCAGCCCTAACTCTCTCGTCGTGTGGAAATACCAACAATAGATCTGCTCAGGCGAGTGTGACGCCACCTTCCATTCCAGTGGCGGTTGCCGCGGCCGAGCGAAAAGATTTTCCCGTGTACTTGTCCGGGTTGGGAAGCGTGCAGGCCTCCAACACGGTAAGCCTGAAAAGCCGTGTCGACGGGCAGATCGTTCAAATCGCATTTAAGGAAGGCCAGTTTGTCAAGCTAGGTGAACTGCTCCTCGTCATTGATCCTCGTCCTTATCAGGTCGCGCTCGAACAAGCTGAGGCTGCTCTTGCGCGCGACCAGGCCCAGTTAAAGAATGCGCAACTCGACTATGAGCGGTATCAGGGCCTATTTAAGGAAGGCGTAATCTCGCAGCAGCAGTATGACGCGCAGAGAGCGCTGGTCGGGCAGCTCGACGGCACAATTAAAGCGGATCAGGCCGCCATCGACAACGCCAAGTTGCAGCTCGTTTATACCCGCGTGACTGCTCCCGTCAGCGGCCGGATCGGGCTCCGCCTGGTGGATATCGGCAACATGATCCATGCTTCCGACACGAACCCTTTACTCGTCATCACGCAACTGCAGCCCATCGCGGTGGTGTTCACTTTGCCCGAAGACGCGTTACCCAACGTCACGAAGCACATGAGGAGTGGCGTGCTTGAAGTCGACGCGTACAGTCGCGACGACACCACGAAGCTGGCTGCCGGCAAGCTCCTGACGATTGACAACCAAATCGATCAGACAACGGGCACCGGGAAACTCAAGGCGATGTTCGACAACTCGGACAGCGCTCTGTTCCCGAACCAGTTCGTGAATGCTCGCCTGCTGCTTGAAACCCAAAAAGGAGTGACCGTCGTCCCCGCTGCCGCCGTTCAACGGGGACCGCAAGGCAGCAGCTTCGCCTATGTCGTGAAGCCGGACAAGACAGTCGAAGTGCGCAACGTAAAGGTCGCACTCACTCAGGGAAATTTGGCCGTCGTCTCTTCTGGCATCGCGCCGGGCGAGCAGGTGGTTACCGACGGTCAGGACAAACTGCAAGGCGGTAGCCGTGTAGAGCCCCACACCCCGAACGCTCCTCCGCCGGGCAGCAACGCGTCATCCTCAGGAACTGCGGGACAATGAGTCCTTCTCGCCTGTTCATCCTCCGGCCGGTTGCGACCACGTTATTGATGATCGCCATCCTGCTTGTGGGGATCGTTGCCTACACGCAGCTTCCAGTCTCAGCCTTGCCTGAAGTTGACTATCCCACCATTCAGGTCGTGACTTTCTATCCTGGCGCAGACCCTGAGGTGATGGCCTCTTCAGTTACGGCTCCGCTCGAGCGCCAGTTCGGTCAAGTCCCTGGTCTCAGCCAGATGACTTCGACAAGCTCTTTCGGCAGTTCGCTCATCATTCTTCAGTTCAACCTTGACCAGAACATTGACGTCGCCGAGCAGCAAGTGCAGGCGGCAATCAATGCGGGCACGACATACCTGCCGAAGGATTTGCCCAATCCTCCGATTTACAGCAAGGTCAATCCTGCCGATGCGCCGATTCTGACTCTGGCTCTGACCTCCGACACTCTGCCGTTGACGAAAGTTGAGGACCTGGCCGATACCACCCTTGCCCAAAAAGTCTCTCAGCTTCCGGGCGTGGGACTGGTTTCCATCAGCGGTGGTCAGAAGCCAGCAGTGCGCATTCAAGCGAACCCAACGGCGCTTGCTTCTTATGGATTGAGTCTGGAGGACCTGCGCACAGTTCTTGGACAGGCGAACGTTGACCAGGCGAAAGGCGTGCTCGATGGGCAGCGCCAAGCCTACACCATCAACGCGAACGACCAGCTGTTCAGCAGCGGCGAATATCGTAACGTCATCGTCGCTACAAAAAATGGCGCTCCCGTTCGCCTATCGGACGTAGCTACCGTCATCGATGGTGCTGAGAATGCACGTCAAGCGGCGTGGATGAACCTAACACCCGCCGTCATCGTCAACATCCAGCGGCAGCCCGGCGCCAATATCATCAGCGTCGCGGATCGGATCAAGAAGTTATTGCCGAGACTGCAGTCATCTCTGCCGTCGTCTGTGAAACTCACCATCCTGACCGACCGCACGCAAACGATTCGCGCCTCGGTCGATGACGTTCAGTTCGAAATGATGCTCACCATCGCCCTCGTCGTGATGGTGATTTTCCTTTTCCTGCGGAATTTGTCAGCGACCATCATTCCAAGCGTTGCCGTTCCCCTTTCCCTGGTGGGCACGTTCGGGGTGATGTATCTCCTCGGCTACAGCCTGAACAATCTCACCCTGATGGCTCTGACGATTTCCACCGGCTTCGTTGTAGACGACGCCATCGTCATGATCGAAAACATCGATCGTTACTTGGAGGAGGGAGAAACCCCGCTCAATGCGGCCCTCAAGGGCGCGGGGCAAATTGGATTCACCATCGTCTCGTTGACGGTGTCCCTGATCGCCGTTCTGATACCTCTACTCTTCATGGGTGATGTCGTGGGCCGGCTTTTCCGCGAATTTGCCGTCACCCTGGCCGTCACCATCCTGGTATCGGCTGTTGTATCGCTCACGCTGACACCGATGATGTGCGCGAAGTTGCTCAAGACCAAAGCATCTTCCAAACATGGGCGCTTCTACGAAGTGTCCGAGCGCGCCTATGAAAGGATCATCGAGCGATACGGGTCGACACTGCGGTGGGTGCTGAAGCATCAGACCGCCACCCTCATCGTCACCTTCGGCACGCTCGTATTCACAATCTTCCTGTTTATCGTCGTTCCCAAAGGCTTCTTTCCGGTTCAGGACACAGGCGTGATTCTCGGTATCTCCGACGCACCGCAGACCGTGTCATTTATCGCGATGGAGCAGAGGCAACAGGCCCTCGCGCGGGTGATTCTCAAGGACCCTGCGGTCGAAAGCCTTTCATCTTTTATTGGCATCGACGGAATTAATACCACGCCCAACAGCGGTCGAATTCAGATCAACCTCAAGCCGCGAAATCAGCGAAAGGACACGGCTTCGGAAATCATCCGTCGGCTTCAGCCCGAGCTTGCAAACGTGGAAGGCATCACGCTCTACATGCAGCCGATCCAGGATCTGACCGTTGAAGATCGCGTCAGCCGCACTCAATTCCAGTACTCGCTCGAGTCCGCGGATGCCACTGAGCTCGATACCTGGGTGCCGCGCCTCATGGACAAACTGCGGGCTCTTCCCGAGTTGCGCGACGTCGCCAACGATCAGCTGACCAGCGGGTTGAAGGCCGACCTGGTCATCGATCGGGATACCGCGTCACGGTTAGGGATTCTGCCGCAGGCGATTGACGACACCTTGTACGACGCTT
>Ga0210406_10003718_pt1 | contig 16582 bp, 19 predicted proteins | sample IncBWC30MmetaG_FD_155454 | JGI IMG/M metagenome (GOLD analysis project Ga0210406, IMG submission 155454) | Forest soil microbial communities from Barre Woods Harvard Forest LTER site, Petersham, Massachusetts, United States - Inc-BW-C-30-M | ecosystem: Environmental > Terrestrial > Soil >... | reverse complement strand
ACGCAGGCCTCGAACTTTTCGCGTTGCAGTCGATCCGCTTGTTCACGCGGAATCAAAACTGTTTCGATTCCAGATTGCCGGAAACACTCCGTCACCAGTTGCGCCGACGCCGCAGGCAAGTCAAACAGCGCGACGCGCGCAACCGACTTTCGATGGACGGGAATGGATGCGAGAGCGGTACCAGTCGATGTAGGCATGAGTCCCAGGGGGTGAACTCCTCTAAAACCCCATTCTGACGGGCTTTTTCGCGGTTGCATAGGTTTCGAAAGGGATGGCCCCTGTCCTAAAGTGCCATTACGGAAGTAGTACCTGGACCTGTTACTCGTACTCCCTTTCGTTTCTTTCGCTGTAGAGACGAGGCTTGCCCCGTCTCTTCGGACGAGTCCACGCTGCCCGCGGGAGACGCGGAAAGCCGCGTCTCTACGGGGAACCAAATCGCGCCTTCAGGTAATATGTTTCAATCCTTGCATCCGTAGCCGCAGTCAGAAAATGATTACTCTCAATGACATCCAGTCGGCCTTGCGCCGCATTCGCAGCTCCATCTACCTATCGCCCTGCGCGCGTTCGGAGACCTTTTCCGAGTCCACCGCCAATACCGTCTATCTGAAGCTCGACAACCTCCAGCGCACCGGCGCTTTCAAAGAGCGCGGCGCGCTGAACAAGTTGCTCTCGCTGAGCCCGGAAGAACGCGCCCAGGGCGTGATCGCGGCCTCGGCCGGAAACCACGCGCAGGGAGTGGCCTACCACGCCGGCAAGCTCGGCATCCGCGCCCAGATTTGTATGCCCTTGACCACGCCTCTCATCAAGGTCTCGGCCACGCGCGGCTACGGAGCTGATGTAGTTCTGCACGGTGCGAATTATGACGAAGCTTTCGAAGAGTCCCTTCGCCGCAGTCAGGCCGAGCACCTCACCTTCGTGCATGCCTTCGATGACGACGCCGTGATCGCCGGACAGGGCACCATCGGTCTGGAGCTCATCGAGCAGCATCCCGACCTCGAAGCCGTCGTCGTCCCCATCGGTGGCGGAGGCCTGATTGGCGGCATCGCCTGCGCGCTGAAAGAGTCGAATCACAAAATTCAGATTTTCGGAGTTCAGCCCTCGCGCCTGCCGTCGATGAAGGTTGCCGTTGCCGAAGGCAAGCCCGTGACGCTTAAGGCGGCTTCCACTATTGCGGATGGCATCGCTGTCCGGCGCGCTGGCGATCGCACCCTGCCGCTGGTTCAGAAGTATGTGGACGACATCGTCACCGTCGAAGAAGAAGAAATCGCCAATGCCATCCTTCTGCTGCTCGAGCGCGAAAAAACTTTAGCCGAAGGAGCGGGTGCAGCAGCACTAGCAGCTCTGGTCAACCGCAGAGTGCCATTGGTGGGGAAGAAAGTTGCCGTGCTGGTATGCGGCGGAAACATCGACGTCACGTTGCTCTCACGGATCATCGAGCGCGGCCTCGTCAAAGATGGACGCCTCGTGCGTCTGCGTGTCCACCTGCCCGACTATCCCGGCGCGCTCAATCGCCTCACATCGATACTGGCCGAGCATCGTGCCAATATCGTTGAGACCGACTACGACCGCGCCTATCACGGTGTGGGCCTGGGAGAGACCGCCATCGAAATCACCATGGAAACCCGCGGCCCCGACCATATCGCTGAAATCATTTCGGCGCTCGGCGCTGCGGGCTATGCGCAGGAACGAGTGCTGTAAATCTTCACCGCCGAGAAGAAGCTCGCCGATAAATTTCGATGCATTCCCCTGTGGCACCCTGTGCGACCCAGTGCCCCCTGTGGTTTAGGTTTTGGGGTTCTCTCGGCGCACTCGGCGTCGCCGGCGGTGATGTTCACTCAAACTGCTTCCGAAACCTCTCCAGTTGATCCTTCACTTCCGAAACATCCCGCCTCAACTCCGCTACTTCCTCTTCCAAACGCGCGATGCGCTCCGCATCCGCCGGATTGCGCCCAACTGCGGCGCTGGCCACCGCCGCTTCTGCTTCCACCACGTCCCCGGCCAGCAAATGCGCATACCGAGATTCTTTCGTCCCCGGCTGTCGCGCCAGCACCTTCACCAGCGCCGGCTCGCGCTGTATCAACTTCTGCAGCGCCGATTGCACATCCTCCAGCGCTTCAAAGCGATGCATGCGCTCTGCACGTCCACGCAACTCGCCCGGCGTCTGCGGACCGCGCAGCAGCAACACGCACAGCACCGCAATCTCCGCACGCGTGAAGTTAAACACCTCCTGCAACCGCTGCTCGTATTTGGTCACGCGGCTGTCGGCGCCTCGCGCGGGTCCAGCCATGCGCTGCTCCTGCAAACCGTCCAGCGCGCCGCGCACCGTATCTTCGTCCAACTGCATCACCGGATCGCGATTCGTCTTCTGGTTACACGCGTTCACCAGCGCGTTCAGCGACAGCGGATAATACTCCGGCGTAGTGATGTCCTTTTCGATTAGCGACCCCAGCACGCGCACTTCGGTTTCAGTCAGCTTGATTTCCATGGATTCCGTTCATTGTATAGAGTGGCGGTATAGATTGTGTGGCGCGGGCGCCCTCGCCCGCGGCCTTTGACCTTGCCTTTGACCTTGTCGTGAGAGCCGCCAACGTGAGCGTCCCCCGGCGCACACGGTATACTCAATAGTTTGTCGAACACATCCAAGTCGAATACATCAATGAGTGAACAGGCAGCACCGCCCCGGGTCCCGATTGGCGAGCTGATCAGGAAACTTCGCGAGTTCCCCGCATCGGCCTTCGATAAAACGGAAGAGATCCGGTCGTTGCTCGTGAAGATGCCGGTCGACGAGGCCAGTCTCGCGCCCTATTTGACGTGGGACCGGCAACACTACACGCGCAACCTCATCGACAAAACGGACCTCTACGAATTAATCGCCATCTGCTGGGAGGTTGGTCAGAGCAGTTCGGTGCACAATCATCGCGGCCAGAATTGCTGGATGGCGGCGCCGGCAGGAAAACTGCGGGTCGAAAATTTTCACGTCGGATTTGAGGATATCCAGACGGGCAAGTGCCGCTTGCTCGCATCTAACACCGTGGAGTTGACGGCGGCCAACCCGTGCGCCGTCGATCCGCGGGAGCCGGTGCACCGGGTGGTGAATCCGCGGGAAGCGAACCAGCGCGCGGTGACTCTGCACGTCTATTCGCGGCCCTTTGATACCTGCGTCGTCTATTCGCCCGAGCAGGGAACATGCGGAGATATCCGGCTTCACTACAATACGGCTTTCGGAAAACCAGTACCCCGAACTCAGTAGCCAGCACCGAGTTTCCAGAGCACCGCAATGGATTCGTATCAGGACATCGCTGCAGCCAAGCGGATTCGTATCAGGGTATCGCTTTAGCGATACCGCAAGCCGAAAATCAGACGCCCCTTTAGGGGCTGGGCACCGAAATTAGTTTCAAGGAGGAATCGTGAGGAAATACCTGGGAGTTTTAGCCGGAGTAGCTGCGCTCTGTGCGATGTCGTGGGCGCAGGCCCCAACGCAGGCCCCCACTCCAGCTCCCACTACAGATCAAGCTCCGGCACCAGCGCCCACCCCCGAGACCGTTCCGATTCCAACTCCAACTCGAACCGCAACCCCCGCGCCTCCGGTCCAGTTCCCGCGCTTCGAACTCTTTGCCGGCGGTTCGTACGCCGAAGCCGGTCTCTTTAACTCCGGACACTGGGCGGGCCTGCCTGGTTGGGACGCTTCCCTGGCCCTGAATGCGACCAGTTGGCTGGGGTTCGTGGTGGAAGGTGGCCAATACTTCGGAACCTCCAAGATCCCAGGAGCGGTGCCCGCGCCATTTCCATCGGGCCAGACTTTCTGCAACACCCCAGGCTGCACGTTCGACGTGAAGACTCGAGAGTACAACGTTCTTTTTGGCGCGCAATTTTCCCGTCGCAAGTACGAACGCTGGACGCCGTTTGGCGAGCTCATGTTCGGACATGGGGGCACACGGGGCCAGGCGGTCGCGCAGGGGCAGACCTTCACGGAGGTAGGCTCAGGCCTGGCGTTATTGGCCGGCGGCGGCGCCGACTTCAAAATCAATCAGCGTTTCGCATTGCGGTTCAAGGCCGACTACCTGCAGACCCGCACCGCCTTTCCACTGCAACCCAAGCAGAAGCAGGACAACTTCCGCGTCTCAGTGGGAATTGTCATCCGCAGCGTGCATAAGAAGAAGCGAACGCTCGAAGACGAAACTCAACCCGAACCGTAGACCGGCTTGCCAACGACTAACGACCATCAACGATGACCGACCCAATCTACGACCGACCCAATCTACGACCGTCGCAACAAGTCGCTGATCGGCTTGGCCTTGGACCGCAGTTCATCGGCTAAATCAGAGCCCTTCTCGACCACTTCTTCAAAACGGTCTTTCGCTTCGTCCGTCCACTCGGAGGCGGTTTCCAGGGCGTCGTCATAGGACCGCCGCAGGTCTCTCCGTAACTGTCGTCCAGGCTTCGGAGCGAGTAACAGACCGAGGGCGGCGCCAACGCCAAGCCCGATCATTAAAAAAGTGATTGCTGTGCCCGCCGTACCGTCCGACCCCTCGTATTTTCCAATGCGCATATAAACCTCCTTTGTGTCTCTATTCTAGACCCTAAACTTGGATGCGGCGCGGAACGATACCGGTGGTCAACCCTGCCAGTAATGATCGTGAGCGCTCGAGTCCGAAGCTCCGCGACACCTTCATTTGACTTCCTGCACCAACCGAGTCAGCATGAAATCTTCCGCTGCCTTTGCCGCATTGTAGGAGGTTTTTCCGTGACGAATTCCCAACGACTCGCTTGCTTGCTTCTTTCCGCCGTCCCTCTCGCAAGCGCACAACCAAGCGGCGCGCCATCCGGGATTCAGAAAATCAATCACGTCGTCTTCCTTATCAAGGAAAACCGAACCTACGACAATATGTTCGGCGCCTTCAATGCAACCTACGGCACGAAATCATGCAAGCTTTCGACTGGACAGACGGTCCCAATGGCCCGCGCCGCCGATCGATATCCACACGATATCGACCACAGTTGGGCGGCGGCTATTCTCGCCATGAACAAGGGCAAGATGAACCAATTCGACCTGATTAACCTGGGTAACCTCACCACCGGAGATGAAGATGGCGACCTTCTCGCCTGCCGCCAGTTCCTTGCCACCGACATCCCGAATTACCTTTCATACTCCCGGCACTTCGCTCTCGGAGCGAGGATGTTCTCCTCGCTTCATGGACCGAGTTTCCCGAACCATCTCTACACCATTGCGGCGGATTCTTTCGGAGTCATCGACAATCCATTTCACACGTTGACCACCTACAGCTGGGGATGCGATGCCCCAAATACCGAAGAGGACCAGACGCTTGTCCGAGTGCTCCAGCCGAACGGCGTCATCACCACCCAGTTCCCATGCTTCGCCGGCGTCAATACCATGGCCAAGACGCTCGATAACGCGGGCGTCAGTTGGAAGTACTACGCACCTCCGAACACCGACCCCGCCTATATCTGGTCTACCTTCGATGCCATCAGCGATGTTCGCAACGGCCCCGATTGGAGCAAGGTCGTTGATACCGGAAACTTCATCACCGACGTGCAGAACAACCAGCTGCCTTCTGTCAGCTGGATTATCACGCCGCAATGGCAGAGTGAGCACCCCGTCCAGAGCACCTGTGAAGGTGAAAATGCGACCGTTTCGGAGCTGAACGCGCTCATGAACAATCCTTCCTTGTGGAGCTCAACAGCCGTCTTCATCATCTGGGATGACTTCGGCGGCGACTACGACCACGTCGCTCCTCCTCAAGGGGATGCCTTCGGCTTGGGACCTCGGGTGCCGCTGCTCGTGGTCTCGCCCTACGCAAGAAAGGGATACATCTCGCCGACCCAGTACGAGTTCTCGTCGGTATTGAAATTTATCGAGGAGCGCTTCGGCCTCCCTGCCCTCGGCACTCGCGATGCAAATGCCAACGACATCACCGACAGCTTCAATTTCAACCAGACTCCGCTGCCGCCCCTCATCCTCACGCCACGCCCGTGCCCGCTGCTCTCGGCCACGCAAGCCGTAATGGGCACGGCCGTAAAGGGCGTTGGGAGCACGGCCATTACCCGGCATCTGGAAGTGTCCAACTCCCGGCCCACCCCGCTGACCATCAATTCCATTACAAGCAGCGACCCGGAGTTCTCAGTGACGGGCAACAGTTGTACCCCCGTTACCGACTGTTCCACGGGCGTCGCCACGTACTGTACCGGAGCCACCGTTCTCAATCCGCAGAGCGCCGACGGAAGCTGTACTCCCGCATGCAGTATCTGTGTGACGTTCTCCCCCACCGCCGCCGGAAAAAGAACTGCCAAACTCTCGGTGACCGATAGCGATGCCACCAGCCCGCAGACCGCCCTTGTCACCGGCTTGGGCAGTCTCGTCGAACTATCGCCAATTCCTCTTCGCTTCAAAGCCACGCCGCTCGGATCTGCCTCGACGTTACCCGTCACCCTGACGAACACCGGCACAACCGCCGTCACCATCCAGTCGATTAACACCACCAGCGACTACACACCTTCTAGCACCTGTGGAGGAACCGTTGCGCCTCAAACAACCTGCACGATTAACGTGACCTTCACGCCATCGGGTTCCGGTCCCCGCCCCGGAGCGCTAACCGTAGCCAGCAGCGATCCCGCGAGTCCGGAGCGAGTCAATCTGGTTGCCACTGGTCTAGGCGTGGTTCTAAGCCCTGGCAGCCTGAGTTTTGGAGCTCAAACCGTCGGCACCACCAGCGCCCCCCAGACCGTCACGATTACCAACCAGAATGTAACTTCTATCGTAATGGGAGATATCTCAGCCACCGACGATTTCATTGTGTCTGCCAACAACTGCCCGGCAACGCTGGGGCCTGCGAAAAGCTGCACCATCCAGGTCGAGTTCGCCCCAGACGAAACCGGAACCGCAACCGGAACGGTCTATATAAGTGATGAGGACCCCGCCAGCCCGCAAAAAGTCGGCCTCGGCGGCACGGGGAAGTAAGCGGTATAGAATTGTCCGCCACAAGACGCTGCGAATCACTCCGGCTATGGCCGCTGGTCTATCGGATCATGTTTGGCGTCTTGAGGAAATCGTGCAGATGGCGGACAATTACACGCCGAAACCCAACAAGCGCGGCCCTTATAAAAAGAGAGGTGCAGCATGAAACTCTATGCGAAAGCTGTCCTAGGCGGTTTTTTGGCGATTCTGGCAGCATTCGGATGGACGGTAGCAATCGGCTTTGTTATCACATGGAAGTACGGCGATAGCATCGTTGGGGTGAAAAATGGGCTGGCGCTTTGGATATTCTTGTTCTTGATCTTCGCCGCAGGATTCTACTTGTCCTTTCGTGCCGCTTATGGCTCAAAAATTTCGAACTGAGGCACTACCGGATTGGCTCCCCATTCCCAGAACCGCCGCGCGCTGTGTAGAATAATTGTTTGATCTATGTTTGACCTTTGTGCGGCGGAAGCCCTGGCGACCTGCCCCGCTGCCCAGAATTCCTGGCAGACTGTAAGGAGACGTAAAACAGCAATGTCGATTCCAGCAACCCAGCTCCGTCCCGGCATGATCATCAAGCACAACAACGACCTGCATTCCGTGTTCAGCGTCGAGCACCGTACCCCGGGCAACCTGCGCGCTTTCATCCAGGCGAAGCTGCGCAACCTTCGCACCGGCGCCATGTTCGAGCACCGTTTCCGCTCTCCCGACCCCATCGAAAAGGTCAATGTGGATGAAGTCAACATGGAGTTCCTCTACGCCGATGGCGACAGCTACTACTTCATGGACACCGAGAACTACGAACAGACCCACCTCACCCGCGACACGCTCGGCGACGCCGTTGATTACCTGACATCAAACCTCCAGATCAAGGTGGAGTTTTTTGATGGCAAGGCCGTGGGCATCGAGTTGCCCCAAACCGTCGTGTTGACCGTGACGGAAGTCGAACCCGGCCTGAAGAGCGCCACCGCATCAAGCGTAACCAAGCCGGCAAAGACGGAAACCGGCCTGGTCGTCCAGGTGCCCCCGTTCATCAATGAAGGCGAAAAAATCAAAGTCGACACAGCCGAAGGCACATATCTATCAAGAGCGTAGGGCAGGTTAGAGGTCAGATTGCAAAAGTGTAAACCGTAGGCTTTTGGTTTTCCCTCTGCAATCTGACCTCTGACCTCTTCAATCGAACGATGGCTTCCACAACCAGTCAATCTCGCCTTAAAGCTCGTCGCTTTCACGTGCGCGGTCGTGTCCAGGGCGTAGGCTTCCGCTGGTTCGTCGAGCGCGAAGCCCAAATCCTGCAAATTGCCGGATGGGTGCGCAACGATCCCGATGGCAGCGTCGAAGTGCTGGCCATTGGAACCCCCGAGCAGTTGGCCGGATTACGCTCGCGCCTCCAGGAAGGGCCGCGCGCCGCGCGTGTGGATGACGTAGAAGAATCCGAGGCCGAGCCGGTCGCGGGACTCAATTCATTTCAAGTTCGAGGAGCTTAACTTTAAAATGCAAACCAGGATGTCGACCCAGATGCCGACCGAGCCAGTGGACTGCGACAGGTTGAAGAAGCTCATCCGGGAGGTGCCCGACTTCCCGAAAAACGGCATCCTGTTCTACGACATCACCACGCTGCTCAAGGACAAGCTCGGCTTCGCCCTACTGATTGACGCGCTCTCGGAACACTACATCGGCAAAGAAATCGACCTCGTGCTCGGCATGGAGGCCCGCGGATTTATCTTCGGCCCAGCCCTCGCCTACCGCCTGAATGCGGGTTTCGTTCCCGTCCGCAAGCCGGGAAAGCTGCCCGCCGAAACCGAGAAGGTCAGCTATGACCTGGAATATGGCAGCAACTCATTAGAAGTCCACAAAGACGCCATACAAAAAGGCGAACGCGTTCTAATCGTAGACGACCTGCTAGCCACGGGCGGCACCGCTGTCGCGACCGCGAAACTGGCCAGCGGCCTGGGCGCGCAGATCGCGGGACTGGCGTTTGTGGTCGAACTAGACTTCCTGAGAGGTCGCGAGAAATTGGGGAATTACGACGTCTTCTCGCTGCTGCACTACGATCGGTAAATTCTCGCGTAGGCAAGCCGCCCCGGCTGTCCAGCCGAGCGAAGCTCCGCTGATTGCCTTAGCTTCCCATCTAAAAATTACTGATTGCTTGACGTCCTACTTGACGAGGTGTTGTACGGCTCGGAAAAGCCCCGTCCAAATCGAGAGACTGACAGCCAGCGACCCCGCATAGGACAAGATCGCGATCCAGTTCCAATGAACGCACTCTTCATTTGCACGGACCATAGGGGGAGGGCTCCTCCTGCAATGTGCAGCAATTATCTGTCCGTTTGTTCTTTCCCGCAAGTAATTGAAAATATTCCCTTGGCTTCGCTGCCCTCTTCCTCCAGGTAGGTGAAATCGCTATGCGACTGAGAAATTTACGCGCGAGCTGCCGACCGAGCCGCCGACCGGGTTTCCGACAAGCAGCCCCGAAGTCCTGACCCCGGAGCCGCTCCGCCGCTATGTCCGCCCGACACCCGGGGACGCCCCGCGATGGTGGTAATCTAAGCTCTTCGACGGACGCTGCATGCGCGCAATTTTTACTTCAATCCAGATTGCGATCCCGGGCCCGATCCAAAGCTCGACCAGACTTTTCTTTCTACTGGCGGCTGCACTGGTTGGCTGGGCCGGCGCTGATTCCGGTCCGCTTCCGGCTTCCATCACCACCGCGCCGCTCTCGGTCGACCAGGTCGTGAACAATCTCGTCCGCAAAGATAAAGAGCGGGCACAGGCTCTGCGTCACTACGAATCCATCCGCACATATCGCCTTTCCTATCACGGATTCCCCGGCGATCGCGGCGCCGAAATGACCGTGGCTGCCACCTACGACAGTCCCTCAACCAAGAGCTTTAAAATCATCTCCCAAACTGGATCGAAGCTGATCATCGACCGCGTCTTCAAACGGTTGCTGGAGAGCGAAAAAGAAGCCGCAGAGCCCGACATGCACGCCCGCACCTTGCTGAACCGCGACAATTACGATATAGCCCTGTCCGGCTTTGAGTCCTCGGACAAGGGGAGCCAATATGTCCTCAGCGTCTACCCGAAGACGAAAAGCAAGTATCTCTACCGCGGCAAAGTCTGGGTCGACGCAACCGATTTCGCCGTGACCCGTATAGATGCCGAGCCCGCTCAGAATCCTTCATTCTGGACAAAGAAAAGTGAAATCCATCACGAATACATGAAGGTCCAAGATTTCTGGCTGCCCCGGCGCAACGAGTCGGTGAGCTACATCCGCCTAGGCGGCCGCGCCACGCTGACGATTGAATACAACAACTACCGTGTCATCGATTCACGCGAATCGAGGAACTCCACGAAAGCATCATCTTCCAATTCCGACGCAGGCGCCCGCGAGTTCCCGTAGGGACGGACCCATTCGTCCGTCCCAGTCGAGCAAAGCTCTGCCTAGCCTTTTGGGGCCAACACCATAAGCGACTTGCAGTAGAGCTTTGGTTTTCCTGACACCCGAGACCTGGCACCTGACACCTGCCCCAGTAGTACAATCCCGCCATGGATGGACTGATCCAGCCCGACGTAAATCCGACGACAGAGCGGCAAGAGTCCGGCCTGCGTCCGATCCTCATCGGCATCGTCATAGTAGGGATTGTGGTCGGCATTCTCGCGCTGATTTTTCGCGCCGAGCAGAAAAAGCCCCCCGCACCTCCAGCCTACGCCGCGAACCTGAAATTCTCGGATATGACGACGAGTGCCGCACAGAATTTTGCCGGCCAAACCGTCAGCTACATCGATGGCTCTATCACCAACATCGGCGATAAGACCGTAGTCCACGCAATGGTGCAGATCACCTTCAAGGACGAACTCGGCCAAACCGCGCAGCGCGACGAACTTGCCATTCGTGTTCTGCGCACCGGAGGCCCCTACGACGAAGCCGTCGACCTAAACCTGTCGCCGCTAGCCCCCGGGCAAAGCAAACCCTTCCGCCTGACCTTTGAGAACATCTCCGCCCAGTGGAACCACGCCTATCCCGATCTGCAGATCACCCAGGTAAGCGTGAAGTGAAAAATCAAATTCCCGTAGAGACGCGGCTTGCCGCGTCTCAGGCGCGGAAATAGCCTCGAGGACCTCCTGCAATCTGACCCTAGCCTCTGCCCTCCAGTACAATCTTCTCGTGCCTGCCGTAAAGCCATTCCGTCTAACCGAGTCCGTAAAAGCCGCGGGTTGAGCATCCAAGCTGAGTCCAGCGGCGCTGGACACGGTGCTTGGGAAATTAGCCCGGCAACACGACCCGAATGTGCTAGTCGGCTTCGATCACGCCGACGACGCCGGCGTGTATCTGCTCACGCCCGAGACGGCTCTCGTTCAGACGGTGGATTTTTTCACGCCCATCGTGGACGATCCTTACACCTTCGGCCAGATCGCCGCGACCAACGCGCTCAGCGACGTTTACGCCATGGGAGGAAAGCCGCTGACTTCGCTCGCCCTGGTCTGTTTTCCCGAAAAAGGCGATCTGGAGATTCTGGAGCGCATTCTAGCCGGCGGCCTGTCAAAGATGATCGAGGCCGGATGCACCGTAGTTGGCGGCCACAGCATCCGCGATGAAGAAACAAAGTTCGGATACTCAGTGACCGGAGTGATTCATCCTAAGCGCGTGCTGGCCAATCAAGGTGCGCAACCCGGCGACCGGCTGCTGTTTACCAAAGCTCTGGGCACCGGCGTCATTTCGACAGCGATCAAGAAAGGCAAAGCGAAGCAGGAGTGGATCGACGCCGCCGTAAAGTCGATGACAACGCTAAACAAACGTGCAGCCGAGGTAATCACCACCGCCCGTGTGGTGCCGGGTCTTCGACCCGGCCATCCGGAGCAAAGCTCCGCAGCAAGCGCCAAGGCCAACGACAAGCCCAACGACCAACGACCAACGACCAGCGACGTCTTTGCCATCCACGCCCTAACCGACATCACCGGCTTCGGCCTGATCGGCCACGCCCGCGAAATGGCGCTCGCCTCAAACGTCAGCCTAGTCTTCCAATCCGCCAAGATTCCCGTGCTCGAAGGCGCGCTCGAGTGCATCCGCGCCGGCCACATTCCCGGCGGACTCAATGCCAACCGCGACTTTGCCGAATGTAACGTCGCCTACGATCCTTCAGTTCCCGCCGACATCCGCACGCTTCTCTTCGACCCGCAAACCGCCGGAGGCCTGCTGATCTCAGTTTCCGCCGAAGATTCCGGCCCACTCACACGCGCGCTGCAGGATGCCGGCGTCCCCGCCGTCGAAATTGGCGAAGCGCGGACGATTGCCAAGCCTCTGATCACCATTCGCTGATTTCTCACTTGTTTTTTCGCAGCTGTGTTACCTTTCCGTGGTCTCAAGAATTCTTATCTGCAAACGAGGCCCTCGAATGGCAGATCCCGGATACAGCTCCACGCCCGCCGCTACAAGTGAGTCGGTCGCAGCCGAACAGAAATCGCGCATTTTGCAGGCTCTCAAAGGGAGTGCAAGCTGGTTCGTCATGATCGCGGGGCTGTCGGTGGTGAACTCGATACTGGCAATGAGCGGCACTAGTGTGCGATTCATCTTCGGTCTCGGATTGTCGCAAATTGTCGATGAACTCGCTCACCAAGCCGGCTCCACCGGTTACCTACTCGACCTGATCATCAATGGAATTATCGCCGGGGTCTTCGTGCTGTTCTGGAATTTCGCGCGGAAGGGTCAGAAATGGGCATGGTATCTGGGCATGGCGGTTTACCTCCTGGACGGCCTTCTTCTGGTCCTCTTCAAGGACTATCTCGCCATTGCCTTCCATGCGTACGCCCTTTATCGGATGTCGTCCGGGTTGAAATTGCTTCCCATCCTCGAGCGCCTGAATCAACAGAGCGCGACGGGAGCGATTTCCTCGTCCTACTGACAGCGACCACTCGAGGCCTTTGATCCGAATCGCTTCTTGATCAGTGCCTTTCAGGCTGGCCCGCGTTGATCAGTTCCCACATATGTGCCAGGTGGTGGTCATCGTGCTCGGCCACAAAGTACAGATGGTCCACCAGTCGCATGGGTGTCTTCAGACGCGGATGCAGAGACGCGCGAGCGAAAATTGCACGGTCGCTCTTCTCCACTCGGCTCACCAATCGTGATCTTGCGTTTCGGAATTCGGCCAGGATCTCGTCGATCGCCCGCCGGTTGTGCTGCGCTTCGGAGGTCTTCCGATTGCTCAGGTCAGCCACGGTAAGCTGTGCGGCTCCCGTTATGTAGTCCTCGACCCGCGCCATCCACAGAGGTTCGAGGTCCGCCAAGTGCCCGGCGTGTTCCTGGGCCGACCACTTTTCGCCGGGTTTCCAAACCAGCGCACCGTGATCAGCCCCGCGGGCGATTTCTTCCAGCCGAGCCGGTGCGCCTCGCAAACGCGCGCACAGGTTCGGATGCTGCTCCACCGGAAAGGTGAAGTCAAACTTTCTTTCAAACCAGATCGGCGGTGAATTCATAGATGAAGGCGAATCGATGAAGGCAAATTATGTCTTTTTACAAGATGCCAAAGCAAGGGCAGGCGACGTAATTTATGGACCGCTTCCGCTGCTCGTAACCTTCTTCGCGGCAATCGCATCTATAAAAACCACGTCATGGACTTCCGCGAAAGGAATACTCACATGAAAACCCGCACTCTTGGACGTTCCGGTCTCAAAGTTTCCGCCCTCGGCCTCGGCTGCATGGGCATGTCGGAGTTTTACTCGGGACGCGACGACGCCGAATCGATCGCGACCATTCATCGCGCCCTCGAACTCGGCATCAATTTTCTCGATACCGCGGACATCTACGGCCCCTACAAGAACGAAGAACTCGTCGGACGCGCGATCAAGGGCAAGCGCGACCAGGTCGTACTGGCCACAAAGTTCGGAATTGTCCGCGATCCCGGCAATCCCAACGCCCGCGGCGTCAACGGCAAGCCCGACTACGTGAAGAAGTCCTGCGAAGGAAGTTTGAAGCGTCTGGGCCTCGACTATATCGACCTCTACTACCAGCACCGCGTCGATCCGGAGACGCCGATTGAAGAAACGGTTGGCGCCCTCGCGGAACTGGTCAAGCAAGGCAAGATCAGACATATCGGCTTGTCGGAAGCAGGAGTCAATACTCTGCGCCGCGCCGCGAAGATTCATCCCATCACGGCGTTGCAGACCGAGTATTCGCTTTGGACGCGCGATCCGGAAGAGGAAATCCTCGCAACCTGCCGCGAACTCGGCATCGGCTTCGTAGCCTACAGTCCGCTCGGACGAGGCTTTCTTACCGGCCAATTCAAGAAGTTCGAAGACCTGGCAGCCGACGATTATCGCCGTTCCTCGCCGCGCTTCCAGGAGGAAAACTTCCAGAAGAATTTTGATCTCGTAAAAAAAGTTGAAGAGATCGCGCGCGAAAAAAGATGTCAGCCATCCCAACTGGCGCTCGCCTGGGTGCTGGCGCAGGGCGACGACATTATCCCCATCCCCGGCACCAAGCGCCGAAAGTATCTAGAGGAAAACGCCGCCGCAGTCGATGTGAAACTGGCGCCGAATGACCTGCGTCGCCTGAATGAAGTCTTCCCCTCCGGCGCCGCGTCGGGATTGCGCTACCCCGAACACATGATGAATCGGGTCAACGCGTAACCAGCAAGCCTCACGTAGGGGCGGACGCATTCGTCCGCCCCGCCGGAGCGAAGCTCCGCAGTCTCGCCGTCACAAAGCCAATACCCCACCTCAGCCGCCCAGCAGCTTGTTCACCTCGGCATACGGCACAGCCCCCTCCATCGCGTTGTAAGTTCCGGAGGTCTTGATCTCCTCCGCCGCTCTACGCAGCAGCCCGAGCGTTGCGCGCATGGGCCCCGATCCCAGGCTCACGCGAGCCACGCCCAGTTTTTCGAGTTCCGGAATCGAAGGCGTTCCCGGCCCGGCCAGAATGTTGAGTGGACAATTGACCGCTTTCACCAGCCGCCAAATCGTGCCCGCATCCTTGAGTCCGGGAGCGAAGACGCAATCGGCGCCAGCTTCGCGATACGCAACCAGCCGTCGCAAAGCTTCGGAATGGTCAGCGTCCGGATCACCTCCCGGCAGCAGGTACACATCGGTGCGAGCGTTCACCACAATTTGAGCATTCAGCTGCGCGGCAGCCGCGAGCGCCGCCTTGATCTTCTCGACCGCTAACTGCAAGTCGATCAAGGGCTCATCCCGATTGCCGCTCGCATCCTCCAGGTTCATCCCGACAGCTCCCGCCTGAATCAATTCGAGCGTCGTCGCGGCGGCCGCTTCGGCGCTGGAACCATATCCCGCTTCGATGTCGGCGGTTACAGGTACATGAACGGCGCGAGCGATACGGCCGATACGAGCGAGCATTTCCTCCCGCGGAATGCGTTGGCCGTCGGGATAACCCAGCGAAAAAGCGATGCCCGCCGACGTGGTTGCAATCGCGGGAAAGCCCGCATCCTCAAAGATGCGGGCGCTGGCCACATCCCACGCGTTCGGCAGGATGAGCACCCCTGGTCCGCGATGAAGCTGCCGAAACTGAATCGCTTTATTAGCCTGGGATTCCATAACTTCTTATTTCCGCCCGGCTTGCTTTGACTCGCTTCAGCTGCCGCGAGCTTTTTCGCGCATCCGCTCGACGAAACTCGGTACGTGCACCACGGCGCGCCCCACCGTACCGTTCCCAATTTCCTGAGCGCCATCGTGGGCTCGGACGCGCATAATATAGAAGCGTCCGTCAAACGATTCCAGTTCCGCCTCGGCATGAATTCGCATTCCAATGCCGCTGGCCGCACGGTGTTCGACGTGGACCGAGATCCCCACCGTGATTTCACCCTCATCGCAATATGGCTGCAGCGCATGGAAGGACGCCGTTTCCATCAGCCGAATCATGTCCGGAGTCGAATACACCGGTGGCAACTCCGCGTTATGTGCGGAGAGCGTGTGCTTCAACTCGACAGTTTCAGAAGCCTCGCCGCGCACGCCGATGGGGATGGGTCGAGCCATTCGATGGGTAGAGACGGGGCTTGCCCCGTCTCCTCTGGACTCAGCTGGATACTCCGCAAGCCGTCTTTACAGGAACCTACGCTGCCGCGCGTTCCATCCGCCGCGCCTCGACGCCATCCAGCACGGTCCATAAAGCTTTGGCCGCACTCTCAGCCGCAACCAGCGCCTTTTCGGCAGTCTCCGGATTGGCCTGGACCCGCTTCTCCAACTGCGTGCGCCACACTTGCGCGTGCTGCACGTCGGCGGTGGCATGCAAAGTAAAATAGCCGCGGGTCCTCTCATCGGCGCCGTAGAGTTCACGCAAGCCGCGATCTTTCTCGAGCGCCAGGCGCGGCACCTGCGATTCGTAAGCGTAGAAAGCCGCCAGCGCCTCTTCCGAAGTGCCCTCGCCGGCGACACCTTGGAACCAGGAGATGAGCTTTCGAACCTCCCCAGCTGGCCGCCGTTTCGGAACCCGGCTTCCGCCCACGCCTTCCACAAAGTCGAGCCACAGTTCCGCGTGCGAACGTTCCGGCTCGCCGAAGGAATCCTCCCCGCCCTTCTCATCGGTCATATTCGCGAGAACGGCGCGGCGCAGCTCCCCTTCTTCCAGTCGGACGCCAAGCTGAGCCAGGTAGCCCGGGA
>Ga0210406_10003717_pt1 | contig 16584 bp, 9 predicted proteins | sample IncBWC30MmetaG_FD_155454 | JGI IMG/M metagenome (GOLD analysis project Ga0210406, IMG submission 155454) | Forest soil microbial communities from Barre Woods Harvard Forest LTER site, Petersham, Massachusetts, United States - Inc-BW-C-30-M | ecosystem: Environmental > Terrestrial > Soil >... | reverse complement strand
GCCCTGCATGGCCTGATCAGTCGATGCGTCGATACATTGCTGCATTTTCATCGAACGGCCGCTCGCGCTGCTGGTGATTTCCCACAACCCGGCCTTGCGAGCCGGAAGCTCGGCGGCTGACGCTGAGGTGGCGAAGACGAGGAAAAAAACACGGTACAGATGCGAGCCATGGCTTCCTCCGATGACCTAATCCGTTCGTCGCCGATGCGCACGAACGGCTTGACCTTTCTATTCCTCACAAGTTCGGCAAGCCAGAGGCCGTCATAGTTCGAATACTCGGCGAACTCATACATCCCTCACTTGCGCGGTCGGAGGCTAGTCAAGCGGCCGCTTTTTGTCACGATCAGCAAATAACCGGCACAGGCGATGTCCGGTGTTTCGGGGGCTTTCTCGAAAATATCTGCTTTGCCGGGTCCGGCTCTTTTCGGACCACCCTTAAGCTCGCTTGGCCAGGTCCGCCTCAGTCAGTTAGGGAAGGATAGTCACGCCTGCACCAGCGGCCCGGGGCTCTTCAGGTACTGGTTTATGATCGCGTCGGCCATCCAATGGGCCAGCGCGCCGACTGGGCCGGTCGGGTTCTTGCCTGCGTTCTGCGGGAACACGCAGGCGCCGGTGACGAACACGTTCGGCACGTCCCACGACTGCAGATAGCGGTTGACGACGCTCGTCTTCGGGTCGGTGCCGAGCGCAGCGCCGCCGGTATTGTGCGTCGACTGATAGGGTACGATGCTATAGCGGGTCGGAGCGGCGCGTCGGTCGACGCGCTCACCGCCCATCTCGTTGCCGATCTTCACGCATATGTCGGCGATGAAGTTCGCCTGCTTCTGCTCATTCGGATGATAGTCGAAGGTCATGCGCAAGAGCGGACGGCCGTAGGGGTCACGATAGGTCGGATCGAGATCGAGATAGTTCTGCCGATAGGCCATCGCACTGCCCTGATTTCCGATGGCGAGCGTATGGTTGTAGTGGCGCTTGACCGCGCGTTTCCATTCCGTACCCCAGGGCGGCGTGCCGATAGGCACCGGCCGGAATTCGATCGGGCGCCCACCGGTGCTCGAGACCGAAATGCCCCCGCCGCCGACGAAGCCCTCCTTACCGTGGTCGAAGTTGTCGCCATTGAAGTCGTCGATCACCATTTGCAACGCGCCCGCCCCCATGTAGGGGTTCATGTAGGTGTTCTCATCAAAGAACACGGTGGCTCCGCTACCGATCTGGTAGGCGCAATTACGGCCCACCACGCCCTCGCCAGTCGCGGGATCGTAGGGGCGGCCGATGCCAGAGAGCAGCATCAGGTGCACATTGCCGAGCGCGTAGGCCGCAAGGATCACTAGCTCGGCCGGCTGTTCGAACTCGCGGCCAGCGGCGTCCAGATAGGTGACGCTTTGCGCGCGCTTCCTGGCGCCGTCGAGATTGACCCGCAAAACCCGGGCGTCGGCGCGGATGTCAACGTTCTTCTTGGCGGCGGCGAGCGGGATCACGGTGAAATGCGCGCTCGCCTTGGCGTTGGCCTCGCAGCCGAACCGGTCGCAATAGCCGCAATAATGGCACTGTCCGAAGGCGACGCCGTCCGGGTTGATGTAGGACTGCGAGGCGTTGGCCGCGGGCCCGGGGAACGGGTGATAGCCCAGCCTGCGCGTCGCCTTGTCGAAAAGCTCACCGGCGTGACTGCGGATCAGCGGCGGATTAGGAAACTCGCGTTGACGCGGTCCCTCGAACACATTGCCGCCGTCGATTTTCACGCCGCGCAAATTGCCGGCTTTGCACGACACGCCGCACAGATATTCGAACTTATCGTAATAGGGTTCAAGATCATCGTAAGTGACGCCCCAGTCCTGCAGGTTCATCTCGGGCGGGATCGCGCTTTTGCCATAGCGCGAAAGGGTGCGCCTGAGCGGCTCGTGGTCCCACGGTAACCACCGCCAGGTCTGGCCGTTCCAGTGCACGCCAGCGCCGCCGACGCCTTCACCGGGCAGGAATGAACCGAGCTGGCGCATCGGCAGCGCAGTCTCGTTTGAATTGTTGCGGAAGGTGAGCGTGTCGCGCGCGGCGTTCTGCATCAGCTCGTGGCGCCGCGCGTAACGCAGCTCGTCGTGGATCGTCGGCATCATGAAATCCGGGTTGGTGTCGCGTGGCTTGCCGCGCTCGAGCGCTACGATCGAAAGCCCGGTCTCGCCGAGCTCCTTGGCGAGAATGCCGCCGTTCCAGCCGAGGCCGACGATGACGATGTCGACGCCTTTGAGCCGCGTGGCCATTGTCGTTCCCCTCAACCGAGATCCTGGATGCTCTTGGGCTCGACATCGTATTTCTTATTGCGGTAGTGATCGATCTCTTCGACGAACATGCCGATTGCGCCGGGGAAGCCGATCATCTTCCACACCGCCTTGTTTTGGTTGCCGCCGTAGAGCGGATCGCCGAAATACCCCTCCATGGTGGTCTGCAGGAGCATGTTGAAGAACGTGTGCGGCGGCACCTGCGCAAACTCCGCCTTGCCCTCTTCGACCAGCTTCAGGGCGGCGACACGGTCGGCCGTACCGAGCTGATCGAACGTCTTGCCGCCATGGGTTTTGGCAATCCAGGCGTTGAGGTCGGCAATGCCGACCCGATAGAGCTCCGCGGGGGTGAGGGGCAATTGGTACCCCTGCTGCGGTGTACCCGCGGCGAACGGCCCCTGCATGTACATGCGCGCCCCGCGGCCGAAGGCGCCAGCCATCTCGCGGTCGATGAAGGTCGGCACGCCGACCTCGATGCCGCCTGGACCGACGTCATCCTTGGGAATCAACGTGTCAACGAGCGCGACGATGACCGCGGCCTCGATGCTGGTGAAGAACCTGGGCGGCTCTATCCCGGCGACCGGCGCCGATGTCAGGTGATCGTGCACCTGGCCGGGCTCGTGGCCCGCCCCGGGCTGCTGTTCGGCCGCGCCAGCGGCAAGCGGCGCAACCGCTCCCACCACGCCGATGCCCTTAAGAAATTCCCGCCGACGCACGCCCTTATTGTCCGTCATGGCGCCCTCCAGGCCTAGCCTCGGCACCGCGTGCTTCCTATTCTCGACAACTACGGCGCGGAAGTTTCATGGCGCCCCCAAGGCATGACCAAAGTTATTCCAATTCGCGTGCCTCTGAAATGGGCGGCGATTTCCGGTTCTGGCCCTTAACGACGGGACGCATTTTGGCGGCTGACTGTCGCCTTCGGGGAGCAACGGACATGCGCCGCCTGTGCTGCGAGCAGACTTTCACGAAGCACAAGGTTACGGCGACAAAGATGCGAGAAGCAGCGTAAAGCCGGCAACACTGGTTAGGAGCCGAGGTATGTTTTCCGCACCTCGCTCATTTTGGCGTGACTCGGGCGACATCGGCGGCGCTGATCCCCTCCAATGCGAGCCCGAGTGTGACGCCCTCATCGATGATACGCCGCAGCTTTTGGGTCATCGCGATGCGCGTATACTTCGTGGTGAGCGATGGCAGCTTGGCCAGCCCTTCCGCGACCTCGCGGGCGCGGGCCAGCAGCTTGTCCGCCGGAACGATTTCGTTGACCGCGCCCCAGTCCTTCGCTGTCTGCGCATCGAGCTCCTGGCGGGTGAGGATGAAGTAGCGGCCGCGTATGCTGCCGATGGCTTCCTGCCACAACAAATGGACGCCATCGCCGGACGCGACGCCTAATTCGAAATGGGGTTTGTCCTGAAAAACAGTTGAAGGCGTCGCCAGCACAATGTCGGCAAGCAGGATGTACTCGGAGTGCAGCCGCACGGGGCCGTTCACTGCGGCGATCAGTGGCACCTCGATGTCGAGAATGTTCATGAGGACTTTCCTGCCCTCGCGATAGATTTTGTCGTAGCCTTGCGGGGTGAAAAAGTCGAAGCCTTCAGGACTGATTGTCTCCATGAACGCGTCGCCGCTGCCGGTTAGGATGACAACGCGGTTATCGCGGTCGGAGGCGACGGCGTAAAACAGGTCGACGAACTGTTCGTGGGTATATCCGTTAAAGGCCAGCGTGCCGCCATTTGTGTGCAGCGCCACTTCCAACACGCCTGTCTTGGAACGGGTCAGTCGAGCATTGGGAAAACTGTCGCGATAAGCGTCAAAGCGGCTCATGGACTTGCTCCGTTAGAAGGTTGGAACTCAACTGTTGCTGTCCGACGGAAAGATGGCAGAGCGGTCAGCCGCTAGGTAGATGCGGCCCACGAATAGGATTTATTCCTGACAGATATGATGTCGCGAGGGGCAACAATATGGATCGATTGGCCGCTATGGAGGCGTTCGTAGTCGTAGTCGATACGGGGTCATTCACCGCCGCAGCACGCCGCCTCAACGTAGGACAGCCAGCCGTATCGAAATTAGTGGCTCAACTTGAGGATCGGCTCGGCGTCAAACTCCTGGTGCGCACGACCCGTGGACTGACGGCGACCGAAGCGGGCCTCAACTATTACGAACGGGCGCAGCGAACGATTGAAGAGGCCGACGAGGCGGAGTCGGCGGCGCGCGGTGCGGGCAAGAGCCTCGCTGGCAGGCTCCGTGTTGCTGGCGCAGTCACTTTTACGCGCATCCACCTGATGCCGCGTTTGCCGGAGTTCCTCCAGCGACATCCGGATTTGGAGATTGAAGTCGTGCTCGACGATCGCAAAGTCGACCTAGTGCAAGAAGGGATCGATGTGGCTTTGCGCATGGGACAACTCGTAGACTCCAGCTTGACAGCCCAGCGCGTCGCAAGCGGGCCGCATGTAGTCGTTGGTACCCCGACCTATTTCGCGCGGACTGGCGAACCTACGGCGCCTGGCGACCTCGCCGCGCACGAAGCCGTGATTTACGACCAAGAAGGCGGTGGTGCTGAGTGGACATTTCAGCGTGATAGCGCCGAAATTGGGGTCACGTTGAAGGGTCGCCTGCGCGTCAGCGCTGCTGAGGGAGTGCGTGCGGCCGTACTCGCCAATGCGGGTATCGCCATCGTTTCTGAATGGATGTTCGCGCCCGAGATCGCGGATGCCACGATTAAGGTCGTTTTACAGGATTGGGAATTGCCCCGGATCGATCTCTGGGCCGTGTTCCCGGCCGGGCGACCAGCAACCACTAAAGCCCGCACCTTCACTCAGTTCGTCCAAGAGGTGATGCGTGTCCCAAGCGGCGCTGCGAGTGCATAGACATCCTGATCTACTGCCAATGTCTGAAATTGGCCCATCGCGTCATTTCGCTGCCGCGCGGCAATTCGGTCGCTTTCGGACTGAAGCGGAGATTGGGCCGGATTTTATGAGCACGCGGCCTACGAACCGCCGTTGATCTCGGCGAGGATTTTTTTGATCTCGGAGCGGAAGCCCGGGGCGATGTCCTCGCGCGCCAGCGCGTAGGAGACGTTGGCGGCGAGGAAGCCGATCTTCGAGCCGCAGTCGAAGCTGCGGCCGTCGAACTTCAGGCCGTAGAACGGCTGCGTGCGCGCCAGCGCGATCATGGCGTCGGTGAGCTGGATTTCACCGCCGGCGCCGCGCTCCTGCTTTTCCAGAAGCTCGATGATCTCCGGCTGCAGGATGTAGCGGCCGGTGAGGATCAGGTTCGACGGCGCCCGCTCGCGCGGCGGCTTCTCCACCATCCCGGTGATCGAGAACATCTTCCCTTTGCGCGCGCCGACGCCGACGACGCCGTATTGGTCGATGCGTTCAGCCGGCACCTCCTCGACGGCGACGATGTTCGCCCGCTCGCCGAGTTCGCTCGCGGCATCGATCATCTGTGCCAGGCAGCCGCGCTCGTGCTGCACGAGGACGTCCGGCAGCAGCAGCGCGAACGGCTCGTTGCCGACGAGTTCGCGTGCGCACCACACCGCGTGGCCAAGCCCGAGCGGCTCCTGCTGCCGCGTGAAGCTCGTGGTGCCGGGCTGCGGCAGCTCCTGCCGCAGGAAATCGAGCGCCTCGTGCTTCTGCCGTTCGAGCAGCGTCATCTCCAGCTCGAACTGGCGGTCGAAGTGGTCCTCGATGACGCCCTTGTTGCGGCCGGTGACGAAGATGAAGTGCTCGATGCCTGCTTGCCGCGCCTCGTCGACGACATGCTGGATCAGCGGCCGGTCGACCACCGGCAGCATCTCCTTCGGCATCGCCTTGGTCGCCGGCAGGAAGCGGGTGCCGAGCCCGGCCACGGGAAAGACGGCTTTGCGGACGAGTTTCATGCGTTGGCGTGCTGTAAGAATTAAGACGACTTCATGAGGCGGTTCTCACCTGATTCTTCATCCCGGCGCGGTGCGGCAGCGGGACGAGGAACAGGCGGCCATGCGTTGGTCACCCTCTCGGCTGCAGGCTCAAGAGCGGAGCAGGCCGAATCGCGACGCTCGTGGCAAGACCGAGGATGGTGCTGCATGGCTGCGGGGGGCGGTCGGAAGCCGCCGTCATTACTTAGCCGCATCGTATTGCTGTTATGTGAATCCATGCCGGAGGCGAACTTTCGGAGACGAACGCCGACGAATTGGAGGTTAATCGTTCGGTAACATAGCAGGTGCCCATTCCTCCGACTACCGATCGACGCCAACGTCCGCCATCGAGGCCGCAAGCCATGCCCATCTCCGCGCCGATTTTTCGCCGGGCCGCGGCAACTCTCCTTGCCGCAGCCTTTGCCGGCCCCACTCTGGCGCAAGAGACTTCCGACAACTGGCTGACCCGGTTGTTCCAACCGCCGGCGGCCAACTCGGTTCCCGCACCGGCGGCCGCGCCCGCCAGCGCGCGCGAATGGAGCGGGCAATCCGGCGCTTCGGGCCATCCGCTGATGACGGCAGAGGCTATTCGCGCCGCCGCTGCCGAATTCGGCGATTGCCTCGCCGGGCTGTGGCCATTGGCGGCGCGGCGCGGCGTCGCGCGCGAGACCTTCGAGGGCTATACCGCCGGTCTCACCCCCGACCTGCGCCTGATGGATTTGCTCGACGCGCAACCCGAATTCACCAAATCGACCTGGGACTATCTCGATGCGCTGGTCAGCGACGAGCGCATTGCGCGCGGGCGCGAGATATTGGGGCAACATGCGCCGACCTTTGCGGCGGTCGAGCGGACCTACGGCGTCGACCGCCACGTCATCGCGGCAATCTGGGGCGTCGAGTCGAAGTACAGCACGATGGGCGGCGACCGGTCCGTGATCCGCTCCACGGCGACGCTCGCCTGTGTCGGCCGCCGCCGCGATTTCTTTCGCGAAGAGTTTCTCTCGGCGCTCGAAATCCTGCAGCGCGGCGACCTCAAGCCCGAGCGCCTGATCGGCTCCTGGGCCGGCGCCTTCGGCCCGACGCAGTTCATGCCGACCACGTTCAAACGCTACGCGGTCGACTTCGACGGCGACGGGCGGCGCGATGTTGTCGATTCCGTCCCCGACATGATTGCCTCGACGGCGAACAATCTGAAAACGGACGGATGGGCCAGCGGCGAGGGATGGGGCTACGAAGTCGTCCTGCCGCAGAATTTCGATTTCCTCCTCGCCGACCGTTCGCGGCAGATGACGTTGCGCCAATGGCAGGCGCTCGGTATCGCCCGCGCCGGCGGCCAGGCATTCCCGCGTCCTTCCGATCGCGCCTATCTGCTGGTGCCGGCCGGTGCGCGCGGCCCGGCGTTCCTGATGCTGCAGAATTTCCGCGTCATCATGAAATACAATCCGGCGGAGGCCTACGCGCTCGCCATCGGCCACCTCTCCGACCGGCTGCGCGGCGGCGGTCCGCTGCTGCAGGCCTGGCCGCGCGAGGAGCGCCCGCTCACGGTCGCCGAACGCTACGAGCTGCAGCAGCTCCTCGGCCAGCGCGGTTTCGACATCGGCGAGCCCGACGGCCGCATCGGCCCGCGCACCCGCATCGCCATCCGCAACTTTCAGGTCACGACCGGGCAAATTCCCGACGGGTTCCCTTCGAGCCACGTGCTCGACCGTTTGCGCCAGCCATGACCGCGCAATTCTGCCGCACCTCAGGCGGACGGTTCGCTAACGATGCAGCGATCCTCAAGTTGACATTTTTTGGGTAGTATGGGGGTTGGTTGAAAACGCGAGCAGCACCGTGAGCTTGGCGGTGCGGCGAAGCTCGCTGGGCGAGGAAATTGGTAGCGCCATCGATGACGGCACGCAGGGCAGGACGGATGGGACGACGGCTCGCGAGCGCGCTCGTATTGGCGGCGACGGGCGGCGCGCTGTTTGCTGCCTCGGCCGACGCGCAACTCTTCGAGCGACGCCAGGATTTCTTCCCGTTCTCGCTGTTCGGCGACCGCGGCCCGCCCCCGCCTTCGGTCTTTCCCGGTTTCCGCGGGATACCGCCGCCGCCCTCCGAGGGCGCCAAGGCGCCGCCGCCGCGCAAGGCAGAGACCCCGCCGACGAGCACGGTGCTGGTCATCGGCGACTCGCTCGCCGATTGGCTCGCCTACGGGCTCGAGGAGGCGCTCACGGACACGCCCGAGATCGGCGTCGTGCGCAAGATTCGGCCGCTCTCCGGTCTCGTCCGCTACGAAGCGCGCAACGAGGCGATCGAATGGCCGCAGGCCGTCAAGGAGATGCTGGCGGGCGAACAGCCGGGCGTCATCGTCGTGATGCTCGGCCTGAATGACCGTCAGGCATTGCGCGAGCGCATCAATCCGAAGCCGCAGAAACAAGAAACGGCCGCGCCTGCGCAAGGGCAGGGGGAAGCGACGCCCGCGCCGTCCGGTTCCGAGCCGGCGCAGCAGTCGTCGGGCGAACCCGCCGCCCAACCGGCCCCGCCTGCGGCGGCTGCCGCGCCGCCGAGCGAACCGGCCCGCCCGGCGCAGATGGTGAACTACGAATTCCACACCGACAAATGGACCGAGGCCTATACCAAGCGCGTCGACGAGATGATCGTGGCGCTCAAGGCCAAGGGCGTGCCGGTCCTGTGGGTCGGGCTGCCTGCGCTGCGTACGCGCACCAATAGCGACATCACCTACCTCGATGAGATTTATCGGGCGCGGGCGGCGCGCGCGGGCATCGTGTACGTCGATGTCTGGGACGGTTTCGTCGACGACCAGGGACGCTTCGCGGTGCAGGGGCCCGACTTCGAAGGCCAGATTCGGCGGCTGCGCGCCGGTGACGGCGTGCATTTCACCAAAGCCGGTGCGGTGAAGCTTGCGCATTACGTGGAGCACGATCTGCGCCGCGTGATGTCGAATCGCCCGGTCCCGGTGGCGTTGCCGGGCACGGACGAGCAGGCGCCCAAAGCCCTCGGCGGCACGGCGCGCGCGGCCGTAGGCACGGTCGTTCCCCTCAATGCGGGCGCGGCCGAGACCGGCGACCTTCTGGGCGCCGTCGGCACTCCCGCTCCCGGAGGGGCGGCGGCCGATCCGATGGCCGCGCGCGTGCTCAGCCGCGGCGATGCCATTCCGGCGCCGCCCGCCGGCCGCGCCGACAATTTCTCCTGGCCGCGCGCCGGCGCGACCGCGAACATTTCGAACGAGGTGGAAATCGTGCCGGCCGCGCCCGCGCCCGCGCCTACGGCGCAGCCTGCTGCCGCCGCCGCGAAGGTCGCGCCCGGCAAGAGCGTAGCCAAGAAGCCTGAGAAGCCCGAGACCAAGCCTGACGCGAAGAAGGAAGCGGCACCCGAGACGCCGCCGCTGCGCTCGCCGCGCCGTTCGCGGGCGGACCTTGACGGCGCGATACGGCCCCCATCGCCCATCGGCCCCGCAGCACCGAACGTTCGTTGATCCGATGCGCCTCGTTGCGACGCGGGCAGCATCGACGGCGTAGCCCGCATGGAGCGAAGCGCAATGCGGGATTGGGCGACGAGGTTCGTGCCGGATTGTGCGGAACCTGTTATCCGACCGCCACTTCAGCACGTAGCGAGTAGCACGCAGGGGTGGATTAGCGAAACGTAGTCCGCCAATCCGATGTATCCAATATGGCGGGTTACGCCCGCGGCTAAATCCGCCCTACGGGCTGATCGGCATGGACCTCCATAGCCTCCACGAACTCGGTTGTCTGCCCTTCAGTATAGGCAACTAAAAGGGACTTATGGGATGGTGTATTCTTCCGGCGCAATAATATCGTCGATTGTCACGTGCTCTGATCTGTTCCGACCTTCAACACTTTCTGCCCGCGCAATAGGAGCATCTTCTTCCAAGGCTCGCCCGTACCAATACTTAGCCGCATGCAAGTCGTTCATTCTTTCGTAGCACTGACCTATTTTCAAGCCGAGATAACCGGCGTCCAACGACTGGTCTCCGTCCGCCATGAAGAGATAGATCTTGATGGCATCTGCGGGGCGATTTTCGACCAACAACTGTTTGGCACGTTTTTCCAAGACGTTGAAATCATACCGCATAGTGCCGCTCCTACGGCTTAAGATCGATATGTTTATTGTCCAGGCCTGGATATTCCAGATTGAATATGGGGACCCTGTCCTGACAAATACTGGCCCGGCCACGGATCAAATCTAAGTCTCATACCATTTGGAAATATGAACATAGTAGCACGTAGGGCGGATTAGCGAAGCGCAATCCGCCAATCCGATGTATCCAATATTGTGCGTTACGCCTGTGGCTAACCGCCATACAGGATTCAGCGCGGCAGCAGCGTCGAGCCCATCAGAAACTTGTCGACCGCGTGCGCCGCCTGCCGGCCTTCGCGGATCGCCCAGACCACCAGCGACTGGCCGCGGCGCAGGTCGCCGGCGGCAAACACCTTGTCGATCGAGGTGCGGTAATCGTCGGTGGAGGCGCGCACGTTGCCGCGCTGATCGAGCGCGAGCCCGAGATCCTTGACCAGCCCCTCGTGTACCGGGTGCACGAAGCCCATGGCCAGCAGAACGAGCTCGGCGGCGATCTCGAATTCGCTTCCCGGCACCGGCTTCATCCTGTCGTCGACATGCACGCACTGCAGCGTGTTGACGAAGCCGTTGGCGCCGGCAAAGCGCGTGGTCATCACCGCGAAGTCGCGCTCGGCGCCTTCCTCATGGCTCGACGAGGTGCGCAGCTTCAGCGGCCAGTTGGGCCAGGTGAGCATCTTGTTCTCTTGCTCCGGCGGCTCCGGCAGAATTTCGAAATTGGTCACCGACAGCGCACCCTGGCGGAAGGAGGTGCCGATGCAGTCCGAGCCGGTGTCGCCGCCGCCGATGACGACGACGTGCTTGCCGCCGGCGAGAATGGTCTCTCCGGTCGCCGCGGGCTCGCCGCTGACGCGGCGGTTCTGCTGCGGCAGGAAGTCCATGGCGAAATGGATGCCCCTGAGCTCGCGCCCGGGGACCGGCAGGTCACGCGCCTTCTCGGCGCCGCCGGCGAGAACCACGGCGTCGTGGTCGGCGAGGAGCTTATCAGCAGCGAGATTCACGCCGACATGGACGTTGTAATGGAAGACTACGCCCTCGGCCTCCATTTGCGCGACGCGGCGGTCGACGTGATGCTTCTCCATCTTGAAGTCGGGAATGCCGTAGCGGAGCAGCCCGCCGGCCCTGGCGTATTTTTCGTAGACGTGAACCTCGTGGCCGGCGCGCGCGAGCTGTTGCGCGCAGGCAAGTCCGGCCGGCCCCGAGCCCACGACCGCAACGCGTTTGCCGGTCCGATCCGTCGCCGGCTCGGGCTTGAGCCCCTGGGCGATGGCCCGGTCGGCGATCGCGCATTCGATCGATTTGATGGTGACCGGGTTCTCATCGATGTTGAGCGTGCATGACGCTTCACACGGCGCCGGGCAGACGCGGCCGGTCACTTCCGGAAAGTTGTTGGTCGAATGCAGATTGCGCGCGGCCTCGTCCCAGTTGCCGGTGTAGACGAGGTCGTTCCAGTCCGGGATCTGGTTGTTGACCGGGCACCCCGGCGTGCCGGGCGCGAGCGAGCCGGTGCCCTGGCAATAGGGCACGCCGCAATTCATGCAGCGCGCCGCCTGGATGCGGTATTCGTCGTCCTTGAGCGGCAGTATGAATTCGCGCCAGTGGCGCACGCGCTCCTCGACCGGCTCGTAGTCACGGTCGTTGCGTTCGTATTCGAGGAACCCGGTGACCTTGCCCATCGCTACCAGTGCCTGCACGCCAGCGCGTATCGGCTGTTGTCTGATCTCGGCTCGCGCACCGCGACATCGATAGCGTCGCCCGGCTTTCCTTCCCAGATGGCACAACCGCCGATCAGCGCCGACAGGGCCCGCATCGGCGCCTATTCCGCCGCCTGCATCGTGCGAGCCTTCTCCATCTCGGCGAGCGCGCGGCGGTATTCGACCGGCATGACCTTGCGGAACAGCGGGCAATAGATCTTCCACTCCGCCAGGATCTTCGCCGCCAGCCGGGAGCCCGTGAAGCGCGCGTGCCGCGTGATCAGGAGGTGCAGCCGCTCGGCATCGTCGCGGGTCATGTCGTCGAGCACTTCAACGCGGCCGTGCGCCTGCAGGTCGTGAATGTGGTGATAGATGCGCTCGGACGCCGCTTCCTCTTCGGGGATCGGCTCAAGCTCGACCATGGCGAGATTGCAGCGCGAAGCGAAGGTGCCGTCGTCATCGAGCACGTATGCGATGCCGCCGGACATCCCGGCGGCGAAGTTGCGGCCGGTGCGGCCGAGAACGACGACGACGCCGCCGGTCATGTATTCGCAGCAGTGATCGCCGGCGCCCTCGATCACGGCGATGGCGCCGGAATTGCGCACCGCGAAGCGCTCGCCGGCGACGCCGCGGAAGTAGCACTCGCCTTCGATCGCGCCATAGAGCACGGTGTTGCCGACGATGATCGATTGCTCCGGCACGATGCCGGATTGCTGCGGCGGCCGGATCACGAGGCGGCCGCCGGAAAGCCCCTTGCCGACGTAGTCGTTGGCATCGCCGTCAAGTTCGAAAGTGACGCCGCGGGCGAGGAAGGCGCCGAAGCTCTGCCCGGCGGTGCCGGTGAACTTGGCAACGATCGTATCGGGCGCGAGGCCGGCGTGGCCGTGGCGCTTGGCGATTTCCCCGGAGAGCATCGCCCCGGTGGTGCGGTCGGTGTTGCGGATCGGCAGACTGATGCGCACCGGCGCACCGTGCTCGAGCGCGGCCCGCGACTGCGCAATCAGCTTGCGGTCGATGATGTCGAAGATCTTGTGATCCTGTTTCTCGCAATGGAAGATCGCAACGCTTGCCGGCACCTCCGGCTTGGTGAACAGCCGCGAGAAATCGAGCCCGCGCGCCTTCCAGTGGTCGACCAGCGTGCGCGCGTCGAGCATCTGCATCTGGCCGATCATCTCGTCGAAGGTGCGGTAGCCCATTGCCGCCATCAGCTCGCGCACTTCCTCGGCGACGAAGAAGAAGTAGTTGATGACGTGCTCCGGTTGGCCGCGGAAGCGCTTGCGCAGGACCGGGTCCTGGGTCGCCACCCCGACCGGACAGGTATTGAGGTGGCATTTGCGCATCATGATGCAGCCCGCGGCAATGAGCGGCGCCGTGGCGAAGCCGAACTCGTCGGCGCCGAGCAGCGCACCGACGACGACGTCGCGGCCGGTGCGGATGCCGCCGTCGACCTGCACGGCGATGCGTCCGCGCAGCCGGTTGGCGACCAGCGTCTGGTGCGTCTCGGCGAGCCCGATCTCCCACGGCGAGCCGGCGTGCTTGATCGAGGTGAGCGGCGAGGCGCCGGTGCCGCCTTCGAAGCCGGCGATGGTGACGTGGTCGGAGCGCGCCTTCGAGACGCCGGCGGCAACCGTGCCGACGCCGACTTCGGAGACCAGCTTGACGGAGACATCAGCCGCGGGGTTGACGTTCTTGAGGTCGAAGATGAGCTGCGCCAGATCTTCGATCGAATAGATGTCGTGGTGCGGCGGCGGCGAGATGAGGCCGACGCCGGGCGTCGAGTGACGCACCTTGGCGATGGTGTGGTCGACCTTGTGTCCGGGCAGCTGCCCGCCTTCGCCGGGCTTGGCGCCCTGGGCGATCTTAATCTGCATCATGTCCGAGTTGATGAGGTACTCGGCGGTGACGCCGAAGCGGCCGGACGCCACCTGCTTGATCGCCGAACGCATGGAATCGCCGTTCGGCAGCGGCTTGAAGCGGTCGGCTTCCTCGCCGCCCTCGCCGGTATTCGACTTGCCGCCGATACGGTTCATGGCGATGGCGAGCGTGGTATGCGCCTCACGCGAGATCGAGCCGAACGACATGGCGCCGGTGGAGAAGCGCTTGACGATGTTCTTCGCCGGCTCGACTTCCTCGATCGGCACCGCGGCGCGGCCTTCGTCCGCCGGCGACTTGATGCGGAACAGGCCGCGGATGGTGAACAGGTGTTCCGACTGCTCGTTGATGATGCCGGCGTATTGCCGGTATTTCTCGTACGAATTGCCGCGCACCGCGTGCTGCAGCGCCGCGACCGTCGCCGCGTTCCAGACGTGGTCCTCGCCGCGCACGCGCACCGCGTAGTCGCCGCCGACGTCGAGCATGGTGCGGTAGATCGGCGCATCGCTGAAGGCGTCGCGGTGCCGGCGCACCGCCTCTTCGGCGATCTCGTCGAGCCCGACGCCCTCGATGCGGGTGGCCGTGCCGGTGAAGAAGGTGGCGACGAACTCCGACTTGAGCCCGACGGCATCGAAAATCTGCGCGCCGCAATAGGACTGATAGGTGGAGATGCCCATCTTCGACATCACCTTGAGCAGCCCCTTGTCAATCGACTTGATGTAGCGCTTGAGAATTTCCTTGTCGTCGAGCTTTTGCGGCAGTTCGCTCTTCATCGCGATGAGGGTCTCGAAGGCGAGATAGGGATTGATCGCCTCGGCGCCGTAGCCGGCGAGACAAGCGAAATGATGCACCTCGCGCGGCTCGCCGGATTCGATGACCAGCCCGACGGAGGTGCGCAGACCCTCGCGGATCAGATGATGGTGCACGGCCGCGCAGGCGAGCAGCGACGGGATCGGGATGCGGTCGGCGCCGGCGCGGCGGTCGGAGAGAATGATGATGTTGATGCCGTCGCGCACCGCGACATCGGCCTGGCTGCACAGCGCCGCGATGGCCTCCTGCATGCCTGCCGCGCCGGATTCCGCCGGCCAGGTCGCGTCGAGCGTCAGCGACTTGAAATGCGACTCGGCGACATCGGAGATCGAGCGGATTTTCTCCAGGTCCGCATTGGTGAGGATCGGCTGGTGCACCTCCAGCCGCTTCGTGTTGGACATGCCTTCGAGGTCGAACAGATTCGGCCGCGGGCCGATGATGGAGACGAGGCTCATCACCAGCTCCTCGCGGATCGGATCGATCGGCGGGTTGGTGACCTGCGCGAAGTTCTGCTTGAAGTAGGTGAACAGGAGCTTCGGTTTGTCCGAAAGTGCCGAGATCGGCGTGTCGTTGCCCATGGAGCCGACCGCCTCTTCGCCGGTCGTCGCCATCGGCGTCATCAGGAGTTTCAGATCCTCCTGGGTGTAGCCGAAGGCCTGCTGGCGATTGAGCAGTGCCAGGTTGGAGATCGGCGCGGCCTCCGGGGCCGCCGGCAGCTCCTCGACTTGAATCTGCGTGCGGTCGAGCCACTCCCGATAGGGGTGGCTGCGTGCGAGTGTCGCCTTGAGCTCCTCGTCGGGAATGAGCCGGCCTTCGTCGAGGTCGACCAGCAGCATCTTGCCCGGCTGCAGCCGCCACTTGGTGACGATCTCCTCTTCCGGGATCGGCAGCACCCCGACCTCCGAGGCCATGATGATGCGATCGTCGCGGGTGACGATGTAGCGCGCCGGGCGGAGCCCGTTGCGGTCGAGCGTCGCGCCGATCTGCCGGCCGTTGGTGAAGGCGATCGCGGCCGGGCCGTCCCACGGCTCCATCAGCGCGGCGTTGTATTCGTAGAAGGCGCGGCGCTCCTCGCTCATCAGCGGATTGCCCGCCCACGCCTCAGGTATCATCATCATCATCGCGTGGGCGAGCGGATAGCCGCCCATGGTCAGGAATTCGAGCGCGTTGTCGAAGCAGGCCGTGTCGGACTGGCCTTCGTAGGAGATCGGCCACAACCTGCTGATGTCGGCGCCGAACTTCGGCGACGACACCGACGCCTGTCGCGCCGCCATCCAGTTGTTGTTGCCGCGCAGCGTGTTGATCTCGCCGTTGTGGGCGATCATGCGGTAGGGATGCGCGAGCGACCAGGTCGGGAACGTGTTGGTCGAGAAACGCTGGTGCATCAGCGCGAGCGCGCTCTCGAAGTCCGGATCGTGCAGATCCGGATAATAGGTGTTGAGCTGATCGGCGAGGAACATGCCCTTGTAGATCAGCGTGCGGCACGAGATCGACACCGGGTAATAGTGGGAAAGGCGCCGCTCGCGCCGGCCGTAGAGCGTCGAGGAGATGGTCTTGCGGAGGATGTAGAGCCGGCGCTCGAAATCCTGCTCCGAACGCGTCGCCGGGCTGCGCGCGAGGAAGACCTGCTTGTGCACCGGCTCGGTCGGCTTGACCGATTCGCCGAGCGTCGAATTGTCGGTCGGCACGTCGCGCCAGCCGAGAACCTGCATGCCTTCCTGCGCCGCGATTGCGACGTAGGTGTCCATGATCTCCTGCCGCCAGGCCTCTTCGTGCGGCAGGAACAGCACGCCGACCGCATAATGGCCGGGCGGGGGCAAGGCGAAGCCGATCTCGGCAGCCTTCTTGGCGAGGAACTTGTGCGGCGTCTGCACCAGGATACCGGCGCCGTCGCCGGCGCGCGGATCGGCACCGACGGCGCCGCGATGCTCGAGGTTGAGCAGGA
>Ga0210406_10003716_pt1 | contig 16586 bp, 17 predicted proteins | sample IncBWC30MmetaG_FD_155454 | JGI IMG/M metagenome (GOLD analysis project Ga0210406, IMG submission 155454) | Forest soil microbial communities from Barre Woods Harvard Forest LTER site, Petersham, Massachusetts, United States - Inc-BW-C-30-M | ecosystem: Environmental > Terrestrial > Soil >... | reverse complement strand
CCCGCGGACGACGTTGTTCAGCGTCGGTCATCGGACGACGCTTCGCCCCTTTCACGACCGGCAACTATTCGCGCAGCCCGTCGGCGATGGGCCTGTTTCCAGAGTGGAAGTGCCCGCGTCGGGCCTTCATGATCTCCAGGCCTGATTAATAAATCGATAATCCAGCGACGTGTTCCAGCCGCTGCCGTGGCTTTGGCCAACAAGCTGGCCCCGATGTGCGTTCACTACGCAACGTGTGCCGGTGTGCATTTGGGGCGCGTGCGAGTGAGCGAGTCGAAGATCGTTGCACAGCTAACCGGCTGCGAGTGAGTGATCGTGGTCTCATACGGCAGCAGCAGCGTGTCGAAAGCTCTGCGGCTTTTGTCGAGATCTGGACGGACACTTGTGATGCTTTTCAAATGCACGAAGATACTCCCAGAATAGTGTCCTGTGAAATCAGTACATCGAAAGCTGGTCTCCAGAACCAATTCTGGCATGGCGAATGCTCTCAAGCTATTGAGGAGAAAAAGCACAATGAACAGCGAAAACAGCAGTCCAGACACGCAGGAAAGGCAAGATGACTACAACGCCCCCGAAACGGCCGATAGCGAACGGATAAGCCGCCTCGCCAATGAATTTGCAACGCGGGCTAAACAAAGGCAACTCCATTACGACGAGGCGCACAACATCTTTACAAAGTAATGGTCGACCTCGGAGCGCGGATACCGGGAAGGCCATGTGGTCTTCCTGGCGTTCCGCGGAGCGCCGTTTCGCGCGCGATCGGCAACGCAATACAGACAATATGTGGCACATGCCTGAGCTATATCCTCTACGCCCTGCTTCCAGGTGGGAGCGAAGTGCGAGTGCGCCTGGGCCAGTGCCCGTGCCCGTGCCCGTGCGGCATCTTGTTGTCGAAATCCGTTGGCCGCCGTCCAGAGTGCGACAGACAGTTCGGATGTTTGCCAAACCTGATCCAAAAACATTCTGAGAAGAAATCCCTTCAATTCAATCGGATTTGACACTTGCGACGAGTTGTCGACATCGGATAACAGAGCAGTTCCGCTAAGTCCAATGATGCGCGCTTTGACCTCGTTGTGAGAAGTGGCATATCGATTGCCTTATCACTGTCAGGAGGAAACACAAACATGAGGCAGAAGCTCTTTTCGTTCTTACTTGGTATCGCCTTGTTCGGTGGTGCCGCGTCACTCAACGCGCAAGTCAAGACCGACTATGATCACAGCACTAACTTCAGTTCCTACAAAACCTATTCCTGGTTGAAGGTTCAATCGGGAGATTCACTCTGGGATGACAGAATCAAGCAGGACGTGGATTCTCAGCTTGCAGCAAAGGGTTGGACCAAGGTTGACTCGAACGGCGACGCATCGGTGAGTGCTTTCCGAAGCACCCAGAATCAGCAGACCCTCAACACCTTCTATGACGGCTTCGGCGGCGGATGGCGCTGGAGAGGTTTCGGCGGCGATGGCATGTCGACAACGACTACTGAGGTCACGAAGGTTGGTAGTGTCACCGTCGATATCTTCGATAACCACTCCCAAAAGCTGATTTGGCGTGGTACGGACAGCGATGATCTGTCTTCGAACGCAGACAAGAACATCCAGAAGCTCGCAAAGGATCTCGGCAACATGTTCAAGAAATTCCCACCGAAATAGCAATGTCCACGGGCGTGGCCGGCGCATATCTTCGGGCGTCGCGACGCTTCAAGGTAAGGTGTCAGTCGTCGCAGCCATCGACCGGCCAATCCATCCTATAGAACGAAAGGTTACTAATGAGCGATCAGACAGAAGAAGAGACAGTCCAATTGGAAGATCCAACACGTCGCAGCTTTCTTGGATTGAGTTCCGTAGCGCTGGCCACAGCAGCATTTGCCGGCCTTACGGCTCATGCGCAAGAGAAGTCGAGCACACAGAAGGCTGAGCACGACCATTCTTCGAGCGACCCGGGGCAGGAGAACAAGGCTCTCCTGGCCCTCAATCCGAACTCCAATACTCCTCCTCCAACCGATCATGGCGATGTCGTGCCGATCTGGTATTCGTTCGATCTCGTCAAGAAGCGCGTCGAAGAGGGTGGCTGGACACACGAAGTTACCGAGCGTGTGCTCCCCTCCTCAAAAGACATCGCAGGCGTCAACATGCGCCTCACCGCTGGCAGCTATCGCGAGATGCACTGGCACACAGCAGACGAGTGGGCGTATGTCCTTTACGGAAAGGCGCGAGTCACCGTGATGCAGCCCGACGGCCACATGTTCATCGACGACGTGGCAGAGGGTGATCTCTGGATCTTCCCTGCGGGTCATCCACACTCTATCCAGGGCCTTGGTCCTGACGGAACTGAATTTCTGCTCGTCTTCAATCAGGGCGGCTTCTCAGAAGATGGCACGATGCTTCTCTCCGAGTGGATCGCTCATACTCCGCCCGAGGTGCTGGCCAAGAATACAGGTTTGGATGCCAGCGTGTTTGCCAAAGCTCCGGCAGCTCCGCTGTACATCTTTCCCGGCAAAGAGCCCGGCTCGCTCGCTCAGGATATGGCGGAGATCGGCGGAGAACAGGTTGCTTCTCGCCGACAGTACACCTTCCGCCTGAAGGCGATGGCACCCACGAAGTCGAGTAAGGGCGGAGACGTTCGCGTTGTGGATTCCAAGAACTTTCCCGTCTCGCAACATATAGCGGCCGCGTTGGTCACGGTCAAACCAGGAGGGCTTCGTGAGCTCCACTGGCATCCCAACGCCTCGGAGTGGCAGTTTTATATCGCCGGCAAGGGACGCATGACGGTCTTCTTTCCAGTGGACAATGCCCGAACCCAGGACTTCAATGCAAACGATGTCGGCTATGTTCCCTCAAATGCTCCGCACTATATCGAGAACACCGGCGACACAGACTTGGTTTTTCTGGAGACCTTTGCGACGGATGAGTTCCAGGATGTGTCTCTGAACCAGTGGCTCCGGCGCGTGCCCAGCGAAATGCTGAAGGCGCACTTGAACATCGACAAGGAGATGGCTCTCAAAATTCCTGCAGAAAAGCTGGCAGTCATCTAGTAGCGATGGGTATGGGGAGGTCGCTGAGTGCGTGGGCTCTTGACCGGAGAGACTCACGCACTCAGAACGAAACCTGCGTCACGTCTATAGTGCTGATTCAGGAGCAGAAATTATGGGTGAACTGCTTACACCAATGCATCTGACAGTGGTTGCCATCGTTGCGTTCGCGCTCTTCGGCGGAAGAAGCTTGGCGAGTTTGGCAAAGGATTGGGCGAAGGTCTCCGTGGGTTCAAAGATGGAAATAAAGGGGCTTATGGACGAACTCACTAGCGCTTGATTTTCGCCGTCGCAGCCAAAACGGAAACAAGTGCGTTCCGATAGCCCACAGCGAAGACGCTACAACGAGCCTGACTATTCTGTGGGTGCGTGAATATCCCAATCCGCAATCGAATTGCCAGAGCAGGGGTTGTGCGAGACGAGCTAGAGTACCGGCAGAGTGAAGTCCGCGTCCAGCAATCACCACAACGAGGTTCGTCTCCAGGTTGTAACGCCTTTATCGCGCTCCAGCAAGCTCGAGAGAGTTATAAAGGCCGCCGTCGAAGCACTCACGCTGCAAGAACAGGCGCTCGATGTGGGCGCCAACTTTCAACCACGTCTCGCCACTGCCTATGAGTTCATTCAGTATCAAAGCAGCCTCGCAGAAGCGAAGTCTGCCGAGGTTACCGCGATCGGAGTCTACGCAAAAGCAAGGGCCGCACTCCAAAAGAGCAGTCGGCTCAACGTTGGTTGATAACAATGTGAAGCGTTGTACAAATGGCGGACCCAGACCTGTTATCTTCAGTCAGCAACGTGCCAGTTCGAGGTTCGCTTCCATGAGGTCATCGTTTTTACAACATCTGCGGTGCTCGGCCCAAGATCCGTTTCGTATACAACACCATTCTGAGTGACGATGAACGTCATGACGCCCGTCGACCGATAGTCTGCAGGATAAGCCACGAGGGTGAGTCCGCCCGATTTACCGCCGGAGTCATTTTTCCCCTTCCGCTGTGCAGTCAGGATTCTGAAGTAGTATCCGTGGAACGGACCCAGGACTTCTTCTCCGTTCGAGGAACTACTACGAATCTGCGCTGGTTGGGCATTGATGAGAGAGCGGGCATAGTGAGCGACGCGGTCGGCTTCCATCGTAGTGCTTCCCGGCTGCTTGCTCGACTGGACTAGCGCGTGGCAGGTCTCAATCGTGGTGTATTCATTTTCTCCCAACCGGCGGAATCGAATCTCCTGCGCACCAGCCTTGGCATCGAAATACCACACCGTTGCTCTCGACACTAGCGGGACCGGGAAGGGCCAGTTCTCAGCGCCGACGAACAGGAGTGTGGTCCCGTCAGATTCCCGCACCAGCCGATGCATCTGTCGGTATTTCTGCGCGAACTGCTCGCGGTCGATCTTGTCTTCGGCTTCATCACCTGAGGAGACGAGTTCCTTGCTTCCGGCCAGGATGTGCACCAGGACCTGCTCATTGCCACTTTGTGCGGCGAGGAAAAGAGCATCACTCGCCGCTTCGGCAGTCGGAAAAGTTTGCTGTGCCGGTTCCTGAACCAAGGACGACGCGGTGCAGCTCGCAACCAAGATAGCCAGTCCGGCAGTAGCTGCTGCGGTCAAACGGAATCCCCTACCTATTGCGAACCTTTTGTTCACGCTGTGCATGATTGTTTCCTCCATAGATGCATTTTGTAGTGTCCTTCATGAGTAGGAACGGCGAATTACCTTCGCCCTCCGCCCCCATGCCCGCCGCCCCCATGAGACCCTCCTCCGAAGCTCGATCGCCCACGGGACGAGCTCGCCATCGTGGCGCCTCCATGGTTAAAACCGCTGAACGCCCCGGAACGCATGCCAGCCTGGCTGTGTGACGCGGTGAATCCATGTTGTGTTCCTGAGAACCCTCTCGAAGACGCGGCGCCATGGAATCCCCCAGCGCGATTCATACCGCCAACTCCATGGTTAAAGTTGTTGCGATTCGCAAATGTTCGGCTATGGGAGATGTACCTTGCGTGGTTAAACATCATCGTCCGGTTATGCCAGTCGAATCCCCAGTGGCCCCATCCCCAGCCATAGCCCGCGAAGAAACCCAGTCCGAATCCAACGCCAAAGGCAATTCCTGCTCCAGCGAGATAGAGCCCCGGATATGAATACCAGCCGGGCCAGACCCCGAGTGGTGCGCCATACACAAGCCACGGATCGTATTGCGGGACGTAGACAACGTCAGGGTTTACGGGTTCGATCGTAATCGTTTGCCCTTGTGTTGCGACTGTCTCCTGCGGAGTGCTCTTTAAGTTCCCCGCTCCCTGCGCACGGCCACGCATTACCTGCACCGCATCCATCACAGCTTGCGACTGGTTGACATAGGCGTCTCCGAGCGATGAGGTCCAGGAAAGGTTCTTATCCATGTTGGTGAGCACCGAAGGAAACTGCGCCAGCGCTTTTACGCTTGGATCCCACGACTGCTTATTTACCTCGTCAGCCAACTTCTTTCCCTTGAGGTCGGTATGCTGTTGCATCCACCGGTCGGCTTCCACAATTTCAGCAGGGTAGGTCGCCGCGGCTAGGATTTGTGCGACCAACGCGTCCGGAAATAGGGCAATCGGGGCCACGAGTTGCTGCAACTGTTCAGGCGTTTGCTGCGTGGCCTGAGGTGGCGGCGAAGCTGCGCTTTGGTCGGTTTGATAAGCAAATCCTTCAGACGTACTCGCTAACACAAGTGAACAGGACAATAAGAGCGCTATGCTCCGCTTGAGTAATGTCATCATAAATTCTCCATGCTCGGCGCCGATCCCTGAGTATCGTTCCGTGGACCCTTCGGCGTCTGTCAAAGACATCAGAAGTCTCCGCCGGGATCTCGACGCAGTCCTTGATTTCGATCGCACCTCCATACCGGAGGTGTCTTCTCTCTTAGAAGCATCTGTGATGCCACTCTCGACACCCCTTCTCCGTCAGCTGCGCGCACGGGTCTAATTGGCTTTGTGTCCATATACTTCGCGGTAGAAAACTGGGCAATCGTTCGCCTAAAGGGGAGAGAGTTGTTGAACTTCATTGTGTCGGCACTGCGCCGGACTGCGGCGAATCGCCGACACGTATGACATGTGATGGGGACTCACCTATCCGCGAGTTGCAGAATCTGATCGAACTCGGCTTAAAGTGCACCACTCTAATCTGCAAGATGCAGAAGCTGGGGATCTACCGGTCGTGTCTCCAAAGCAGACAGATGTGATTTGGCCCGCACCGCAGGAGCCGGCCTCGCTGCCGTAATAACTAGCGCCACGTTCGCAATTGTATTACTGAGAGAACACGTGGGTGCTTAGGCTTGCGGCTGTTGCTGATGCCATGTCCGAAGCAGCATTTCAATGAGACGATTCGACCGGCGTTCGAGAAGCCGAGCCGTGGAGTTGCGTGTTTGGACTGCCATACGAGTGGCGGAACAAACGGTGCGTTCCCCTGGTAGGCGATCCCGCTGCAGAAGTTCCAATATCGCATCGAGAACCGGCTCTGTGCGGTGTGTGAATATTCAACTGTCATACCCCGACAGTCTGGGTTATTCAGACAAAGTCGACTATGTATTTTTTGGCCACTGCGGGACGGCGTTTGTCAGTCTCGAGTAAGTATCCGTCGAAATGCGGTCGCCGCTGTCGCATAGCCGCCACTCAGAAGTGCAATCGCTCTGCCCACGGGAATCCTGGGGGCAAATCGAACCCGTGAAAGATATGGAGAGAAAACTAGTTAGGTCAATCTGTGTCGCTGACTAAGAAACGCATCGAGAGTGGCACTATAGATGCTCCTAGAGGGAATACAGATGTCGTAAGCAATGCGAAAGAAATTGAGGAGATCTTATGAAGAACATAAGCAAACTGGTTGTAAGGATGGGATTGCTATCCCTGTTGTCTGTGATGCCGCTCACTGCACAGATCGTTAACGGCGTGGATTTCACAACCTCATTTCCGTTTTACGCAGGCAACGCCAAGATGCCGGCTGGCTCCTACAAAATCACCCAGTCCGATATGGATGCAAATATATTGCAGATCCAGAGTAACGATGGTGTGCATTCGGCCCTCGTTGAATTCATACCCACGAAGGCTGCGCAACCTCATCCCCAGTCCGATGTCACCTTCCACAAATACGGAGACACCGAGTACCTAAACCGGATTTGGGTCCAAGGTCAAAGATATGGAATGAAAGTCGATCCTACTAAGGCCGAAACGAAAGCAGCCGCGAACGCTAACGTTGTGGAACATTCACTATCCGCCAGCCTACGGTAGCGAACACCGCTCTCCATAAGCTTCATCGAGGGGGGGCAGGTGCCCCGCTGTGCAGCTAGTCCAAGTCTGCTTTGGATGATGCTGAAGGCTCGCGCACCTTACATGGAGTAGGAGGCATCAGCCATTGCGAGATTCACCCGAATATGCAAATTGTGAGTCTCGTTCAAGGTGAGAGATAAATGACAGATGGATTCATCGACGAGTTGTTGACTCGACATACAAATGTCGAGCGGTCCGACTCTCACCGTGCACTTTCTATTGGCGTCATGATTCCCTTCTCAATCGACGCGGATCAAGATAGACACAATAAAATACGGCATTTGCGAGACGCCATGCATGTAAGCTTTGCTGCTCTTTGACGCTTGCGTCGTTTTGGCTTTGGGATTGCATTACACGGACCAGACGACCCTAAGTGTCTGATCGTTTCGGCCATCGACCGACCGATCCATCCTCAAAGCGAAAGGTTACGATGGTGAGCGATCTTATGTTCCTCCAAACTCCGGTCACTATATCGAGAACACAGCGGATACCGGCCTTGTCTTTCTGGAGACCTTCGCGTCGGATGGATTCCATGATGTCTCGCTGAACCGATGGTTGAGACGCGTGCTAAGCGAGATAATCGTGAGCCTGAGATATGTGGTTTATAGCGTGACGGTTCGCACTCGTTCCCTCGTTTCTCTGCTTTACCCATGGGCCGACGCACAACAGACGCGTCGAGATCTCGACAACACCTTGGCTCATGGCATGTATCGTTTAGGCAACTTATGAATGGCATGCCATTTGCATTGAGGTGCAGCAAAGGTACGGAGAATGCTGCCAACATTTCGCAACGCTAAGAGAACCATCCTTCGCCGGGTCCTAATCGTGGGCACTTGGGTTTGGAGCGAGCTGCCATGATGTGGCTTGTACGAATTGCGCTTAAGCGCCCTTATACCTTCGTGGTGATGTCTCTTCTGATCGCTGTACTAGGAATCGGTTCAATCTCCGCCAACACCTCCGCGCTTCCCTTTGGAACTAGCGCCGCGATCCACGTCGCCGTTAGCGCCGAGTCCCCATCTGGCGCCAACCCCATGGCCGGCCAACCCATCTTCGTCATGCGCGAGCGCATGGACGAGGTCCTCCACAAACTCGGCGTCCCGTCCCGCCCAACTCCACCCCCGCCAAAGCCATGCAGACGCTCTTCACCTCCTGCCACACCATGGACTGCCGTCCCGTTATGACCGGCCTAGGCAGCTATTACGTCACCACCGCCAAGCTCGACAGCGCGGGCAAAGCCACCCTGTCTGCTCAAGTCCAAATCGGCCCCTACTTCCTCTTCGCCCTCGTCCGCAACCCGGACGGCTCGTCTCTCCTCTGGGACATTCCCACACGCTTCACGCTGGCGACAACACCATCACCCCTTACCGCTGCAAACGCCGAAGTCGTCCACTAGCTTGGAGCCCTCCCTCTCACGCAACCCTCCAGGCCGCCAGCGTGCTCATCTCCAAACGCAAAGAATCACTCCCGCTTCCAAACCAGCCCATCAGAACTGGACCACATCGCACCTGTGTCGGTGGTGAGTTCGAAGCCAACTCCCGTTCTCACGGCGGCTGGCGTGACCGTCTCGAAGTTTGGGGAGGGTGTAGCGCCCCTGGATGAGGCCCTGTTCGGAGCCGCTCGCGTCACCGAGGTGGATGCGAGGCTGACTTTGAGAGCCTTCCCCGTCCATTGACGCGCGACGTTTTTCCAGCTAACGCCGGCATCTTTGCTGAGAAAGAGATCGCCAGCTGAATCGACAGCGAGGGTCTCGAGCCCATTCGAAGTGGTAGAAGCTGCGAACCGCTTACTTGGCAAAGGGGCTCTGATGTTCTTGGCCTGGGCAGCTCCGCCGAGATCAAAGACGCTGGCTGAGACAACCGCTCCCTCGGTTTGAAGTACAGGGGCCGCATTTGTGACCTCAACGGTCTGGCTTGTGCCAGGTTGCGCGTCGATTTGACTTGGTTCGCTCAAAGAGCGAGGGACGGTGACCTGTTGAGAAAGCATTTGATTTTGAGACTGCAAACCGGCCGTTCGCTCTCGAACAGCGGTTAGCGGGCTGTTTTTCTGTTCTTGTAAAGGACGTGCCTGCGCAACCGGGCCACCCGTAGCGCCACCCATCGAGTAAGAGCCGGCGGAAGATGCATCTGCTGATTGCTTCCCGGCCGCAGACCCACTAAAACTGAACGCAGACAAATTATTGGTAACGTGAGGTTCCAGAGGCAGATTGCCATGTGCGGAGGAAAATCCCCCGGTCCTTGGAGGCGCGGGATGTGGCGAAGAAGCTCCCTTCGCTGTGACGGTTGATTTCGGCGCAGGTGGACGTCCCGATGGTAGAGCTCCCGCGACAATGGGCTCTGCAGATCGCTCCCGCGAAGGGAGTACAGGCGCTTTGGATTCGAACGCGACATCCGTCTTTTGAAGCCGATCCACATGGCGGCCACGCTGCACGAAAGCAACGACCAATAACCCACAGGTAAGGGCCGCAGCTACAGGCCAGAGATTATGAGGCCAGAGCTTGTGCCACTTTCTCAACCACAGCGTGCGGCTCGGGAATGCGTGGGCCACCGGGTGCTGCCTCTCCTGCGCCCGCTGCGCAACAAACACGATCTCTCTGCAGTCAGGACACTCCGCGAGGTGAGCAAGAGTCTCCAAACGCTCATGATCGGTCAGGACGTGTTCGGCAAACGCGCTGAGCTGGTCCGCGTCAGGATGCCGGCCGGGATGGAGAAGTTCGCTCATGGTGCCTGATCCAGAGAGCATGTCTGATCTGAGAACGGCCTCGACGTCGGAGTTTGCAGAAGACTTCGCAGGTTAATGGGAAGGTCGCGCGGGTCGGTGCCGAGGGCTTCTTCCGCGCCGCGTCTGCTGAGACCTGAGCTCTCCAGGCTCTTCAAAAGCCGTTTGCGAAGGGAGACAGTAAGACGCTTGAGTTTGCGGCTTACCGTAGCCTCATGCACGCGCAGAAGCTGGGCGATCTCACGAAGCGTGTGTTGGTCGAGAAAGTAGGAGGACAGCAGGAAACGGTCTTCTGTAGAGAGAGCGTGAAGCGTATCCGCGATCGCAATTTGAAGTTTTTGCATTATGACGGGTGATGGAGTTTCGGCCGTCGGCGGCGCGGGTGGATCTTCGGCTTCGAGGGGAGATTCACGACGGCTCTGCCGATAGTGGTCGATATGACGCTGGACAATCGTAGTTCGAAGCCAGCCCAGTAGAGTACCTCGCCCGGAGTAAGACTCGAGGGGAGAGCGGCGTTTGCCGTCCCGTTCGCTAAGACCGAATAACTGAGAGTGGAGAGAGTCGGCAAGATCGTGGCCAAGAGTCGAAGAACCTGTGATAGCGATGGCAGCTTCCGTAAGAGGCGTGCGATAGAGGATGAAAAAGCGTTGCCAGGCGACCTCACGGCCAAGAGCGCAGGCATCGGCGAGCGCGAGGTCGGAAAGATGCAATGCGCGGAAAAACGATGCAATGTCCATCGCTACAGGCACAGCTTCGCTGGGTAAACCGTAGTTGTGCCTGGTACCGATCGTTGTAAGTTTGCCGGCGAAATCTGAGCGGCTGAGCTCGACGGCTTCAGCCTTCGATGTGAGCCACAGTTCCTCAAACAGCGCCGCAGGAATCTGTGGAGCACAGCGCAGTTCTTCAGCAACAAGGGGCTGGCTGGACGTCAGCGAGAGGGTCAGATCGCCGGAATGTGGAGACGCGGTGTCCACGATTTGAAGATACTCCACTGCATTGGACGAAGCGGTACAAAAAAACTTTACAAGAAAATTTGCAAGAAAGATCGGAGGCCGCGTTCTTAGTTAGAAGCCGGCAGACAGGACGCTGCCTTGGGAGGATGCGATGGTGAAGGTGCGTGTGGCGCCAGTGTTCGCAACGTTGCTGGCGGCGGCCTTAGCGGTTGGACAGTATCAGCCGGTACAGGCGGGCTCAGCAGAAAGCGGTGGCTACAAAGTATTGAAGCCGATCGAGAGCGGAGACCTGACACTGTTCCCGGTCGTGCGGGTGAACGGGAGAACGCCGCCCCCGGATCAGTTTTTGACGCTCGATGAAGGCCTGAAGAGCGGTGAGGTTGAGGTGACCGAGGCCGGACGTGTGAGGGGACTTGTCCGGTCGCGCAGTGGGGCAACGCCTGCCTATCGCGGAGACCAGGTCAACACGCTGGTCTTGGTGAACAACTCGAAGCGGCCCCTCTTGCTCCTGGCCGGAGAGATCGTGACGGGAGGCAAACAGGATCGCGTCATAGCGAAGGACAGGATTGTACCCGCCGGTGGAGATCCAATTGACCTGTCCGTCTTCTGTATCGAGCACGGGCGCTGGACTGAGAGCTCGGAGAAATTTGGCGCAACCGCGAAGACATCGACGGGAAGCTTTATGGTGCAACCCACGGTGCGGCAGCAAGCGATGGTCGCGAAGGACCAGCAGCAGGTGTGGAATTCGGTAAACGGTGCAATCTCTACCATGGCCATGGCCGCGACCCCCGCGACGGGCGGACCAGTCGCGCGGGGATCGGCAAGCAGCACCGTTGACGTGCAATCGGATCCGGTTGCCGTGCATGGAAGCCTCATGGCTCCGGGACTGAGCGCCGGCTCCGCACTCGCCACGACGAGTTATGCGAAGGCGATGCAGACGCAGGCCGTTAGCGCGAAGGTAGATGAGGCTGCCGCCGGGCTGATGCAAAGCCGAGAGCAGGCGCTTGCAACTCTCCGCCAGGAACATGCCCTAGGCGTTGTGGTGGCGTTGCACGGAGAAGTGATCTGGGCCGACATCTTCAGCGGCACGGAGCTGTTGACGCGTTATTGGATGAAGCTGGTGCGATCGTATGCGGCGGAAGGTTTAACCGCAGGCCAGGAACACAAAATCGCAACCATCGCCGATGCCCAGCAATTTCTCGATAAGGTCCCGCATGGACGTGAGACCTCCGAGGGCGAAGTCGGAGTGTACCGATACCGCGAAGTGAAATCCGATGGCACGGACTCCTTCGCGCTTGAATCGCTTCTGCCGGACACAGGCTACGACGTACACATGAGCAAGCTGAAGCTTAAAGAGCATGGCTTGGTACGAACGGGGTCGTATTGAACGGCAGTGCGGCGAGCCCCTATTCCGGCCCACCGAATTGCGGACAATCCAAGGGCAACATTTCAACGAAGGAGGGCGAGTTTTCTGTCGAAGCGCGGCGACTTCTGGTAGGTTGTCTTAGAGGAACCAGCATCTCGCAAGCCTATGACAAAACGCGACGCTAAGCGGTATTATCCGACGCCCGCACTGGAAAAGGGCCTCGATATTTTGGAGCTGTTCGCCGGGACACCGGAAGGGCTGACAGTGAGCGAGGCGGCCCGGCGGCTCAACCGCACGGTCTCCGAAATATTCAGAATGATCCTTTGCCTCGAGCAGCGCGGATATCTCGCGCAGTCCCCAAACAAGGAACGCTATCATCTCACCCTCCGCCTCTTTCGTCTCGCGCAGGAGCATCCGCCCACCAAACGGCTCGTCACCGAGGCGCTGCCCATCATGCACTGGCTTGCTCACGAACTCCGCCAGTCCTGCCACCTGGGAATCATAGACGGCGGCCACGTCGTCATCCTTGCCCAGGTCGATTCGCCCGAGTCCACAGGTTTCTACGTCAAAATGGGTTCGAAAGTAGACCTGATGCACGCAGCCACAGGCCACGTCATCCTCGCGCACCTGAACAAAGATGCACGGGAGCGAGCCATCGACGAGTGGCGCTCCGAGACCAAAAAGCGAAAGCCAGTCGACCTCGACGAGCATCTGTCCAAGATCCTCGCCCGCGGCCATGAGCGGCGCGCAAGCTATGAGGTCGCCGGTGTCGTGAACATCAGCTTTCCCGTCCTGAACGTCCAAGGCCAGGCGATCGCCGGTTTGACCGTTCCCTTCGTCAAGCGGCTCGAGGACACGATCGGTATCCCGGATGCCGTGAACTCGCTGCACGAGGCTAGCAGAAAGATATCGGAAGCTATGGGCGCCACTCCCCAGACCAGGCCGGTGCCTGCAGCCCAGCTCCGGACAGCGCGAAAAAAGCCACGTCTCGTCCGATCCGGACCGGAAGCGCCTCAAGCTATCCCGGCTACCTGAACCCCACCCGCAACTCATTCCTTCGGATGAGGATTAGGTCAACCAAACGTTGAGTTTTCATTGACAAATATGCTATTTCGGGAATAGAAATAGTTTTGCAGGGCTAAAATTTTGGCCCCCTAGGATCGCGAACGATCCGGCAATAATAATCGTTTCGGGGGGCTTCTTTGAAACTTACCCATCAAATGGGGAGGACGTTGACGCTAAATGATTGAGACTGTCATTACCAACGTTCGTGTCACGGACCTCCGGTTTCCAACCTCGCGAAACAACATCGGCTCAGATGCAGTCAATAAAGATCCGGATTACTCCGCCGCCTACTGCATCCTCGAAACGAACAATGGACTGCAAGGCTATGGTCTGACCTTCACATTGGGCCGCGGAAACGAGTTGTGTGTTCTGGCGCTTGAGTATCTCGCGCGGTTCGTCAAAGGCAGGACGCTTGAATCCCTCACCACAAACATGGCTGCCTTCTGCCGCCAATTGACCGACGACAGCCAGTTCCGCTGGCTCGGCCCCGAAAAGGGCGTCATTCATCTCGCGGCGGGTGCCTTGATCAACGCAGTCTGGGATCTCTATGCGCGCTCCGAAAAGAAACCGCTCTGGAGACTTCTCGCCGAACTCGATACAGAACAAATTCTCTCTGCAATCGAATTCCGCTACATCGACGACGCCCTTTCCCGAGATGAGGCCCGCGCGATCCTCGAGCAGGGCCTTGCCGGCAAACAGGAGCGCATCGACCTGCTCCTCCGCGACGGATACCCGGCTTACACCACCTCAGTCGGCTGGTTCGGCTTCAGCGATGAAAAGATCCGGCAGCTATGCCGCAAAGCTCTGGCCGAGGGTTGGTCCCACTTCAAGCTCAAAGTCGGCGGTCATTCCCAGGACGACATTCGTCGCGGCCGCCTCGTGCGCGAAGAGATCGGCTGGAACAACAAGTTGATGGTGGATGCAAATCAGAAGTGGGGCGTGGACGAGGCGATCCAACGCACCCGCGAACTAGCCGAGCTGCAGCCCTGGTGGATGGAAGAGCCCACCAACCCCGACGACATTCTGGGCCACGCGCGCATACGTGCCGCAGTCTCACCCACGCGCATCGCAACCGGCGAGCACTGCCAGAACCGCATCATCTTCAAGCAACTCTTCCAGGCAGGCGCAATCGATGTCTGTCAGATCGACAGTTGCCGTGTCGCCGGCGTGAACGAGAATCTCGCCATCCTGCTCATGGCCGCGAAGTTCAACGTACCGGTATGTCCGCACGCGGGAGGAGTCGGTCTCTGCGAATACGTGCAGCACCTTTCGGCGTTCGACTACATCTGCGTCTCAAGAACGCTCGAGAATCGCGTGGTCGAGTATGTTGATCATCTGCATGAGCATTTCGTCCATCCCGTGCGCATCCGTCGCGGCCGCTACCTGCTTCCTGACGCACCGGGATACAGCATCGAAATCTACCCCGAGTCACTGGACCTCTACCGTTATCCTGACGGCGCCGTGTGGCGGGAAGATTCTCAACTCAAGGCGACAGCGAACGGATGGCGATCCGGCCGTGACGACGAATAGTACGCGCAAGTCGACGTTCCCCAACCCAAATCAACGTCCCGAGTTGCGCAGAAGTTTTTCACCTGGGTGCCGGCTACCTCCACGATTTCCTGGGACCCTAGGCTTCCATGAAGACGTCCTCGGCCGTTACCTTGCAACGATCTCCCGCGTTGCGATGGCCGGTTGTGTGTGCGATCGCGGCCAAGGCAATCAAGCCGAGCGCGAGGAGGCAGACGCCATTCCAGCGCCAGTGCACCCAGGCGATGGTCGCGAGTGCGGAGCCGGCCGCGGCACCCGTGAAATAGACGGTCATGTAAATGGTGTTGACGCGGCTGCGGGCTGAGGGGACGAGGCCGAAGATGCGGGTTTGGTTGGCGACCTGGGTCATCTGGGCGCCCATGTCGAGCACAACCACGCCGACCACCAGCGCGGCGAGATGGATGAAGGTTAGGCAATGGACAGACTCTCCGCCCCAAAGCAGGAGGTAGGATGCGGCAAGCAGCGACACGCCGAGGGAGATGACCCATCGGGAGCCGTGTTTGTCGGCCAGCCGTCCGGCGAATGGAGCGACGAGTGCCCCGGCCGCGCCGACGACTCCAAAGGTTCCGGCAACGCCCGCGCCGAGGCCGTAGTGGCTATGGAGCAGAAACGCCAGGGTCGTCCAGAAGCAGCTGAACGAGGCGAAGACGAGGGCGCCGATCAACGACGACTCCCGCAACAGCGGCTGGGTGCGGAAGAGCGTCCAGAGAGACTTCATCGCGTCGCTGTAGCGCAGGTTCTGTTTTGGGGGGAGCTTCGGCATGACCCTTCGGATCAGAGGGACGAACGCCGCGTTCATGACCGCTGCCACGACAAAGACCCAGCGCCAGCCGTGAATGCCGCTGACCCATCCGGCGAATGTCCGGGCCAGCAAGATACCTAGGAGCAATCCGGTCATGACGCTGCCGATCGCGCGACCGCGCTGCTCGTGCGAGACCAGGTCGGGGGCGATGGGGAGGGCGACATGGGTGACCGACGCCAGCATGCCGATCAGCACGCTGCCTGCGATCAGGAGATTCAGAGTGGGTGCTGCGGCAACCAGCAGCAGGGCAATGGAGACCGCGGCGTACATCTTCATCATCAGGCTGCGGCGCTCGAGGACGTCGCCGAGGGGAACGAAGGCGAGAAGCCCCAAAGCGTAGCCGACCTGGGTGGCAACGGCTACGAAGCCGGTACGGCCGGGTGCGGCGTTGTAGGTGGTGCCAATCTCCAGCAGGAGGGGCTGGTTGTAGTACATGGTGGACACGCCGACGGCGCAGGCGAGTCCTAGGAAGGCTAGGGGGGCGCGGGGGGGAGATTTTGTAGAAGTGGTCATACCAGTGTGCTTCTTTATAGTGTATGGCCTTGCGAACGGTTTCGAAAGAGTGCGAGCTGCGTTGGAGCCGAACTAGACCTTGCCTAAGGTCAGCTTCGCAATCGTCGCGAGTTGCATGAAGGACGTTCCTTCGTAGATCTTTCCGATCTTGGCGTCGCGGTAGAGCTTCTCGACGGGATAGTCCTTTACGAAGCCCGACCCGCCGAAGACTTCGACGGCGAGGCTGGCCACGCGCTCGGCTACCTGCGAGGCGAAGTATTTGCACATGGCGGCCTCTTTGAGGAAGTCGAGGTTCGCATCTTTGAGC
>Ga0210406_10003714_pt1 | contig 16590 bp, 22 predicted proteins | sample IncBWC30MmetaG_FD_155454 | JGI IMG/M metagenome (GOLD analysis project Ga0210406, IMG submission 155454) | Forest soil microbial communities from Barre Woods Harvard Forest LTER site, Petersham, Massachusetts, United States - Inc-BW-C-30-M | ecosystem: Environmental > Terrestrial > Soil >... | reverse complement strand
CTGTCTACGCTTGGCCAGATTCGTTACCTCCTCCAACCCAAGACTCGATTCCCGGTGAGGCGGCTGCACCTCTTGTCGGGACGGGAATTTCACCCGCTGGAAGCACCAGGTTTCTCCTGGCGCACCATAGTGCAGGTAGATGTTGGCAAGCAGTGGCGAAATCACCGCTCCTTGCGGGGTACCTGCCTTCGTTTCCGACCATATGCCATCCTCCATCACCCCGGCGTTCAGCCATTTCTGGATCAGCCGTAGGATTCGGGAGTCAGCGACGCGATGCTCAATGAACTTGACCAGTTGGCTTTTATCGAGATTATCGAAAAAGCCTCTGATATCTGCGTCTAGTACGAAATTCACCTTCTTCTTCAGAAGCGCATACGACAGTGCATCCAGCGCTTGATGCTGGCTGCATCCTGGACGAAATCCATACGAAAAGCCGAGAAAATCTTCCTCGTAGATCTGGTTGAGGATCGTAACCACGGCCTGTTGGACTGTCTTGTCCTCCACGGCCGCAATCCCCAATGGGCGTAGCCGCCCATCGGGTTTCTCTAAATACTTTCTTCTCGATGGCTGCGCTCGATACGCTCCGCGATGTACCCGACCGTGCAGATCGATGAGTCGATCCTCCAGTCCGGTCTCATACTCCTGCCACGTTACGCCGTCCACTCCGGGTACAGCTTTTCGCTTCAGCGCATAAAAGCTTTCCCGCAGCAGATCGATCGTCAGATGGTGGAGCAAGGCGGTGAACTTCATCTCCTTGTTTCCCTTTGCTGCTTTCCGCACATTCATCAGCCCATGTGACACGTGTTTCTCGCTCTGTGTCGGGTACGTGTTAGGTTGACGAATGTTTTCCTTGATCAACGGCCTTCCCTCCTCACTCTCCGCGAACAGTTTCCCGTCTTTGTTCGAATGATTCATCGGTACCCTGCCGTTGTCCGACTCCTCGGTGACGTGCGCGCGAGTCTTGCGGCTTGTCGCCTTCACCCGCCGTCCTGCTGCGGTGTTTTGCCGCAGGCATCACCGAGGTCTCCCGGTTCTCGTATCCGAAGTTTCTAGGCGTGTCAGGGGTCTACGGCTACGCAGGGCTGGCCAGGTGCTCACGATGTTGCCTCTGGTCATATTGCCTTCCGCACTAGACAACGGCGTCGGCGCCCTGATTGCGTCTTTTCGGAGCTCTATACCCTGCCCGCCTATGCCCCTGTTTTATGCTTCGTTGGCTGCCTCACGACAACAACAACGCCAAACTCGGGGCCGAGCGGTTCGTTACTCCTTTCTCGTAGGGCTCTTTCATCCCCTACTTCGGACCGGTTTATCCCGGCGCTCTGTCCATCGACTTCTTCACCGTGCCCACCATCCGCTTCCAGGTCCTCTACGTGTTTCTGGTATTGGCCCATGATCGGCGTCGAGAGGCGCTAGTTGCTAGTAGGTGGACAGTCTTTTCACTATGGCAGTGGCTGGGATTCCATTGTTTTCAATTCCGCATGGAATCGCGGATACATTCACGACGACGCGCAGGTCAGAATCACTCGCCGGGGAGTTGATATTGTTCGTGTTGAGGTAAAGTGACGGACTGCGTGCGTTGTTGCGGTAAGTCTCGGCCCATGGCACCGAACGATTCCGCAGAGGGCTGTCGCGTCAAGCTGGTCGTCTCCGGCGAAGTGATGTGCACCAAGATCGTCACCCTCTCCTTAGGCGTAGCCTCTCGACGCAAAGGCTCTTCCTATTCCTCTCATCCTTCGGACTCCTCAAGCACCATAGACCAATGAATGCTTTAATACATGAAGTGCCCATTGCCAAGGCAGTGAAAAACCATTTGCTGGGCGCGATGGGGTCGGGATCCTCTCGGTGTTCCGCGTGCGAGAATGGATGCCGGCTTCGACTCTAAATGCTAACTCGCCAAATTCTCGCCATCGTAGCGCCCACGATAGCACGCAGCATGCGGCGCTGGATCTTCCACCTCGGTGGATTGGGCTTTATCCCGCTCGGACTGCTCGACGGCTCCGTGATTCCGCTTCCGGGAAGCATGGATGTACTGACGATCGTCTTGTCGGCGCGTGCGCGGTCGTAAGCCTGATTGCGGCAGGGATGGCGGTTCTCATCTTCTTCGTCGCTCGTAAACGCAAAAACCGAGCGCACAGTTAGCCGATTTTTGAGCTATCGAGAGCAAGTGGACGCGTATCGCGCTTGCGGCGCTGGTGAATGTCTTAAAGTGCACAGACGGTACGTCGAAGAATGCGTTACTAATGTAGCGACGGTTCAAGTGCCTGGAACCAAGAATTGGGAGATGGCGATGTCATTGGATGAATCAGCGGCCGGCAATCTGAATGGCAATTGGCGAAACTTGGGAACGATTTGGCTCGCCTATGGGATTTACCGTGTGATTGTGGGAATTTGTCTCGTGTTGTTTAGTGGCACGGCAACAGTAATGTTTGGTGCGCTTCTAAGTCGCGTGCCGGATCCGTTTGCGTTGATGGGTGATTTTCATATCGTTTATGTGTGCATCGTGGTTTTGACGCTGCTGAGCGGTCTTTTCGGACTTTTGGCTGGTCTGGCTCTTCTGGCGAATCGACGGCCAGCACGTATGCTGGCTCTGGTCGCGTCTTTCTTGTCGGTCTCTGAAATTCCGTTTGGGACCACACTGGGAATATATACATTGATCGTTCTGCTTCCACTGGTCGGGCTTTCGCCGCCAATCCGTTCTTAAACGAGCCCTGTATATAGGTGTTGAAAAGCGGAGCTTGGAAATCAGATGAGGCAGTTTTTAAGGCGCTCGCAGTTGTGCCCATGACCAAGATGCCACCCGGCGGACGCGCGGGTTTGCCCTTCGATGTGGATGAGTAGATAAGGCTGATTAAGAAAGAGTCCGACGGCGGAATTCGTGAAACGACAGTTCAGGACTCCCGCCTAAGGCATGTCTTGTTGGGACGAGAGACGGGAGACGAATACACGACCAGCAAGTGCTTCATTCATCGCACGAATCAAATCAGTATCTAAGAACACTTTCGCAACGAAGCCTAGTCCTCCGGCTGCAAGAGCTGTCGCTAAGATGTTCGAGTCCTCATGAACGGTGAGGAATACGATCTTGGCATGATTGCCGCGCCTCTTGAGTTCCCTTGCGACCTCTATTCCACTCATCCCCGGCATCGAGATGTCCAAGACGACCAGATCGGGTTCCTGCTTCATAGTCGATTCAAGAGCGGTTTGTCCGTCGGAGACCATGCCAACGATCTCGAATGATTCCCTCAACAGCGCTTCTACGGCGCTCAACACGGGAGCGAGATCACCCGCCATTAGCACACGTCTGCGCTCATTCAGGAAGCCCCGGACGGAGGCGCGATCGGCCGCCAACTCCCCAGCGCGGGTCACTTGCTTGAGCAGCATGACCTTGGGATGCGAGGGGAATGCACGAAGCTACCAAAAAGATTCTCGCCAGACTGTACAAAATTGTACAGCGCACCCTCTTGGCAGTTTCTAAAATCCGCACGAGACGGCGAGGAGGAGCGTTATCGGCCGGATCTTGGGGCGGGCCAATAGGCAGTGATCGGTTGAAATAGGAGAAGGTTACGCTCGACCGGCACGGTTTTGCTGCAAGGAGGTAAGCATGTTTCAGCTTAGAAGATTACCATCAATATTTGCAAAAACGGCGGCCATTGCAGCGATCACGGTCTTGGCCCCTTCGCCGGCAGCGGCAGATTCTATACCCGCCATCTTGCCCGATCAAATTTCGGTGACCGCTGGCGCGGCCCCCATTCTCCTTGAGAATGGGGGATCTAAACCCTATTCCATCACCGTGAAGAACATCAGCAATCAGGCGATAGGAATCAATAAAGGATTTGGGTTTACGCTGACATTTGTCGGCAAGCCTGATAAGAGTGACAAGGTGGTGGACGTTACGGAGACCGGTAGGACTTGTAAGCAGGAAGGTCTCGCTGCCAAGGCTACGTGCATCATCAGTTTCAACCTCTTTCCCGACAATGATGGCCCTGAGAAGGAAAATACAGATTCCGGAATAACTACGATCAAATTCATTGTTACTCCGAACAGGGGGGGACCCGTGTCGGCGTCTGCGGATGTTACCGTAGAGGACCACGCTCAGGTCCCCGAGCCGACTACACTCACTTCATTGATCTCAGGCCTGATCAGTCTGGCTGGAATTGGATGCCTCCACAGGGTCAGTCTTCTATCAGCGGTCCGGAATGGCCGGTGAAGCCTGGTAGAGAGGGCCGTCGGCTGTAGTTTGGAGAGATCGAACAAAAACGGGGCGCGCCGAAACATACGGGCAAGAACGAGGAACTCATGAGCCCAAGCGCTCATCAGCTGGATCCGAGGATCAACTGGTTTCCCGAAAAATCTAATTGCGGTCCTGGCCGGACTCCTCATCGTCTTCACTCTCACCTTCAATATCTTCACTCTTACCTTTAATAAAGATCAGTGCCTTTTTTCCAAGCCTGCTCCGCAACTCTAGACGGCCGGTGGCTCTTCCCACGAGATCTGCAAGTTCGAAATGGATTCCGCCGTACCGACGAGATATTCCAGCCTGATTTGCCGCGTCTGTGAAAGTGGCCCAGTAAAGGGTGACAGTCACGGCTCTGGTTTTGCAGTTGCTCTAGCCCTATACAAGCGTGCTTGTCGTCCTGGCGCACATGTCTGGAACGTTGGTATCGATGTCCGCAGTTTGAAAGGCTGCGAAATTTCCATGAACTATCAGGAACAAACCTGCCTTGGCTGCATGATGGTAAACCAGATGAGGCAGTCTTTAAAGCGCTCGCAGTTGTGCCCATGACCAAGATGCCGCCCGGGCGGACGCGAAGGATTGCCATTCGATGTCGAAGAGCTGATACGCCTGATCCGGAAAGAGTCCGAACCCTAGGACGCAATGATTTTTCCGCTTGACCCGAACTGACCATACTGGTCCGAGTTCACGCTGCACATGACGGCCATGAGCCTGTGAGCGTACGAGCCAATGCAATTGACGATGCCGACGCGTTGTTATTGCTTGTCGTAGACAGCCACGTTGTTCGTTGGCTGACCGCTTTCGTTAGTACCTTCTGACGTAAGGGTCGTGACCTTTCCGTCCATGGAAATCTCAGCTTTATTGAACTAACATTAAATAATGCAATGGCTAGGGCAAAAAAATAGGTAGTTCTGATTGGAAGAGGCAGCCGCGTAGTTTTGTGGGTGAACTTCGGATGCTCTCCATTGTCCTGATGACATCGTCCATGAGTTCGTCGACGTCATCGGGCCGACCGTTTGCGAGTTGTCGTTTGGCCAGCGACCAGACTCCTTCATCGGGGTTGAGTTCCGGGGCGTAGGAGGGGAAGTGCTCGATCAAGAGACGGGGATGTTGGCGCAGGAGTTTCTGTAGCGGCTCCCCCTCGTGGGTGGAGGAGTTATCCAGCAGCACAATGACCGATCCGCGCAGGTGCCGCAGCAACTCACGAAGAAACACACAGACCTCTTCTTGGGCGATGTTGTCATAGAACAGTAGATAGTAGAGGCCCAGTCGATGTTGCTGCGGGCTCATTGAAATTCCTGAGATCACCGATATTTTGTCCCGATGCCCCCGGCGATGTCGCAGGATGGGAGTGCAGCCCCGGGGCGCCCAAGTCTTGGCCACCAAGGGAGCCAACAAAAAGCCCGATTCATCGGCAAAAACTAAGTGGGCACCCAGCCGCGCGGCGTTTTTTTTACTTCTGGCCATTTTTCACGCTTCCAGCGCGCGATGGCCTTGTCGTTCCTCTCCAGCGCACGTTGTTCGGGCTTCTGGTGAGTCCACCCAAACCGACGGAGGTGTAGGCCAGCGGTATTGAAATGGCACGGCACATCGAAGTTCTTTCGAATTATCTCCGCCACTCGCTTCGTCGTCCACAATTCTGTGCGGTAGCCGTTAGCAATGGCGCCCTTCAGTAAGATTCTGAGCAGTCGGCGCTCTTGGCTTCTCGTGAGTCTTCTCGGACGACCCGGAGAGAATCGCACCCGGAGAGAATCGGCGCCGCGGCGCCGCCACTCATTCCGCCAACGCATAACAGAACTGGCAGCACAATGGAGGCGCCGCGCAACCTCGTTCAAGGAAAACTCTTCATCCAACAGTTTCAGCGCACGTCTGCGTCGATCGGAAAGCAGCTCGGCCGAACCCTTTGGTCGCATTTGGACCTCCTGTCACCTGAGGTCATTATTGCATTATTTTATGTGAGATCAATAGATGTTCCAATCACCTTGCCTGCTTTTTTCAAAGTCGCTTCATAGTGGTTGGCGTCGATCTTCTTAATTGCTATGGAATCTGCTCCACCGGGCATTGAGCCGGTGATTGGAAAGTCAGTACCATCATATTTGACGGTAAAGCCGTATGCGAGTTTGGTTCCGTCGGCAGCGACTCCCTCCATGGTATATTTCATTCCATCGCCTTGCGCTACGACGGTGCGCGTGAGGCTTGTTGGTGCTGGCCCGGGACTGTATTGTGATTTTGCGACATTCAACTTCCATGTTCCGACGAGCGGATTGCTTTGGCTTTGAGCCAGTAGCGGGCCGGAAGCAACGACGGCCAAAACAGCAATAGCGACAAACTCTAAAAGGCGCTTCATATATGTCTCTCCTTAGGCCCTATCTTGGATACCTTAGGTACTTACTTCCCATGACTTGTGGAAACATTCGGATGTGGAGGACAGCGAGAGGAGAGATACCGTCCGGCCCCATGCATCCCGGGCGGTGTCGCTCGTTCTCGCCGTCAAGCGTCACATTTTAGTGACTGCGAGTGGAACGCGCTGTCCAATTCTATACAGTTTTGCGAAGACTTTGCTTGATATACAAGCAAGAAACGCGAATTGCTGCGAATTCTAGTGTCGGACGTCACCGCATCCGGGAAAAACGTAAGCCTGGAGCTAAAAATTCCGTTTCAGTTGATCGCAAAACGAGAGAAGGATGCTTATGGTGGACCTGTGATCCGCAAAAATTCCATCGACGCTTGAAACCTCACTCATTCGGACCGAAGAAAGTCATTTTAGGATGGCCGACCGGCTATCCTCTATAGATCGTCGTCTATGAGAGACCGACCGTAGTCGTTGCCCTCCAGCCAGTGGTGCAGATGAACCTGGTACAGATAGGAAGCCACGAGTTCTTCCCCCAACTCATGTGTCTCACTGCGGAGAAAGGGAACCTGTAGCCCGGCAAGCGTTGCTATCAAAAACTGGGTTATGCGGTTCGGATCTACGTTGGCGTGGGAGTAGGGAGATTTAATCTGGCTCAGCGTGCTGGTGATCACCAGTAGACGATGTGGAAGTCGAGCCATTGCTCGCAGTCGATCAATGAACCCACGACGATCAACGGTGCAGGAATGGACCAAATCCGATAGATCCTTGCGCTCCACCGCGCAGACCGCTTCCAACCCGGCAACGAAATAGTCTCCCAGCTTCAGCGCTTTCTTTTCGATTCCACTGAACCATCCCGCAAACCGGAGAAATGAAATGGATTCTGCTCGCGTATCCACAAGCAGAACGGCACGCGGGGTTTTCAGCTGCGTACCTCCGCGTTCAGCAAGCACTGTAATTTCCGGAGGTGGGACAAGTGCGGCAGTCATCTGCCATTCCAGAGGAGAAGTGATCAAAGGGCGGTGCCTTCTCCGCAATTGGTCTCTCAAGCGGCAATCCTTTCCAACCGATACTCGTGATGGAGTCCACCCAGGATGGCCTTGGCCACAACTTGTTGATCAATCGGAACGCGGTGTCCGCACAGTTTGGCCCGCTGCTGGCCAGCCCGTAAGTCGGGGATGCCTGGTCCGAGACTCGCATGTGGCCGGCCCCGATTGTAGTGTGTGACCCACTCCTTGAGAAGGCTCCGCAGGTGCCTGTCGTTGAGCGGGATCAGAAAATCGAGGCACTCGCGGCGAACCGTGCCGATCAATCGCTCACAGAACGCGTTCGTCTGGGGAGCTTGGAAGGGTGTCTTCAATACTTTCAGATCCATGGCCTGCAAAGCAGAATCCAGCTCGCATGAGTAGATACGGTCCCGGTCGTGGAGGATGAACCGGTAGGGTTGCTCACCTGTAATGACCTCTCGAAACTGTTGGAGCGTCCAGTCGGCCGTCGGATGATTGGTCACATTGCAGTGAGCGATCTTGCGTGATCCTACCTCCATGATCACAAACACGTAGAGAATTCGAAAGCGAGCCGTCACCACGACAAAGAAATCGCAGGCTAACATCGCCTGGGCGTGATTTCGTACGAACGTCATCCATCGTTGAGAAGGAACTCGTTTTCCAGGGCCAACGTCAGGGGGCATATAGCGCCTCACCGTTCGCGGGGATACTCGAATTCCTAGTTTGAGAAGCGACTCGGCAGCGATGCGCTCCTCTCCCCACGTTTGGTTCTGGTGGGCCATCTTGAAGATCAGTTCCCGAAGTTGCCTGGGCACGCGGGGCCTCCCTCGCGGTCTCGACTTCCATCGCCAGAGCAACTGGAAACCCTTGCGATGCCAGCCGAGGAAGGTCTCGGGCTTGACGTTGATCAAGGCATTCTGCCATGCAAAAAGCCGCGAGATCAAAACCATAGATAGCCGAGTAGCGTTGGTCGCCCGTCGCGGCTTAGACTCGCGCTCCAGGTACAGGGCCAATTGTTTACGGAGGAAAATATTTTCCGCTTTGAGGGCAACGCTCGAACGCGTGTCCCAACAGCAGGAACTGCAGAGCGTCCTGGGCCAGATGGAGAAGTATAGAAACGAAGCGAAGCAGGGAATGAGCCGTTCTCATGGAGCTGGGAGCATGCCACGAGTGTGCTGGGAGGAGCAACTGTGCGTTTCCTGCGAATTTGCGACTATAAATTCGCGATGTATGGATTTTTTGCGGAGCACAACGGGCGCAAGAAGCAAATGAGTTGTTTCAGCTCTTGAACACGGGGCAGTCTGGCAGTCTTTTCACTCTGCACGCCTCGTCAGCAAAACAAGCGCTGGCCGGCTTGGCGAACTGCGTTCTCCAGAGTGGCGCGGACCTATCTTACCGAGCGATCAAAACGAGCATCGGTGATTGCGTTAATGTCGTCATCCAACTCGAACAGCGTCCGGGGCGGAGGTTTGTTTCTCAGGTCGTGGAAGTCAAAGGCTTTGATGAGGAGGCGGACGAATTCGACCTGAGCACGGTGTTTGGGAGGGAGCAGAAGTCGCCACGAATCGCCAAAACCTTTGACACAGGGAGGACAAATGGGCACCGACACTAGTAGAAGAATTCCCGACAAAAGTCATCCAGCGTTGACCGCTCAAGAAGCACCACCGCAGACATCGGATCAAGTGCGGGCTTACCTCCCCCGAGTGACGCAGAGCCGACTGCTTTCAGGCCGGTGACGTCATGAGTGTCTCTCGCGGGCAAGATACATCAGTCCCCGTAGCGGTCCGAAGTCCATCCACGGTTGATCCATCGCACATTTTGACGCTCCACGAACTCGCAGAGCGTTTAAAGGTCTCCGAGAGATGGGTTTATGAGAAGTCCCGCCGGCGTTGTCTAAACCCCCTGCCGTGCATCCGCATCGGTCGTTATTTGCGATTTGATTGGACGAGCGTGTGTTCATGGCTCCGTCAACAGGAGCGTGGAGCATGAATGCAGTCGCTCTCGAATTTAGCGGCGCCCATTCGACGAAGAGTTTCAGTCATTGGTTGTTTCGGAAGGCAGAGGGGTTCTCATCAAGCACACTTTGATGGTGAGTCTCTACATTCTCGGAATCATCGCCGAGCAGCTCGAGAAATCTTGGTTTCAGACGTCACTCCGTCACCGGGTTCGCACCGTTCTGCGTTTTGCGCGGAAGCTTTCTTAAAGCGGCGGCTTTGGTCTTCTCTTCCACATCGATATAGTTCCTCAACGTAACTTCGCTTTCCGACCCGTGACGGAGGATTCTGCCGACAAGATCTAACGGCGTTCCGTTGTTGTAGAGCCGCGTCCCAAGTCCACGGCGGAACGCATGGAAGCCGTACCACTGGATAGCTGTTCCTCTCAAGGCTTCCTTGATGCGCTTTGAACCGAGTGTCGCCAAGTCCAGGGGGAAATCACGCGGACCCTCAAAGACCCATGTCGTCCGAGGATTCTCTTCGTGATGCCGTTTGAGTTCGGCAATCACGTTCGGCAACAGAGGGACAGCAGCCGCCCGGTGTTCCGTCTTGGTGTCAATGATCTCGTTGTGCCACACGGTACGCACAACATTCAGGCTCTCGTTTTTGAAGTCGATGTCTTCCCACTTCAAGCCGCGAAGTTCGGCCAGGCTTAATCCTGTCCACGCAGCCACGACGACCGCGCACCGCGCCACGCCATCCACGCATTCTGTGATCTTCTCGACCTCCTCCAACGTGTACTTGTGGGTCTTCCCTGTTCGCTTGCCCGCGGGAATCTCTACGCCGTCCGTAGGATTCGGACCTCGAAGCGTTCCGCTCCTGCGGGCGTGAGTGAAAATCGCCGACAACAGCGAATTGATGTTCAAGAAAGATTGATGACTGAGTTCTTTCTCTTGGTCGATGGTCCATAGCACGCGCTGTAGGTTATGCGTTGCGCAGCTCAGCAATCTAAGTCCGCCAATGCGTGGTTCAATGTGTTTGGTATACAGGTTGAAGTAGCCCTTATACGTGGATGGCTTGAGACTCTTCTTTGCGTGGGGAAAGTACACTGTTTCTGCATATTGTTGGAGGTTCAGATGTCCGTTAGCTTGCTGCCCGGAATTTGCTGTTTGAAGATAGGGCTCTGCTAGTGGACGAACACTCGTCAGGGTGCGATACTCGTCGCTGTAGTCGGCCAATTTCACCGACACCTGTTTGCCATTGACTCGGTAGCGGAGATGCCATGCACCATGCGCTCGGTAAAAGTGTCCTAATTGCATGCGTAAACCCTATCAAATGTGCAACGAATGTGCAACGGGTGTTTATGTAAACTGTGTATTATCAATGTGGAGGAGTGGGTGAGTGGTTGAAACCGGCGGTCTTGAAAACCGTTAGACTCGAAAGGGTCTCGGGGGTTCGAATCCCTCCTCCTCCGCCATTATAGATTAGTTATCACAACCTTACAGTAATATATGGTAGCACCATAGCAAACCCACAGACAGAGGTTCCGTGGAACCTTTGTCTGTGGAAGGCCGATTCCAACCGGATGCGGAGCAAGAAGTGCAGTTCGCGATCAGCGGGCATGGCATGATTGCGGCGGGTGGCAAACGGAGATAGCAAAGACGGCGCGACGTACCAGGGTGACCGGCGCAAGCCTTTCCAGGGACGGGCCTTGGTCGTAGTGCGCACGTCGAGAGGGCGACCCGATTCATCTGACCGCCCCGACTCCCGGTCTAAGCACAGGAGTTATAGATATGCAGGCAAGAGCGGCAGGTCCGCGCCCCGAACTGCGTTGACTTAGCCCCGCACGTAACAGAACTCCGCATTTGGGCTGGCACCTTGTGAATGGTTAGCATAACGCGGTTGATGTCAGCTTGCGAGATGAGTGTGGACCTATCGCACCGCGATATATCGCAAACTGCCGCAGCCATTGTGGATCATCACGATCGTTGGCGAGCCGCTTTCGTTTTGCTGCCCGGCATTTCATCGCCTACACGCGGCGGTTTTCCGCCGCGCCGTTTCATGAGCTTGTCAAAGGTCTTGAAATCCGCGCGCGCTTTGCGGTCCGCAAAAAACTCCGCCGTTTGCAAAGCGGAAAGCTTTTCAGCCACTGCTGTGGCGACGAACTGGTTTATGCTTGTCCTATCTTCCTTGCTCTGTCGCTCCACCGCCCTCTTTAGCGAACGTGGCAACCGCAGAGGGTATGTCATTGTCTCCGTCATCTTCTCATCCTCCCTAACACTTCACGTGGGATCATCAGCTCGATCCCGAACCGCGCGGGGACTGTCCCAAAGTCCCGCACGTTGAATGTAACCAATCCATCGGCCCGCCCATTGACCGCCGTTTCCAGAACCATCTCATCGCCAGGATCCCGCAATTGTGGCCGCCATAGAAAGTGTGTTTTCACCGGCTCCGCCATCGCCATCACCGCATCCAGGAATATTTCAACTTCTCGCTCACTTAATCCGGCTGCCAGTCGGTGCTCAGCTTCTGAGCAAGTTGCTTCATACTCCACGGCCAGCGGGACGCTGACCAACAGAGTTATCTTGCTTTGCCGAGCAGCGCGTAGAATTGCCGCCGACGCACCGCCAGGGCTACGCATTGCTGCCACGATCACATCCGTGTCTGCAACCACTCTCACATCGCCAATGATATCACATCACGAGCGATATTGCACCTGTCTCTGCCTTCGCGGCCTTCGCGAGAGCGAGCTTAACAGCTAAACTGGAGCGGTACCGAAGACCCGCGTCGCCGTTTTTTCTCTGGCCGATAGGCAAGCACTTCGACGGCGGAGGTCGCCAATTCCTTGGAAGCATTAATTGGCCGAAAGGACAGGCGGAGCATGAAATCCATTATTCATGCGCCGCAGCACTTCTTGTATTTCTTGCCGCTGCCGCACGTGCATGGTTCATTCCTGCCGATTTTGGGCGTTGTCTTCTTTATTGGAGCGAATGCTCTGGTTGTCAGAGCCGTAAGTTTGGACTTCGCTGAAGCCTGGGCTGCGCCCTCCACTCGGCTCGGCCTCTTGTCTCGAAAGCACGCCCACCACCCCATCTCCTGGATCGTGTCCGCCACCAGGCGCCGATGGGGATTGTCTGCCAGTCTGGCGAGAACCCGATCTTTGCCCATCGTCAAGTCACGCTGGACGTCGTCAAAACCAATGTAGCCGGGGTCCACCAACCTCTCCTTGTACGCCCGCTGGATATCATCGATAAGTTCCTCTGGGTAAATCTCGGAGCTACAGCTAATAAGCTCATCCCAGACGTGGGACCACTGTCGCGCTAACTTGCCTCGCAACAGGCACGCGAAGTACATTACGATTTCCTCTCGCGTCTTTTGTCCGGCGGCGACCAGAGTCACAAGACTGCTCAGAGCTGCACCCCGGGCCCATTGGTCGGCGTCCTCATTCTCGATTACCGACTGAATCCCGTCCAGTTCGCCGCCACACACCGACGCCAGGACCTGGCCCAGGTCGCTCGTGATGAAGTCTCCGCAGAATGAATACTGGAGGTCGCCCGGAAGCAACGCAAGCCGGACCACAAGCGGGTAAGCGCGAGGCTCGCGGAACTGCGCCAGCAAGAACATCGCATACAGATGGGCCATGTAGTCGCCCTGGGCGTCGAGTTGCGCGGCACGGTCCACGACGTCCTGCAGGATGCCGAGAAGTTCCGGTATGATCTCTTCCCGGCAGGCCACGGCTGCTTCGACTGCGGCTCGCGGGAACTTTCCGGTCGCTCTTTCGAGTTGGTGCAGGATCTCGCCTATTTCCATGCAAACCATCCCATCGGCGCTGATTTTGGTCCGGCGCGCCTTGCACTACGGCGGTGCCTGGATTGTGCCATTGTCCTACGAAGGCTTTCGTGTGCCAAAATTGTGCGTGAGGCCATGTTGGCAAGACCCAATTGGATCTTCAAGTCGCAAGTTCGTTCCGGAGCATTTGGATGGAAGGGTTCGCATCTCGCCGGTGAGTTTGAAGGCAGCCGTCACAGAAATCAGGAATGTGGCCACAGTAGACCCGGTCACTACCGCTGAGCTAAATCTTATTTTGAAATTTGCGACAGAGAATCCTTGTGGGGACGGACAAGAACTAACGGGGAGCGATGTAATGTAATCGATGTCTATTTCCGCTTTATGGCCGCTGCGGACAAGCTTGCTGTCAGTGGCGATGCCCGCAGGGACGTGCTTGCCATCGCCACAATGGCGCAGCAGGACGGAGCGGCATTTGCCGCTATTATGATGCGGTAGTGTTCTGCCTGATCAATGTGGCCGCGGGCTGCAGTGCTGGGCCAAAACCGGTTGAGGAGCAAGGGATATGGGCGCAACAGGAAAAATGAGAACACAGCCAATCCCATCGCGGCGAGGTGGTGGGGAAGATGAAGCGGCCGCTGAAGAGCCGCTGAAGAGCTACAGAAGCAGGTGGTGACTGAGGAGCAGGCTGGCCGGCTGTCATCCGGCATATGCCGCTTACGTCTACGCTCAAAACCAAGTGTCAGTAATGTCGGAACAACTTACGGGGTTTGAAAGAGATGGCGCCGTTCGCGCCATCGTCTCCGAAGCTGAGGACCTCTATATGCCAAGTGCGCCGCCGATGAGCCCGCTCACGACCTCGTACTTCACTTGCGACGCCGAACGCGATGGGGTCGTTTGCAGATACACCCCAAACTTAGCTCGCCATCCATGGCGCGCTCATTGGGGACCAGGAGTTCGATGGTTCAGGTCCATTCGTCGCGGCCAAATTCCCTCCCTCGAATCATGCATGGCAAGTATAGGGAAATACTTGCTTTAGCGACCCCAACGGCCGCGTCGAAAACCACCTCGAAGCTCCTTCCGTGCTGCTACTCTTGCTACTACTTTCGGTTGATTTGGCCCCTTCCGGAACCGCTTAAACACAGGGGATTCGTCCAAATCGAAAACTGATATTGATAACTAGAGACATACCAGCGCTCACCGACCCCTCACCTCCCACTCACCAATGGGGGTTCCAATCCCTCCTCCTCCGCCACTAAATATCCTGTCGCTCTGTCTGTATGCCGGCTTTACGCGCGCCGAGCCCGGCGCGACCGGTCTGCAATCGGTATTTGCGTCGACAGTCAACGTCGGCGCCGACCGCCCCGATTCGCGTAAGGGAGCAAGACAAAAACTGGCGCTTGGCCAGTCCGAATTTCGGATTCTATTATCTGCTCTGCGAACTGCTGGGCGCGACCGACGACGACAGCGACTACGTTTACCTTTCCGATGGAGGGCACTTTGACTTGGCGCAAGCGCTGCGGTTTGGGATTGCAGGCTGATTCGTCGACCGGCGAAAGATGCTCGCTTTAGAGGACATGAACCACCCTCGGCCGGGTTACCAGCAAAAGCGTTTGGTCATCAGAAAATGGCTCTCGGATCTACGCTGCCACCGCGTAACGATGGTGTAGCCCGCCTGGTCTCGGAAAGGATTGAATCTCGTTTCGAGAATAGTCTCGTGGACAGAAACGCCGCGGGATTATATGCTTGGTTTCTCACCCTTAAACGCCCATACCAGTTCATCGAATTGGAGTCGAGACATGAGCCCGGAAACAATCAATTCGCCAAATCAAGTGATAGTCTGCTTCTATTGCGGTAAACCGGTTCACCCTCCAAAGAATATTCTCCGCAGAGCCAGTTCCATTAGAAACAAGGACTCGGATTCGACCGAACATTTACTCTCCCGCGTATTTCTGCTGCGATGCCGGTCGTGTATTCGTGAAGCTGTCTACACCATCGATCAAGTCATCGACGGTCCAGAAACACCAACATCCCAAGAGTCGAGTCTGAAATAGTTCTACGCGCGGGCGCCGCGATCTGGTTGCGAGACTTGTCGATTTGTCTGGGGCAGGCTCTTGGGCTAGTTAGACATCACATCCCTGCTGCACATCCATGACGACGAGTGTCATATCGTCGTGTTGCGGCTGGCCATTCGCGAAGGCCGACACTTCGTCCAGAATGCGTCTGATGATTTGCTCCGAAGTGGCGCGGCCGCAAGAGCGCAGCAGATTTTCGAGCCCGCGCACTCCCCACTGTTCTCGCTGACGGTTCTCCGCCTCCGTGATTCCGTCGGTATAAGCGACGAAAACGTCGCCAACCTCGAATTGAAAGCTGGTGCACGAGAACTGGGCGTCTCCGAACATACCCACCGGCATTCCGCTGGCGTCCAAGTGGTAGACCTCACACGAGCCATTCCGCGGGCGAATGACGATCGGCGGATTGTGCCCGGCGTTCACGTACTTCATCACGCGTGTGCCCGGTTCATATTCGGCGTAGAACAGCGATGCAAAGAAATGCGTCGGCGAGGACTCGTGCACCAGGCGATTGACGCTCCCGATCAGCGCCGAGAGGTCCAAGTGCGATTGCAACGCTTGCGCTCTGAGCGATGCCTGCAGGCTCGCCATCAGCAAGGCCGCTCCGATTCCTTTCCCGGACACATCGCCAATGGCAATGCCCCAGCGCCCGCTTTGCAAGGATAGGAAATCGTAGTAATCACCGCCAATCTCGTTTGCCGGCTGGTAGAAGGTCTCGCACGAGAGACAGGGAATCGATAGGGTTTCCGGCGGAAAGAACGCGTGCTGCACGTCCTTTGCACCCTCCAAATCCTTGCGCAACGCTTTATGAAATCCCGAGTCCGATTCGGATTTCTTGAGATATTCCAGGAAAGTCTCGACGTGATTGCGCAGCAGCAGCGCCGCTTCTCTGCCTCGGCCGCGGTCGAGAGCGTCAACGATGGGTTGGTGAGACTCAACAAACTCGAGAAGATCTTTGGAAACTTTACCGATGGCCGCCCGGATTCTGAGATCGAAGCCCAGCGTGTCCCACACGCGAAGCAGAACTTCATTTTGTGAACCCTGCAGAATGGCGCGATGGAATCGTGCATCGTGTTCAGCATACGCATCGAGATTGCCGTTGCGAACCGCGACTCTCATAGCCTCCAGCTCGCGCCGCAGGTCTGCAGTTTTGCCCTTCAGCGTGGTGGCGGCAGTGCGCCCGGCAATTTCTTCCAAACCTGCTCGGATC
>Ga0210406_10003713_pt1 | contig 16591 bp, 8 predicted proteins | sample IncBWC30MmetaG_FD_155454 | JGI IMG/M metagenome (GOLD analysis project Ga0210406, IMG submission 155454) | Forest soil microbial communities from Barre Woods Harvard Forest LTER site, Petersham, Massachusetts, United States - Inc-BW-C-30-M | ecosystem: Environmental > Terrestrial > Soil >... | reverse complement strand
GCGCCCTGGCACAGTAGCACGTCGCCGCAATTCGATCGGTTCAACCGCACGGACCTTACTGTCTTGGAGGCATGTGTGAGGGCGTTCTGATAGCGCAGGAAGTCATTCTCGAGCTTGAGTCTCTGCAAGAAGATGTGGGTGTGTTCGCAATATTCGACACTTGGGTAGCGGAGAACTCCCAGATCCGCGCGCTCTGGGCGGTGGACTACTACCGACAGAGATTTCAGGTTTTCCGGAGTCTCCAACGGCCGGAGCGGCTTGCAACCATGAAGAGATTTGTCGCACGCCTCTTCACTAAGAATGGGAAACATGGGAATGGTTCGGGCACCGGGTGGAATCAAGTATATTGGCCGGGTGAAGAGTTCCGTGAGCCGCAATTTGAAGCTCCGGTACTCCTGTTCAAGAGGCCGCGCCAGCCTTACTACTATGTCCGCGATCCACAAATGGGCTGGGGAGCTCGTTCGGCGGGTGGCGTCGAAATCTACGAGCTGAACTGCGGTCATTACGAGTTCTTACGGCAGCCCCAAGTCGGGATCGTCGGCCGAGTCCTGGCAGGCAAGCTGCAGTCGATCAGAGACCGCGAGAGACGGCGAAAATATGTGCCCTCTGCCGCCGGCCCAAGAGCTGGAAGCATATTGAAATAAATTAAGAGGAACCATTAATGACGAACCTTACGGAGGGCGCGAGCTCTCCTGTGGCGCGCTCGGGTGAGGCGCCAACTTCACAGCTGCTTTGGCAATCCGAGGCAACTGCCGCACGCCCTCCCGGACTCCCGGTAAGATTGATTCGCGCGCCTGCATTCTCGGCCGCGACGATATTGAGTGGACTGCAGACGCTGACTCAGTATTCGGACCTGCTCTGGATATTGAGCCTGTTCCGCCTCAAGGTCCGCTATAAGCAGTCGGCTCTTGGCTGGATCTGGGCCGCGCTTCAGCCGCTCGTTTTGATGAGCATCTACACAATTGTATTTACTCGCGTAACCACAGTAGCTACCGGCGGAATCCCCTATCCCCTGTTTGTTTTGTGCGCACTTCTGCCGTGGATATTTTTTTCCAGTTCAATCTCAAGTGCCGTGCACGGATTGATTTTGTACCCGAATCTGCTCACCAAGATGTACTTTCCGCGCGAGATCATCCCCTTGTCTTACCTGGCGGCAGGTTTTGCGGATTTCCTCATCGGTTGCCTGATTCTTGCTGGATTCATGGCTCACTACCGAATCTCGCTGACTTGGAATCTGCTCTATGCGGTTCCGATCGTGATTGTCATCGCCGGCTTTGCTGCCGCCATTGCCCTGTTTTTCTCGGCGCTACAAGTTCGCTTCCGCGATGTCGGGCTCGCAATGCCGCTCTTCCTGCAGGTGTGGATGTTCAGCATTCCCGTGGTTTACTCGCTTCAGTCGGTGCCCATGCGGTTTCGAAAGCTGTATTTACTGGATCCCATCGCTGGCCTGATCGAGAATTTTCGTACTGTGGTCCTGCGAAGCGGCACGCCGGACCCGGCAAGCCTGGCCCTGTCTGCTGCAATCGCGTTTGCTTGTCTGGTGATTGCCTACGCTTACTTCAAGTCTTCCGAAGCCACAATGGCAGACATCATCTAACTTCATGATTGACATAAGGGTGGATCGAGTATCGAAACAATACAGGTTGCGAACCTTGGGAAAGTCGCCTAAGCGCTGGTACTCCAGCGTAGTTAGGAGGCGATCTACCCCGATGTGGGCGCTTCACGACGTCAGCTTTCAGGTGGAACAGGGAGAGGCTCTCGGGATCGTGGGACACAACGGCGCAGGCAAAACGACGATCCTGAAGATTCTTTCCAGCATCACGACTCCTACGGCAGGTGAGATCGCGATTCGGGGAAGGATGGCTGCGTTGGTTGAAGTGGGCTCTGGATTTCATCCGGAGCTCACCGGACGCGAGAACATCGATCTGCACGGCGCGATGCTCGGAATGCGTAGGTCAGAAATACGCCAGAAGCTGGACAGTATTATCGAATTCTCAGGTGTCGGCCAGTACATTGATGTGCCGGTAAAGCGATACTCCTCGGGGATGTATGTGCGCTTGGGATTTTCCATCGCGGCACACTTGGATCCGGACATTCTGTTGCTCGACGAGGTTCTGGCCGTAGGAGACGCTGCTTTCCAGGCGAAATGCCTCGACCGAATTGCCGAACTGCGACGAATGGGACGCACGGTCATCTTTATTTCGCACGATCTCGGTGCCGTGTATCGTCTCTGTGATCGGGCGATACTGCTGAGTCATGGCCGTATTGTTGCGGAGGGTCAGCCTAGACAAGTCATCGACGAATATCAGCAGATGACCTTCGGCGCTGATACGAGACCAATCGGAGCGGACGAACCGGACTCAGTGGCGCAATGCACGAGCGTTTCGTTTTTGGCGCCCGATTCTGCGGAGGGCGTTCGAACCGGGCACCCAATGGTGGCGCTCCTGGGCTATCGTGCACGACAGATCATCCCGGCGGCAGTGTTTCGAATCTCGCTCTATTGGCCCAGCGGTTATCTGTGTGCTCAGCTTACGACCGACTCTGCACAGGGAGGCTTCAACCTGGGACCGGGCGAAGGCAGAATCGAGTTCCAGTGCCCTGTCTTGCCGGTGGTCCCGGGTCTTTATCGGGTAGACCTTTCCATCGAGTCCAACGGGCAGGAGATCGAGGCGCGGCAGCGCTGTGCAACCCTCAACGTGGGGCCGGGGAAATTTGTTTCAGGCGACTTCTACATCGAAAACTCATGGAAATTGGTCGAGGACGCCTCCTAGGAAAAGAACCTCCGTTAAGCGTTGCCGGGCAGAAAAGTTGCAGCTTGGGGAAAAGCCGAGACTCAACTTCCGGTTCTCCTCAGCTCGTCGTCGATTTCCAGAGCGCTCAGTAGTGCGGCAACGAAGTGCGATCCAATGCGGCAAGGACCAGAGTGCCCGCGTAGGCGTTATCCACCGCTACCGAGGTCGTAAAGTTCATCCCAATCCTCCAACTCGCAGGAGCTTCGGGGTGAACGCCCGACAGGATGACCCATCCTTTTCCAGAGCTGCCCTCCACGATCGCCGGGGTCCCATCCGGATATTTCCCCACAATGCTGCCCCACCCGGAGAACTCAGGGCCGTCCTGCCAATACTGATCAAGCGTGCCGGAAGATGGACTGGAAATCTGGACCGCGTTCTTGTGAATTCCGTCGTTGTAGTCCTCGTAAAAATTGAACCAGGTACCCGAGGTTAGATTCAGCCCGTTGTAGATCGAATAGCCGCCAAAGAATCCGCCTGCACAAATCCCTAAATAGTTCAGGCCGTCGTTGACGACAGCGTTGTGGACGTTGGTCGTGGCAGTTGACGTCAGGTTGTCGCCGATCGTGATCGAGTTGCCGCCCGGCACAATCAGCAGCTTGTACGCTTTCAACTGGGTCTCGGTCATGCCGTCCAGCTGCGATGAAGTCGCTGTGGCATAGGTCAGCTTGTTGGTAGAAAGGATGGCTTCAACTGCCGAAACGTCGGACGGCGACGTACCCGTCCCAATAAAAAGAAGGATAGGCGGTGTCGTGGGTGCAGTCAGTGGTACCGCTGCCGCGTGTGCAGCCATCCCAACCGTGGAGGCGGGGGTTCCGCATGCGGTAAAAGCGATTAGGATAAAGGCCGTTAACGCAATGATTACCGCTCGTTGCAACCTATTAGTAGCGATGACAAATGAAACCACGATACCTCCTAAAGGGCTGATTTCGAGCCCTTCCGCTGAAGCGGGTACTTCGAGGATTTTGGCTGAACTCGCCTGAAACTCACGCTAAAGCTTCTTAATTTTACGTAGGCGTGGAGATAGAGCAAGACACAAAGGTACATAGGATGAGTGCACCGAAGCACACTAGGGCCGACGGACGAAAACTCAACCTTTGGGTATCGCTAGAGGCCCAGGCAGAGCAGGGAACTCTGCGTAAGGCACCGATATCCTACTGAAATCCTTTCAGGACTGCGACTCAGGTTGCAAGCCGGTCCCTTACCGCGCTTGGGCGTCCGGCCCGATGTCACTCACAGACAAGTTTGAGGCTTTACTTCGGAGTACCCTGTCGGCACGAGACCGGGGAATGCTGGATCGTGCGGAAGTCAATCCTTGGAGCCCGTTGACGCATGGTCTCTTTCAGCAACGAGCCTGGATCGTTTGTGCGGCATAAGACGCATGGGTGGGGGTGACATAATGAAGCGCGTGAAACGGCTTGTACTCTTATCGATCGCACTGGGGATGGTCTTGAGCGACGTGGCGTTCCCGCAGACTTCGTCCGCTTCGCTGCAAGGAACCGTTACCGATCCCAGCGGGAGCGCGATTGTCGGCGCCACCGTCGCCCTTTCCAGCAGCGAGTCGAAGCTGGAGCGCACAATGGTGACCGGTTTGCAAGGAGAGTACCGATTCTTCGCTCTTCCTCCCGGGACTTACACGCTGACGGTGACCGCGAAGGGATTTTCCCGCTACCAACAGACCGATCTGCAGCTCCTGGTCAACACACCGGCCACAGGCAACCTCCGGCTGAAGGTTGGATCAGCCAGCGAAAGTGTCACCGTGACTGGCGAGGCCCCGGCGTTGAACCTGGTCGATGCATCGATTGGAAATTCCTTCAATGAAACCCAGGTTAAGCAGCTTCCGCTGGAGGGTCGAAATGTTCCCGACCTGCTCAGTCTGCAAGCTGGCGTGGCCTACACGGGCAATCGTCCAGACCTTTCCGATCCCAAGGTCAAAGACCAGGACACACGCAACGGAGCGGTCAATGGCGCGCGTAGCGATCAGAGCAACATTACTCTCGACGGGGTTGACGTCAACGATCAGGCAGCGGGCTACGCTTTTACGTCGGTACTGCCCGTTACGCTGGATTCGGTGCAGGAATTCCGGGTCACTACCAGCAACTACAACGCGGACCAGGGCGAAGGCTCGGGAGCACAGGTTGCACTCGTCACCAAGAGTGGTACGAACGTGTTTCACGGGTCGCTGTACGAATATCACCGCAACACGTTCACCAGCGCCAGCGATTACTTTCTGCAAGCACCGCTCAAGCTGATCAGGAACATCTTCGGAGTGTCGGTGGGGGGCCCGATCGAGAAGAACCGCCTCTTCTTCTTTGTCAACTATGAGGGCACGCGGCAGCGGGAACAGAACAGCGTGGTGCGCACTATTCCTACGCCAAGCCTGTGCCAGGGCATGGTCCAGTATGTGGACGTAAACGGCCAAACCCAGACTTTGACCCAGACCCAGCTCTCGAACCCGAGTCTTGACCCTCTCGGTCTGGGAATTAATCCGGCAATCGAGAACGCAGGTCACACCGGCTATTTCGATACGACATTCTGCACGGGAAAATTTAAGACCAATGACACCTCCGTGGGAGACGGCCTGAATTATTCTGGTTTTCGTTTCGGCGCCCCCATAAGTCTGGACAACAATGCTTTCATTGCCAAAATCGATTACCACCTGACCGCGGACGGCAAGCACACACTGTTTTGGCGGGGCGCGCTGCAAAATATCTACAACCCGCAGGAACCGTTTTTGCCGGGGTCACCTCCCATGCAGACCATGACCGACCACAGTAAAGGATTTGTGGTGGGATACACGGCGGTCCTCAACCCCTCGATGGTCAACAGCTTCCACTGGGGTTTCACGCGCCAGAGCACTGGTTTTCTGGGAAATTCGAACCAGGAGTGGAATACGTTTTACGGCTTGGACCAGGGAATCTCCTATAGCCACAATGCGCAGACGCCGGTGCAAAACCTGCTGGATGATTTTTCCTGGACCAAAGGGAAACATACGCTGCAATTCGGCGGCAACATAGGGATTGTTCGTGATCCTCGCTTCAGCCTCGAACATTCGTTCAGTCAGGGAAAGGGCGCTACCAACTGGATGTCTCCAACAGGTTTCGCCAATACCGGCGGAGGCTATCTGGATCCAGCAAACATTGGGCTGCCTGAGCCAGCTTCCACCTTCCAGTATGACTATCCAGTGCTTGGTTTGCTGGGTATGGTTTCCGACGTCGTAGCTAATTACAACTACGACAAACAGCTTAATCCGCTGACTTCCGGGACTCCTGTGCAGAGGAATTATGGGCTGGAATGGTACGAGTTCTATGCGCAGGATTCGTGGCGAGTGAAACCGAACCTGACGGTCACCTACGGCTTACGCTGGTCGCTGTTCCCGCCGCCGTGGGAGATCAATGGTTTTCAGGCGTCGCCGAACGTCAACCTTGGGACGCAGTTTGACCAGATCGTTCAAAATATGAAGCAGGGGATGGGCTATCAATCAACGCCGCTGCTAGGTTTCGTTCCTGGAGGACCCGCCAACCATGGGCCCGGTTGGTACAACTTTGAGAAGTCAGATTTTTCGCCGCACATCTCGGTGGCATATTCGCCCCACCCTCACGGCGGCTGGCTGCGAAGTTTGGTGGGCGAAGGCGACAAGACAGTAATTCGCGGCGGCTTCAGCAAGGTTTACGATCGCGCCGGACTGCAACTGCTCAGCACCTTCGACGCGAACCCTCCGGGCGGCTTTGGCGCGACGATTCAAAACGCCTGCTGTACTTTTGGCTATGATGATGCGGCCCACGTGCCCCGCATAACCAGCATCAACAAGATTCCCACCTGCGGCCCGGTGGATAACTGCGGTGATCCGGCGAACCAGGTGTTTTTTGAACCGCCGCCGCCAGCAATGAATCCCCTTCCTAGTGGTCAGGCCATCACCTGGGGAATTGATTCGTCCATGAAGACGCCTTATGCGTACGCTTTCGATTTCTCGGTGGGCCGCGAGCTTCCGAACCGCTTGTCTCTGCAACTCGCTTACGTCGGGCGCTTGGGCCGTAACCTGCTCACGCAGCGCGACCTGAGGCAGCCGCTTGACATTGTGGACCCGAAGTCTGGGGTTGATTATTTTGCGGCGGCAACAGACTTGTCCAAGTTGGCCCGCGCCAATGCTGTCCTGATCGCCAACGGCACGCCGTACCAGACGACGCTTTCCGCCGTCACGGACGCGACCGTCCCTAAGACCGCGGCTTACTGGCACGACATGTTGCCCACTCTGAACCCCGGCGCAAGCGGCTACACGAGCTTTGGTGGGGCCACCATTGCTCCGGGCAACGCCGGGCTGATTCAGGCGGTTTACGATCTTTACTATGATCCATTCCTCTCCTATGCCGGCAATGAGGTTGTTGGGATAGGCAACCTTGACCTCTACGGTGGTCTGGGGGATGACTTGGGTAACTTCTATTCCTTCTGCGCGCAGCCGGGATGCTCCGGCTCGGGGGCGGGAACATTTGGGTCTCCCTTTGGGGGAGGCTTCGGGAATTACCTGAACAACCAGGCGACCAGCATGTTCGCCTGGAGCTCGATCGGCAAATCGAATTACAACGGACTCCAGGCCACGCTGAGAAAGCAGTTCAGCAACGGACTTCAGTTCGATCTCAACTACACTTATTCCAAGTCGATTGACACCACTTCCTCGGCCACGCGCTTATCGTGGGCATCGTGTTGCAACGTGGGTGCCCCGGGAACCCGGCTGGTGAATGCGTTCGATCCGAACGGACGGCGCGGAGTCTCGGATTTCGATACCACCCACCAGATCAACGCCAACTGGCTCGTCGAGTTGCCCTTCGGTAAGGGTAAGCGCTTCGCCGGCAACTCCGGCGCCTTCACCGACGCTGTCATCGGAGGCTGGCAACTTTCCGGCTTGGCCCGCTGGACCAGCGGCTTCCCGTTCACGGTGGATAACGGTAACTTCTGGCCGACAAACTGGGATGAACAGGGTATCGCGCAGATGGTCGCCAAGCCACAGACCGGACATTTCAGACAAGCCAACGGCACCATCAGCGTTTTTGCCAACTCGACTGCAGCCTTTAACGATTTTCAGCATCCGTTCCCTGGACAAAGTGGTTCGCGAAATGTGGTCCGCGGGGATGGGTACGCCGGCTTGGACATGGCCCTGGACAAGCGCTGGAAGATGCCCTGGGAAGGACACAGCCTGGAATTCCGCTGGGAAGTTTTCAACGTGCCGAACCTTCACCGCTTCAATGTTGATTCAGGCCTGCAGACAGGATCGGCCTGCGCCTGCATTGCTTCCCTGCAACAGCTGCCCGACGCCTTCGGTTCTTACACCGGCCTGCTGACGCAACCCCGGGTCATGCAGTTTGCTCTGAGGTACGAATTCTGATAACTCGCACCGGGTTCGGGCGGCCAGTCTCGATCATCTTTGACCCTGACGCGCGCTGGCAATGCTCATGACCACGCTCGCCCGTAAACTGCGTCTGGCGGACTACTTCGCACTCGCCTTCGGCGTGATGGTGGGGACGGCCTGGCTTGTCGTCATGGATGACATCCTGCAGCGTGGCGGTCCTCTGGGCGCAATTCTCGGCTTCACTGCGGGTGCGCTGATGCTGCTGCCGATCGGGTATGTTTACGGGCATCTGGTGCGAGCCATTCCGGACGCGGCCGGCGAAGCAGCCTATGTCGCTCGATTCTTTCCGCGAGCGGTTAGCTTTGCCACCGGATGGATGGTGTTCCTCAGCTATTTCCTCACTTGTCCGTTTGAAGCGCTGGCCGCCGGCAGAATCGCCGGCTATCTGTTTCCCTCGCTGAACACAATGGAGTTGTACAGCCTGGGAGGCCATCCGGTATATCTCCCTCACATCCTGCTCGGTCTCTTGATCATCATCCCGCTCACTTGGGTGAATTACCAGGGCATCCAAGCCGGGGCGCGCCTGGGGAAATGGACTACATTTACTTTCCTCACGCTGGTGATTGTTTTTGCTTTGGCCGGCGCACAGCATGGAAGCAGAGCGAACTTTCATCCGTTGTTCAGCCACGCTCCGCTGGTCTCCATTCTGCTGGTGTGGCAGGTCGTGCCCTGGCTTCTGGCCGGTTTTGAATCGGTGGGCAAGTACGCGGAGGAGGCCAGCCCCGGGTTTCAAGGTCGCGGTTTTTCTGTGGCCATCATCCTCACCATTTTCGCCGGCCTGGCTTTTTTCTGGGTGGTGATCTCGGCCGTTGCCTACGTCGCTCCGTGGGAGAGCCTGAAGAGCAATCAGCAGTTCCCCACAGCGGTCGCGTTCGAGCGGGCGCTGCACGCCCACTGGATTGTCGTGCTGATCATGGCATCCGCCCTGGTCGCGCTCCTGCAGGCTTTCAACGCGAACCTGATCGCTTCTTCGCGGCTACTGTTCGCCATGAGCCGCAATGGTTTGCTCAATCCCCGCATGAGCCACGTTCATCCCGTCAATCAGACGCCCTCGACTGCGCTGATCACGGTGGGAGTGGCTACGGCGCTGGCCATGCTGCTGGGAGAGGCCGGCCTGGTTCCGATTCTCGAAGTCGGCGCAGTCGCGTCAGCGATGGCCTGGATGGCGGCGTGCGCTTCGTATTGCTGCATGAAACCGCAATTCTGGGGGCTGGCCGCAGCTATTTTTGGGCTGGTTGTTACTACGCTCATGGTTCTGGTCAAGATGGTGCCGATCGTACCCGGCCACTTCACGCGCTACGAATGGATGGCACTCGCTATCTGGGCTGGTATAGGGCTTCTGATCAGAACACCGGCGAGCAAGTAGTATTCCGGGTCAGGACGACGCTATTCCGTCTATGCCCCGCACGTGGGTCTGGAAGACCTAGTTTCTCTGGGTATTCAGTTTGGGCGAACTTGCCCTCGCCACATCGCAGAGGGGTGAGACATCTCACCCTGTCCTTTCCGCGAGCCCGTCCAGACACACGACCGGAAGGCTCGCGGAGAGAGGCCAAACTCTTTTTTGAAAGACTTGCTGAAATGAGCGGAGTCGCTGAAGCCCCAGAAGAACGCGATGTCGGTAATGTTCTTTTCGCTCAAACGAGGATTCAACAAGTCATGCCGGCAGCGCTGCAAGCGGCGCTCGCGTATCCATCCCACGACGGTGTGGCCCCTGGCGAGAAAAATACGATGCAGGTGCCGGACCGAAACCCCAATTGCCGCCGCAATCTGTTGCGGATTAAGCGAGGGTTCCGCAAGATGTGTTTCGATGAACTGTTCAATTCGTGCCTGGTGCTCGGCGTAGCAACCTAGCCTGGTTGAATGGTCTGGATGGGCGATGCAGCCCGCCAATACGTCGAGGTAGGCATCGATCGCCGCCGTCGCTTCATGCCCGCTCATCAACTCCGCTTGCTGGTAAAAGGAAATGGCCAGATGAAACAGTGCCGCTCCGCTTCTGGACACTCCAGAGACCTGCGGCAACGCGGGCAGCCAATTCGTCTGCAAATGGTTCTGCACGCGCCAGTGTGGAATCCTCAGATAGAGTCGGGCGCAGTTACCGTCGCACTGCGACCTCCACGGTTGTCCCGAATCGACCAGGGTGGTGTCCCCCGGTTTAAGCAGGACGGTGGCGCCAGCCTGGCAGTAGCTCCTAACTCCTTCAAGTTGCGTGATGATGATGCAACCCCTGTCCTCTGCGCTGGCACTGACCACAGGAAATTTGGCAAAGGATACTGGGCTGGAAGAAAAGAGGGTGAATTCGAGGCCGGCCAGAGTTCGACGTTCAATCGAGCCGTGAAAGGGGGACGCTTTGGGGAATTGAAACCGGCTGTCTCCGCAAATCTGTTTTGCTGTCCATCGCCAGGCTTCCAAACGATCCGAGGCGGGAACCAAGTCCGTCGAAAACGAGTGCGACACTGGCTTCACCGTAGGTTCAACCTCAAGGACATCTGCATCCTTAGTTCTACGCAACAGACAAGAAGCAAAAAGCTTCCTCGACTATGCAACTGCCACGATGGGGGCTAACGCTAGCACAACTCTGAAATTCCGCGCAAGAGCAATCTGAAGTGCCTGGATCCGAGCCTCGGCAAGGGGGTTCGAGCGCGGAGCCGTTGGGAAGCCCTATTGTCGTCCAGAGAGTTGCCCTAGAAATGTGCGACCGTCTACGACGCAGGGGTCGCCGCAAGGGTAATCGATGGTCTTCCCAGTGCCGTTGTCGTAAATTGCAATTTGAGTTGCGCTGGTTCGGTGCACGGAGAAAGTTTCCATTGTCTCTTCTCCGCCCTGGTGAAGAACGGACATGCCTTCTGGTATTCGTCCCGCGAATGAGCCAGTGGCCATGTTGACCAGGGAATCCCATTCGAGAATCGTGACAGAATCGCCAGTCGTTGAGTAAGACTCGTATCGAAGGTGCAGGACGGGCCATCCGCCCGGCAGCCACTTCTGTACTTCAAACCAGTTGATTTTGGTAATCCGATCGTATGGGTCAAGAGGAATTTTCTTGATCTCCATGCCCGATCCGGAGGGTGGGATGCGAAAGGCGACAATCGTGGTTTCAAACTGGGCGCCGTCGGCCGACTGAAACTTTTTAAGCTTCTGGATGTGCTCTGCCTTCGCCGATCCAACTTCGAGCATCGCTACGCCGCCGGTAGATCCATCATCCAGTCGGTGCGCGGTGAAATCCCCGAGATCGACGGGTTCGCCAGGAGCGCTTCCTTCGCGGATCGTCAGAACCGGATCCCATTGCACCTTGGCGCCGGGGAAAAGGCTATGAAGCAAGGCTTCAGTCAATCTGGCTTTCGCCGGTCCAACGGCATCACGACGGCTTTTTATTTCTTGCGAATAAGCGGCCGAGGCCGAAACAGCGATGGCGGCGATAGCAACAAGGATGCCGCGCAGGATCGCTCTGGTTTTAAACATCAGCGGCCGCCTTCCCCGAGCCAGATTCGCATCGGTGTTCTGCTTTGTCATTTGAGCACACTATTCACAATCTGCCATGCTGGGTATTCCATTGGGTAGGGGCTGTCACTCAAGTAGGAGTGGGTCGGTGTACCTTCGATTTTGCCACATGCCGCGGCTCCGAGAAGCGAAGGATCCCCTTGGCACACGGAGGTTGGAGGAGGAGCATATGCGGAGAAATCTTCGCTGGTAATCCCATAGGCTTGCAAGGAAGTTGCGCCGGCCGGCCCGGACCGCGAGGGGAACCAGTAGGCCAGCTCCGCCCACTGACGGATCAAGTTCGAGTGCTGGCAATTGGTCACAGTGGTGCAACCTGGAATTGAACCTTGAGATTCACCCCAAATCGCCTCCTGTCCACCGTCCGTACTGAGTAAGCTAGACCAGAATTGAGTAGTAGGACCATCGCTCCCCAGGCCCAGGAATCCAATGTACGGCTGCTGGCCGAGGTTCATTTCCCCCCAAACTTTCAAGACGGTCGCATCGGTGGTATTGAAAGAGTTGATGACCGTGGTTCTGGAATTGTTCCCCGCAAAGAAGCCCAGCCACTCACCTCTTTGTGGCGTACTGTTAGCGGGCGCAGTGTCAGGGAATTGCCCGGAGGGTCTGGTTTGGCCCCAGCGCAACGGGTACTGTGGTGGCGGCGAGGTGACATAGCCCGAGGCGCCGAGTGTGCTATTCCAATTATTCAGGTTGGTATAGTCTGGGCACATCTCCGTCCCGTTGAAGCATGACTTTTCCGGTAGTCCGTTCTGCATGTTGGACCATTGAGAAGCCCACATCTGATCAAGTGGAGTCTGTGTCGTGTTGTCCGACCAGCCATAGGAAACCGCGTGCGAGTCATAAATTCGCAGATCATAGGCATTCGCCTGATAACTCGTACTAAAGGCTTCCGCGGGTAGTGCGGGCTCATTCATTAAATAAGTTGTGACCTGAGCACTTTGGCTCTCAGGGCGCGAGAGCGCGCTGTTCGCCACCACGTTCCCCAGGCTGTGAGCCATCATTTGTATCTTTCGCCCATTTTGATTGCTGAGGAATTTCGCCAGCGGGATGCCGGTTTCGAATGCATTCATATACGCGATGGGGTACTCGGTGCTGCCGGGATTCGAGGGCCACGACAGCCCGACCGTGTGGGTATTGTTCTGTGGCAGCAACACTGGGTGTCCGGCCCAATACAGGCGCTTGAACCACTTGGGCATGAATGTGCTGGTCACGGCAGAATCCGCGAGACTGAAGCCATGGACAAGCACGACCAGGTTCTGGGCCGCCGAGGGAATATCCATCCAGCCCGAATCCAAGACCGGATAAGACATCGGCTGGTTGGCAGACCCGTTGCGAACCGTTTCGATTGTCATCCAGTTCTGCAGCGGACGAATGTCGATGGGTACCGAATCGAGCTGTGTCCGAGTGCCGTTCGGCGCCACCAGAAAGACCTGCAGTTGCCAGGTACTGTCCTGCGAACAGCTAGTGCAGGCGATCAGCAGATCGTACATGTTCCCACTCGCCAGGTTGGGAAGTTCGATCAAGCCGGCTTGCGATGCGCACAGGTTCGTCATGAACGACATGCCGGTGGCAGCGCCACACGCTACCGCTGTGGTGCCGACTTTTGCAGTGCCACCGGTGAGCCCGAGTTGGGTCGTGGCGGTCGTCTGGTTCGTCAGATATAGCTTTTCGTTCTGCGCGGCGGTGCTGTCACTGGACCCGGGCGGGACTCCCGCGTTCTGGGTGAGAACCCAGGACGCCACGGCGCCATCCGTACTCAATAGCCCCAGTTGGATGCTTCCCTGGCTGGCGGAGGGAAGGACTTTTACATAAACGCGAACGGGAGCATAGTCGAGCAAGCCATCTTGCCCGCCGTTGTCGGTATTGTTCGGATCAGCCTGCCAGAACGAGAATTTTGAGCCCGACTGAGCGGCGGCGGGATCGGCCACCGGGTCGATCACGGTGTCGTTGTTGGAATCCACAACGATATGAACCGGCCCGACTGGAACAGTTTGAATCAAGCTCGGAATGGGAGCAGCCGTTTGCGTATTCACTGCGGTCGATTGCGCATTGACGGTACTTCCCGAGACCTTTGTCCCGGCGGGAATCTGGACTTGGGCGGAGCCATTCGTCAAAGGAACCGTCGAGCTGGGAACAGCTGGCGATTGATTCGTCTGGGTAAGACTGAAGGTCGCGTTGGCGGCCGGCGTGGTCGCCGGCACAACGTTGATGGTACAGGTGACCGGGAGCACCGTTTGGTAAATCGGGTTCGCCGAGCCGGCCCCAGAGACCACAGTCGCTAGGAATGCGGGACATTGCGTGACGATAACCGGTTGGAATGCAGCCGTCTGCAGTCCCCCATTGGTGCTGCTGGGAGAAGTGGTGACCAGGAATCCCGTAGGCGTCATGGCCAGCAAATTGCCGAAACCGCCGTTATTGTTGGTGATTTGTCCGACAGAAGCCGGGTGCGACGGATTGCTGATGTCGATCAGCAAAATGTTCGAACCCGTCCCTACCAACGCCGTCGTGCCGCTCAACACGACGTCGGTCGGTGACGCTGAGAGCTGAATGAAACCCTGCGGCGCCGGATTCTGCGGATCACTCATGTTCACCACGGCGAGCACAGGTACGCCCGGAGTTGTAGAAGTGCCGAGAGTAGCCGTGCCGGTTCCGATCACCACCGCGACCGGTTCGTTTGAAGAAGCACCCTGCGCACTAGTCGTGGAGACGGTCCCGAGAGCAAGCGCGCGCCCCTGCTGCAGGGTGCACTGGCCAACCCCGTTCTGGGGAAGCGCGCAGCCATTGGTTGGGCTCGACAATGGCGCCTGGCTCAAGTCTTTGACTGATCCAACCGTAATCTGCGGAGGATACAAAATCGCGCCCGGCAAAGACTGCGTCGGATCCGCAATGACCAGGGGCAGGCGGCCAGTGGCGACCATCTCAGTGTTCGTTATGTTGCCCTGCCCCGGAAGCGTATAAACCGCCGCTTTGACGTCGTACATCGTGGCCGGCGAGGTTATGATGTTGTTGTTCGAATCGTATTGCGGCGTGCAAGAGTTCTGGCCGTTCGGCACGCAACCGTTTTGATAAAGATTGAGCTGGACGGGGACCGTATTGATCACAGCGTCCAGGCCAAAACCGCTTCCGTCGGTCGAAATCTGCTGCCCGAATTGCGTCGGATTGGTGTAATAGGTCTGATTGTAATCTGCGATCGCCTGCGCCATATCGATGACCTGCAGGCCCTTGGGGTACGTGCTGGCGTAAATGTACTGGCCCAGCACAAATATGCGCAGCAGCGAACCGTCCAGCGCCGCGCTTGTGGTAGCGCTCACTCCAGCGAGGCGTGCCGGCGCGTCGGGTTTTGTAACGTCATAGATCCAGATGTTCGAGGGCAGCGAAACCTCTCCGATGCCGGCCGCAATCGCCACCAATGGACCATTGCCGTTTACGGGCGAGGACGATTGACCGGACGCATCCACCGCGCGGCCCACAAAATAAGCCTTCGGACCCTCATCATTCGGCAGGGCCGGATTCGTGATGTCGACGACACCGACTGCACTCAAAGCCGCGTTCACGTATTCACCGACGTAGGCGCGCTGCCAGCCGTTGTAGTTGATCACTACGGGGCGGGTGGAAGAGAACTGGTCCGTGCTGCCAAGATCTTGCGGACCAAAAGTCGTGAACATCGCCGGAGCGTAATTAAGATTGCCCTGAGTCTGAATTGGCAACGGAGGCGAGTTCAGATCAACGATGCTCTTCCAGACGCTGAGCGTGTACGTCTCGTTGAACTTCAAGCCAATTAATGGCTGAATCGTCAGCGAAGTGATTACGTCGCTCGACGAGACGGGGCTGGCAATTGGACCAAGTGGATCGCTGGGCCGGCGGATTCCGATCAGCAGCACCGGCACATTATTGTTTTCTGCGTCGGTCAACGTGACGTTCCCGGCGACACTCGTAACCGGCTCGCTAAACGTAAGCTGCGGAATGGTGGTTGTGGGAACCCCATTGGTGCCGCTGGAAGGAACGGAGCTGAACGTCGGGGCCACGCCCGTTGTGATGCCCGTGTTGGTGCCTCCCGCCTGCACCGCCAGGAAATTGCTGGTGGCAGTGACCGGCGCGCCGCCCAAAGGCGGCAGAGCGGTCGCCGTTATGGAATAAACGCCCGGCGTCTGCGGAGTAAAGGGATTGCTGCTCAGGTGGAAGGCTCCAGGCGCAACTGGAGTAGGAGGCGTATCCGTAGTAACAGAATACTGAATCCCGTTGATGCTCGCGCTGCTCACCGACAAACTTGACGCGAACGTAATCGTGAGCGGAGTGCTGGTCTGGATAATTCCAGAAGCAGGATTTCCATTCGAAGTAAGGATACTGATGGTGATTTGCGGCGGTGGAGGCGGCGGCGTCACCGGCGGCACAGTAAAGCTGACGCGTCCGACGTTCTTGTAATCGAACTCAAGTCCCGCCGTCACGTCGTATGATGCATCGTCGACTTGAATTCCATTGACCTCGGTCGCCGTCGCCTGGTAGGTTTTGCCATTCACGTGGGCCGTGACATTGCGCGGGCCTCCTCCAAAGTGAGGATCGAAAATCGCGAATGTGCCACAGGCTTGGTTCCATATAGCCACATTGTTCTCAGGATACGGAGGATCGGTAATCTGTACCGTCGCCTGGCCCGTGTATGGCACAAACGTAGTTTGTCCGTTGGCCTCGACGGTTTGATATATGTTACCCACAATCAAACCTTGCGACGCTACCCCCGGCTGATTCGGGTCATAGTCCCACAGGAAGAAGGTCTTCACAATCGCTGTAGCCAACGGACTGAAGTTCTCGCTGGCAACAGTTTGGAAGTTTCCGTAGCTGTTTCGGTAGCCGCAGAACGGCGGCGAAGCCATGACCACCTGCGCGCTGGCACCCGTGCCTTGCGTGA
>Ga0210406_10003711_pt1 | contig 16594 bp, 12 predicted proteins | sample IncBWC30MmetaG_FD_155454 | JGI IMG/M metagenome (GOLD analysis project Ga0210406, IMG submission 155454) | Forest soil microbial communities from Barre Woods Harvard Forest LTER site, Petersham, Massachusetts, United States - Inc-BW-C-30-M | ecosystem: Environmental > Terrestrial > Soil >... | reverse complement strand
ACACTCGACGCTCGCGACCGCCGCCTGATCGTCCTCTTCTTCGATTTCTCCGCCATGGAGCCCGAGCAGATTGACCGCTCCGTGGACGCCGCCAAGAAATTCGTCAGCACAAAAATGCAACCCGCCGACCTGATCGCTCTCGTCTCCCTCGCCACCAATATGCACGTGGATTGCGATTTCACGGACGACAAAGACAAATTGTTGCCTCTGCTCTCCAGCTACAACTCTGGCCAGGGTCAAGGCTTCGACAACGGCGCAACCGGCAGCGCTGAAGGCACTGCCGAAACCAGCGGCTCTTTCACCGAAGATGACACCGATCTCAATACTTTCTCCGCCGACCGCAAACTTCTCGCCTTGCAATCCCTCATGCAGGCCCTCGGCAAGCTCCCCCAAAAGAAGAGCATCATCTATTTCAGCAACGGCATCACGCAAACCGGCGTGGACAACCAATCCGCCCTGCGCGCCGCCACCGCCGCTGCAATCAAGTCCAACGCTTCCATCTACTCTCTCGACGTCCGCGGCCTCCAGGCCTTCCCTCCGGGCGGCGAAGCGCAAAACGCCAGCTTGCACGGCCAATCCGCTTACTCGGGCGCCTCCACGCTCAACGATCTGAACGGGAACGCCTCTTCACAGGACACTCTAGCCACGCTTTCCTCCGATACCGGCGGAAAAGCCTTCTTTGACTCCAACGATTTCAGTGGCGTTTTCTCCCAGGTGCAAAAAGACAGTTCCGTCTATTACGTTCTCGGCTTCACCAGCAGCAATCCCGCAAAAGACGGCAGATTCCGCCATCTGAAAGTCACCATCAACCGCCCCGACCTGAAGCTGGATTTCCGCTCCGGCTATTACGCTGGTCGCGATTTCGTCCATCTCGACCGTGCCGACCGCGAGCAGCAACTTGAGGACGAACTAGCGGCCCAGTTGCCACGCGTGGATGTCCCGGTCTACGCGGGCGAATCCTATTTCCGGAAAGACGAATCCCACTACTATCTCGCGGTCTCCCTCGTCATCCCCGGCTCGCAAATTCCCTTCGTCACCGAAAAAGACAAAGATAACGCCACCATCGACATCATCGGCCAGGCCCTCGAAAGCGGCAAATTCCCCGTCGGCCGCTTGCGCGACACTGTCAAACTCGCAGTCGAAAGCTCGCGCGAGGTCCGCCGCAAAAACGTCCAGTACAACACCGGCTTCCTGTTAGCGCCCGGCAGTTACCATCTCAAATTCGTGATTCGGGAAAATCAGACCGGCCACATGGGTTCGTTCGAAACCGATGTCCGCATTCCAGACCTGCGCAAGTCGCCGCTGAAGATGAGCTCCGTGGTCCTAAGCAGCCTGCGCATCCCTTCAACTGGCAAGAAAGCCGCCGGCAATCCGCTAGTGCGCGATCAAATGGAACTCGTCCCCAATATCACGCATGTCTTCACGCCGGATCAGCATCTCTATTTGCAGTACGAAGTCTACGATGCGGCAAAAGGGAAGAACTCAGCGCAAGTCGCTCTGGCTCCCGCTGCTAGTCGGCCCGAAGCCGCAAAATCTCCAGAACCGGCAAAGCCTTCACGTGATTCCGTTCGCGTCCTCACCAGCATCGAATTTCTTCAGGGCGCAACAAAGGTCTACGAATCCAAACCCGTCGTAGCCAACGAAGTCACGGCGCCCGATCGCAAGGCCGTCATCTTCCAGATGGATGTGCCGCTGCAATCGTTGAAGCCCGGCCTCTATCTCTGCCAGGTAAACGTGATTGACGACGTCGCCGGCAGTTTTTCTTTCCCGCGTTTTCCTTTGCTGATTCGCGAGCAAGCTGCCCGGCCGAATTCTCAAGCCGCCGCTGCCTCCGCAACGCCAAACTAGCCTCTATTCTTCTCCGATATCCTCGTTCCAGACGGCGGGATTCGCCCGAATATACTCGGCCAGCAGGGAAACGCATACGGGTGAGTCCAAATCGATCACCTTCACTCCCAGCGATCGCAACCACTCGATCCCACCCTGAAAATTCCGGCTCTCTCCGACAATCACGGTCCCAAATCCAAACTGCCGCACCAGCCCGCTGCAATACCAGCACGGCGCAAGTGTCGTCACCATCGTCAATTTGCGGTAACTTTTCTGCCGCCCCGCCTTTCGAAATGCATCCGTCTCCCCATGTAGCGAAGGATCGCCCTGCTGCACGCGGCGATTGTGTCCCGCGCCAACCAACTGGCCTGTTTGATCGAAAATCGCGGCGCCGATCGGAATGCCGCCTTCCTTCAGTCCAACTCGCGCCTCTGCAAGTGCAACCGCGAGCATCGCCTGGTAATCCAGCTCAGAAGTCATTGGCACACCGCTCCTATACCTTCCGCCGCAAACGTGTCAGGGCCAGCATGACCAGCCCAAAAACCAGCAACACCACACCCCACCACAAGTTCATATTCACGCCAAGCGAATGCTCTGCGTACATCACGCTCCCTTGTGTGGCCGAGCCATACCCAATCAACAGGATCCCGAACAAGCTGAACAGCATCCCGATCGGCAACCGGATATCAAATCCCATCGCTACTCCTTCCGCGCTCGCCAACCGCGCGCCTCTACCAGAAAACCAGGTTCAGGCCCACAAGCAGCGCCACCACAATCAACGCCAGCGTGGCAGGCTTCTGATACCACTTCAATCCGCCCTCTTCCGGTTTCGCCGTCAACGAGTACACCAGCCCTTTCAATTCCTGTTCCGGGCGCGGCGCAGTCATTAGGGAAATTACCACCGTAAGCGTAAAACATCCGACCCACGCGAAGATCGCTGTCCAGAAATTTTGCGCCATCTCGCTAGGATAAACGTGCAGAATCGGCCCCAGATATCCGCCCTTCACTCCTGGCACCGCTCCCGCCGGCAGCGTCAACCCGTAATGCGCAGCTGCCGCAACTGTTCCTCCCAGCAACCCCCAGAACGCGCCATGCCCGGTCGTGCGCTTCCAGAACATCCCCAGCATGAACGTCGCAAACAGCGGAGCATTCACGAACGCAAACACCAGTTGCAGCACGTCCAGTATGTTGTTGAACTCTTTCGCCACAAATGCGGCCATCAGCGAAATCGCCAGCCCGAAAATCGTCGACGCACGTCCCATCCATAAGTAGTGTTGATCGCTCGCCGTTTTATTGATGTAGCTCTGGTAGATGTCGTACGTCCAGACGGTGTTGAATGCCGTCGTGTTCCCCGCCATTCCCGACATGAACGAAGCGATCAGCGCGCAAAGCCCCAGCCCCAGCAGCCCCGAAGGAAAATACCGCACCAGCATCATCGGCGTCGCCAGGTCGTAATCCAGCACCGTTTTTCCATTCACAAGAACCGGTTTGCCCGCGGCGTCATACTTCGGCGGAATAATTCCTTTGCCGCCGGTGAAAAACGACGATTGCGTTGTGGTCCTTGCGACTATGTTTTCTTGTGTCCTGGCGTCACGCATTTGGGAACTCGTCACCACCCCTGCGATCATCCCTGGCAAAATCACCAGAAACGGGAAACCCATTTTCGGGAATGCCGCAATCACCGGCGTGCGCCTCGCCGCGGTCATCGAATCGGCCGCCATCGCGCGTTGCACCACCAGAAAATCCGTGCACCAGTATCCGAACGACAGCACAAACGCCAGCCCCATCAGCATCCCGAACCATTCAACGCCCATCGGGTTTTCGCTCGCATGTCCCATGTACTTCCACGAATGTACCATCGCATCGTTTGCGATTCGGACTTTCAGCCCCTCCCATCCGCCAACATCTCTCAGGCCGAGATACACCAGCGGGATGAACCCCATCACGATCAGGAAAAACTGCAGCACCTCGTTGTAAATGGCCGAGGTCAGTCCGCCCAGAAATGTGTAAGCCAGCACAATCAGCGCGGAAATCAGGATCGCCGCCGTGAAATTCCATCCCAGCAATAGCTGCAGCAACTTACCCATCGCGTACATCGAAACGCCGGAAGAAAAAACCGTCATCACCGCAAAGGAAATGGCGTTGAATCCGCGCGTCTTTTCGTCAAAGCGCAGCTTGAGGTATTCCGGAACCGAGCGCGCCCGCGACCCGTAGTAAAACGGCATCATGAAAATCCCGACAAACAGCATCGCCGGCACCGCGCCGATCCAGTAAAAGTGCGAAGTTGAAATGCCGTATTTCGCCCCGCTCGCCCCCATCCCAATCACTTCCTGCGCGCCCAGGTTCGCCGAAAGAAATGCCAGGCCTGCAATCCACGCGGGAATCGACCGGCCGGAAAGGAAAAAATCCGTGCTCGTCTTCATGTATTTCTTCAGCACAAACCCGATGCCCAGCACGAAAACGAAATACAGCAGGATAATCGTGTAGTCGATCAAATGGGGTTCTGGTCGCACGTAAAATCCTTTCAATGCTACTGGTGGTTGCCCAGTTCACCGCTGCTATTCGTCCGAAAGCATGCCTGCAGCGCATCTAAAATGGCCCGAGCCAGCGCTTTAGCAAGTCCCAAACTCAGTTTCTCGTCGTTTCGTTTACTGCTCCCGATCGCGCGGCCGCGTCGCCGCTTCACACGTCGCACAGTTCAACCGCTTCCTGCAGCGATCGCAGCGAGTCTCGCGTGGGAATAAATTCGTGCGCCACATATCCCGTGTACTTCGTCGCTGCGATCGCCCGCATCACTCCAACCCAATTCACTTCTTGCGTATTGTCCAGTTCACGCCGTCCCGGCACGCCTCCCGTGTGAAAGTGTCCCAGCCACTCGATATTTTCGCTAATCGTCCGGATCAGGTCGCCTTCCATGATTTGCATGTGATAGATGTCATACAAAAGCTTCACCCGAGGCGAATTCACCGCCTCCATCACGCGAACTCCCCAAGCTGTGTGGTCACACATGTAATCCTTGTGGTCCACCTTGCTGTTCAGCAGTTCCATGCAGATCGTGACGCCCTGATCCTCAGCGATTTTCTTCACTCGATTCAGCCCGGCAATCGTATTCTTCGCCCCTTCGTCGTCGGACATCCCTCCCCGGTTCCCCGAAAAAGTGATGACATTCGCCACGCCCAGCTTTGCCGCTCGGGGGATGCTCTTCCGAAACGCTTCCTCAATCTTCGCGTGATTCTCTACGCGATTCATTCCGCTCCGGATCTCACCCCCACCGCCGTACCCCATACTGCACACCAATCCATACCGCCGCGGCATCGCCCACTCGTCCTCATTCAGCAGGTCAATGGCTTTCAAACCCATCGCCGCGCCTTTCTCGCACAATTCGTCCAGCGCTATCTTCTCGTAACACCATCGCGAAACGGATTGCCGGATGTGTCCCTTGCGTTGCACGGTTTGCAACTCCGCAGCCGAGGAAAGGACCGGAGATGCGGCCAGGGAAGCTGTGGCCACCTTCGACGCAACCTGCCGGATCATCGAGCGTCTCGATATTCGGGTCATCACGATGTCGAAGTCTAAGCGAAAATCTCTTTTCCAGCGAGCAAATGAATCTTGTCCCGATGACTTTTGGTTCTGCTCATATTCCGGTTAAACTGAAGACTCCAAGTCTTTGGAACACTACCCTGGTTGACGCCATGAATGCTGAAACTCCCGCTCCCCCGAAATCTCCGTTCAAGAATCCTTTTCTCTATTCCTCGCTGGTGATTCTTGGAGTTCTCCTTTACGTCGCTTACGTCCTCTACGCTCGGCATCTATCCAACAAGGAATACGAGCGGCAAACAAAAGAGCGCCAGTCCGAGCAGCGCCGCGAAGAGGATCGCCTCGCCGTCGAGCAGTTAGGCGGCTCGGAACTCGCCATCCGCGGCCTCTACGTCTCGCCTGCTGCGATCCACCCAGGCGAATCCGCGCAACTCTGCTACGACGTCGCCAACGCCAAGACCGTCACTCTCGATCCCCCCGCCGGCGAAGTCTGGCCTTCCCATTCCCGCTGCCTGAATATCTCTCCTCGAAAAACGACCATCTACACTCTCTCCATTGCGGACGCCGCCGGGAATAAGGTCTCCCAAACAGTCGAACTTCGCGTCTCAAAGTAAGCCATATTTCCGCGTAAGCTATTGAATACGAATAGTTTAGTGCATTTACAACCCTACAACGCCGCCTTTCCCTCTTGTCTGGACATTTCTCCCCCATCTATAATGTTCCTGCGGAGTCCGGCCTGGCCGGGCTCCGCATCATTTTTCTCTGACGCGGAAAACTATGTCTGACCCTCTTGCCAAAATCAAAAAGAAGCTCCAATTGGAAATTGACTCCCTGGAGCACGAACTCAACGTCGAACTCCCCAAGGAAATCGCCGTTGCCCGCGCGCACGGCGACCTTTCCGAAAACGCCGAGTACAAGTACGCCAAGGAGCGCCAGGGCTATGTAAACGCCAAAATCGGCCAGCTCAAAAAGCGCATGGGCGACCTCGGCATGTTGAACCTCACCAATATTCCGAAAGACCGCTCCGGCTACGGCTCGCGCATCGTCGTAATTGACGTGCAGAAGAGTCAGGAAATCGAGTACAAGCTGGTCAGCAGCGAAGAAGCCGACGTCGAAAAGGGAATGATCTCCACCACCTCCCCCATCGGCCGCGCGCTCCTCAATCGCAAGGTCGGCGACGAAGTGCAGGTGCTCACCCCTGCCGGCAAAAAGGAATTCGAAATCGTCCGCCTTTTCACCATTCACGAAGAGGCTTAGAATATTCCGGCTGCCCAGCCGGCGGCGAGGTGCCATGCTTCATTGGGGTTCGGGTCCGGCTCTCGGTTTGCTGACTTGCCTCGGCTATGGTGTTTTTGTTCTCGGCTCCCTTTATCTGTGGCACTACCGCGAAGATCTCGCGCTCTGGATGGAAGACGAATTCTCCGCCTTCCGCCGCAATTTGTCTCGTTACGAATCCGTTGGTCCCTTTTATCTTCCCCGCGCCGAATCACGTCTCCGCGTAATCCCCGCCGGCTTTCTCCGCTCCGTCAGCCGCCTCCCCCAGCGCCGCTTCTCCCTCGGCGCCTTCCTCCTCGTCCTGGGTCTCCTCCTCTTCACCCTCGATTTCTTTATCTAGCTATCGTGCGTCGCCCCGCACTACCCGTCTATCCGCACCTCCCGCTTCCTGATCGCTGTTATCTGCTAACTGATCGCCTCTTACTCTTTTCCACTTTCCAATTCCCATTTTCCAATTCTGCTATTCTGCTTCCCTATGCAACCTTCTCTCATTGTTCACGGCGGCGCCTGGGATATTCCCGATGATGCCGTTGACGCCTGCAAATCCGGCTGCCTCCGCGCTCTCCAAGCAGGCTGGAAAATTCTCAAAGAGAGCGGCCACGCGCTCGACGCCATCGAAGCCGCCATCATCGTCCTCGAAGACGATCCCATCTTCGACTCCGGTTACGGCTCTCATCTCACTCTCGACGGCCATGTCGAATGCGACGCCATTGTCATGGACGCCGCCACGCTTCGCGCCGGCTCCGTCGCGGGCCTGCGCCGCGTGAAAAATCCCATCCAGGCCGCCCGCGCGGTCCTCGAAAAGTGTCCCCACATGATGCTCATCTCCGAAGGCGCCGAGACTTTCGCCAGCATGCACGGCGTCCGGCTCTGCAATCCCGAAGACCTTATCTCTCCCGCCGAACGCGAAGCCTGGCTCCGCTGCTGCAAGGATTCCCACGCCGCCGAAAATCATCGCGGCCATGAGCAGGGAACCGTCGGCGCCGTCGCTCTCGATCAACAAGGACGCCTCTTCGCCGCCACCTCTACCGGCGGCACATGTTGCAAACTCCCCGGTCGTGTTGGGGACTCTCCGCTGATTGGTTGTGGTTGTTACGCAGATGCGGAAACGGGCGGTGTCTCTTCCACCGGCTACGGCGAAGCCATCATGCGCGTGGTCATGGCCAAAACCGCCGCGGATTTTCTCCGGCCCGCAAACTCCACGCCCGCCCGCGCCGCGCAAGCGGCCGTGCAACTCCTCGCCAACCGCGGCCAAGGCACCGGGGGTCTCATCCTGCTCGACAAAAATGGCATTCCCGGTTTCGCCTTCAATACCCCGCGGATGGCCTTCGGTTATATGAACGGCGAATCATTCTTTACTTCCGTCTGAATCCTTCAATCCTGTGCCCGACCCCGCCATCCTCCTCGCCGATGCCGACAAGTAATATGGTGAAGACACCGTGTAAATCTGTTTGTTTCCTTTGGCGAGCAGGACCCACTCCAGCAGCCGTGCCCTCTGGTTGTGCAGAAAATATTCATACCACCGGTCCTCCACAAATTCCGGGATCACCACCGCAATCTTCCCGCCCGGAAATCTTTCCGCCAGCTTCAACACATACTCCACAATCGGCAGCACAACAAATCGATAGGGTGAGGGCAGCATCACCAATTCCGGGGGCTCGACGCCGGATTCCCTGTAAGGTTTCACGACGTAGCGTTCCCAATCTTCCTGCAACAACGCCGCATGTTCACCGGGCTCAACGTGAACCGCGATCAACTTTGGTGACAATCGCGCCGCAAACTCCAGCCCTTGCTTCGTGATGGCGCTCCACCGGTCGATCGGTATCACCACAATGGGAGGGAGTTCGCGTGAAGGCGGTTCCGCGGGCGTGACCGATCGCGTTGCCACGAATATGCCGTGATAGTGTGCTCGCACCTTGTGAAACGCCACGATCGTCAGTGGAATAAATAGCAGCGTCAGCCACGCTCCATCCACAAATTTTGCTACCAACACCACCACGACCGTCACGCCGGTCACAAACGCGCCAAAACCGTTCACCAGCGCGAATTTTATCCAATGCGGCCCACGCGCTTTCCACCAGTGCCGCACCATCCCCGCCTGCGAAAGCGTGAACGCCAGAAACGCCCCGACGGCATACAGCGGAATCAGCCGGTCCGTCACGCCCCCAAACAGAAACAGCAACACTCCCGCCAGAATCGCCAGCACCACAATTCCCTGCGTGTACACCAGTCTCCGCCCGCGTTGCGCGAATCCGTGCGGCAGGTAATTGTTCTGCGAAATCGCCCGGCACAGCCGCGGGAAATCCGCAAACGCGGTATTTGCCGAAAGCGAAAGCACAAGCAGGATCGACCCGATCGACACGTAATAAAACGCGCCCTTGCCGAACACCGCCGCAATCAGCATCGAAAGAATGCTTTGGTAGCCCGGCTGCCCTGGATCCGTAGCCACAATTCCGTAAACCTTCACCAAATACGAAATCCCCGCCAGCAGCACAGCCAGAATCGCGATAATGATCGTCAGTGTCAGTTGCGCGTTCTTCACCCGTGGCTCGCGAAACGCCCGCACTCCATTACTGACCGCCTCCACTCCAGTCAGCGCCGTGCAACCGCTCGCAAAAACGCGCAGCAACAGCCAGTACGTCACCGTCTGGATTTGCGCAGGTGGCGCGGGTAGCGGATTCACCGGAACCGGATGCCCGCCGCTCAGGAGTGTGCGCACGATGCCGCCGGCAATTGTGATCCCCAGGCATCCCACAAAAAGATAAGTTGGGACGAGAAACGCGAATCCCGCGTCTTTTACCCCGCGAAGATTCACAATCGTGATCACCACCAGGATGCCCAGGCACAACACCATCGTGTGCGGCAATAGTCTTGGCACCGCCGAAATCAGCGCGCCCACACCCGCTGAAATCCCCACCGCCGCCGTCAAAATATAATCGGCCAGCAGCGCCGCCGCTGCCAGCAATCCCCAGAACGAGCCAAGGTTGTAGCGCGCCACCGTATACGAGCCGCCGCCCGTCGGGTACGCCTCGATCGTCTGCCGGTACGAAAAATACACAATCACCAGCAGCGCGATAATCGCCGCGCTGATCGGCACGATGTACTTCACCCCCAGCAGTCCCAGCGGAATCAGCAGGCTCAGCGCCGCTTCCGGCCCGTACGCCGCCGAGCTGAGCGCGTCGAGCCCGAAGATCGGAATCCCCTCCGCCGGCCCGATCTGCTCCGCGCGCTCTTCCGAACTTTTCAGCGGTTTTCCAAAAATCAGGTTAACAATGTCCATAAAGGGCTGAGCGATTCTCCACGCGTCCCATCTCGTCCTGCAAAAGTCGAGCCTTCATTTGTCCTGAACAGCCCCTCAATGTCAATCCGCTTTTCTATATGTCCGGATTCTCCCGAAGCGAGCTCCATTGCTCAGGCAGGCCAAAAAACAATTTGTCATGAGCCATAAAACATCCCTTCGTCAGAACCGACAAAACTCGATTTGTCATGAGCAATAAACCAAAAATTGTCATCCTGAGGGCCGCGCAGTTTGCGGTCCGAAGGATCTCAACTCAAAGTCCATGCAAGTCCTAAAATTGAAATTCCTGCGCTGCCCTTGTCAAAAAAGCTTCCCTGGAACTGCTCCGTGCCCCCTGTTGACCCGCAATCCAACTCTCTCTACCATTCTCTTATGTCCGCAAACGCACATTTTCGGAGCAGACTTCTACAGCGTCTCGCCCTTACCGCCGTGACGCTTCTCTTTATCTTTCCACTGGCGCTCCACGCCCAGACTGCCGACGACGTCATCAACGCCTACCTCAAAGCCCGGGGCGGCCTGGCAAAAATCAAAGCTGTCCAGACCGAACGGGTCGCCGGCACCATCACTTTCGCCCCTGGCGTTGAAGGTCCCTTCTTCGTCGAACGCAAGCGCCCCCTCAAGATGCACATGGAAATCACCGTCAACGGTCTAAGCCTAATCCGCGTCTACGACGGCAAATCTTCCGGCTGGATTTACAACCCTTTCGCACCGAACGCTGCCGTCGTTCCCATGTCGCCTGAAGATATCTCCGGTATCGCCGACGAAGCCGATTTTGAAGGTCCCTTCGTCGATTACAAAGCCAAGGGCAACCAGATCGAATACTCCGGCAAGGAGCAAATCGACGGCAAGATCGTCCATAAACTGAAACTCACCGGGAAGCAAGGCGATGTCAGCTACTTTTCCTTCGATGCTTCCACAGGCTTAATCATGAAATGGCAGGGCACCCGCAAGGTTGGGGACAAGGAACTCCCCTGGGAAACCTACTTCCGTGATTTTCGTGATGTTGACGGCTTGAAATATCCTTTCCTCGTCGAATCCGCCGCCGTGGATTCCGACCAGATCCAGAAAATCGCCGCCACCAAAATCGAAACCAATATCCCCCTCAACGAATCGCAGTTCGCCAAGCCCAAGCCGCCCGCGCCCCTTACCACGCCAGCCGACCCTCCCAAGCCCGACTGATTTTCAAGGTCGCTGAAACACTTTATGTCCGCGCCAGAGTCATCGCCCGTTGCCAATCCCCGACTCGGCCTCTGCGCCGATTGTCTCCACGCCCGCCTCATTGAATCCAGCAAAGGCTCCCAGTTTCTCCTCTGCCAGCTATCCCAGTCTGATCCATCCTTCCCAAAATATCCGCGCCTCCCCATCCTCGCCTGCGCTGGCTATTCCCTAAAGCCCGCCGCCTGATCCTCCAAACCTGCTGTGGGTACTTCTTCCGTATTCATATACATATCTAGTATACTCGGCCTAGGTATCCTCTCATGCCATCCACCCCAGCCTTCCGCGTCTTAGTCGTTGCTTCGTTACTTCATTGCTTCGTTTCTTCCTCTTCCGCCGATACTCTCAAGATCACCAGCTCTCCTCCGGGCGCAACCGTCGAACTCGACGGCGTCACTGTCGGCGCCACGCCCTTTGAAAAAGATTTTCCCGGCGGCTATTTCCATCGCACGCACACCACGCTCGGCCAGCGGCTCGAACACCCCATGGTCGCTCGCCTCTCACTACCGGGCTACGCCACCCGCGAAATCGCACTCACCGTAGGTCCCATGAACTGGATCGATCTTCACGGCCACAATCATGGCGAATACTGGCTCATAAAATCGGATCACTTCCACGCCGATCTCGAACTCATCTCCGCCGCCTTCACCGGCACAGTCGCGGCCGTCTCCGCCGCGCAACCCGCTGCCTTTCAACTCGAACTCTCGCTCGAAGAAATCGTCAAGCGCGCGAAACCCGCAGTCGTCTGCCTCAAAGGTCTCAACACCATGGGCTCAGGCTTTTTCGTCACCGAAACGGGCGTTATCGCCACCAACGCTCACGTCGCCCGCGGCGATTCCACTCTTCTCGCTGTGCTTCCGTCCAGTGTCCAATTGCAAGCCCGCGTCGTCTATATTGATGCCGACCTCGACATCGCCCTCGTCAAAGCAGAGCCGCCGTCCCCCGGCTACGCCTTCCCCTATCTGGTTCTCGCCGATGTCACGACCGTCCAGCAGGGTGAATCCGTCCTCGCCGTTGGCAATCCCGGTGATGCCATGCTCTTCAGCGCCACCAAAGGAATCGTCAGCGCCGTCGGAAAATTTCCCGCCTTCGGTCCCGGCACCTGGATTCAGACCGACGCCCCCATCAATCCCGGCAATTCCGGTGGTCCGCTTCTCAACTCCCGCGGCCAGGTGCTTGGCCTCAACACACTGAAAATCACCAAGAAAAACATCACCGGCATCGGCTTCGCGCTCAGCTCCACCGATCTCTTAACCGTTCTCCGTCGCTTCTATCCCGATGTCCCAGCCACAACAATTCGCGCTTCCGCGGATTCTCCTAACGATCCCTCCGAAAGCGCCGCAACAACAACTCAGCTCTCAGAGACTTCATCTCCCACCGCGACATCTCCTGTCCCATCGGCTCCACCCGACGGCTACGGGCAACTCACCATCACCTCCGAACCCGACGCCGCCGAAATCTACGTCGACGGCAAATTCCACGGCAACGCCCCCGCCACGCTGAAACTTTCCGCCGGCTCCCACGCCATCCTTCTCAAATCCCCCGGCCACCCCGATTTCACCCGCACCCTCGAACTCCCCAAATCCAGCAAGCTAAATCTCAAAGCCGTCTTCGATCCGTCGCCATCCTCCTGAAAAAATGACCACGGCCCTGGTACCGTCCCTCATCATTGCTCCCACTCCTCCCCTGTGCTAGCATCCCCCCGTTAAGAAGAGCGGACCAGGGATTCACTCTTTTCTCCTTCGCCCCGCTTGCGGGACCCAGGTAGGGCCGCGCTCTCCTTCAAACCAATACTCTCACCAGGCGCCGGCCCGCGCCTGTTTCTTCGTTCGGCGGACCATCGCCCGGTGACCTCGTTTGGTCACACCTACGCGGAGGTTTGTCATGAAGATCTATCCCACCAAGGACATCAGAAACGTTGGCATTGTAGGCCACGGCGGCACCGGAAAAACGCAACTGGTGTCGTCGTTACTTTATTCCGCCGGAGTTACCCCACGCTTCGGCAAAGTTGCGGAAGGCACCACCACCACCGACTGGGACGAAGAAGAAATCGCCCGCAAAATCTCCATCCAGACCGGTATCGCTTATGCCGAATGGGCCTGCACTCTCTGTGCCGGCAACACCGTGAAAATCAATTTCCTCGATCTTCCCGGCTACTCCACCTTCATCACGGAAACAAAAGCCTCTCTCATCGCCGCCGACGCCGCCCTCATCGCCGTTGATGCCCACGTCGGCGCCCAGGTCACCACCGAGAAAGTCTGGGACTATTGCGCCGAATACGATATTCCCCGCGCCTTCGTCCTCACCTGGATGGATCGCGAACTCTCCAGCTTTGAGCGCTCTCTCGAATCCCTCGTCCAGGTTTTCGGCCGCACCGTTGTCCCCCTCCAGATGCCCATTGGTGCCGAAAAAGGTTTCCGCGGCGTAATCGATCTCGTCTCCATGAAAGCCCACATGTACACGCCCGACGGCGACGGCAAGGCCACCATCGAAAACATTCCCGATGCGCTGAAGGATGAGGCGGAAGAGGCCCACGAGCGGCTGGTCGAAATGATCGCCGAAGGCGACGACGAAATGATGGAGGAATTTTTCCGTGAAGGAACCATTCCCATTCAGGACCTGATCCCCGCCGTTCGCAAAGCCATCGTCGCGGAAAAAATCGTGCCAGTCCTGATGATCTCTTCCACGCGCAATGTCGGCAGCGCCAGCCTGCTCACTTTTCTCGCCGATGTCTTCCCTCATCCTGACGAGCACTCGCAGTTTGGCTTCAAGGACCTTGGTGGCAAAGGCGACCGCATCGAACGCAAATATGACGACTCGCAGCCGCTTTCTGTCTTCGCCTTCAAAACACTCGCCGACGCCTTCTCCGGCCGCATCAATTATTTCAAGGTAAAAAGCGGGGTCCTGAAAAACGACGCCACGCTGCAGAACTTCAATCGCAACATTCCCGAACGCTTCCAGCACACCATGTTCGTGCAGGGCAGGCAGTTGACGGAAATTCAGGAACTGCATGCCGGCGACATCGGCGCGATCACTAAGCTGAAAGAAACCGTAACCGGCGACACCCTCGGCGATAAAAGCGCGCCAATCTATTACGCTCCCGCCAAGCTCCCCGAGCCTTCCATCACCTTTGCCGTCGAGCCGAAAACCCGCGCGGACGAAGACAAAATTGGCGTCGCCATCCACAAAATCATGGAAGAAGATCCCGCGCTCCGTTTTTCCCGCGACCCGCAGACCAAGGAATTTCTCCTAGCCGGCAGCGGCCAGCAGCACATCGAAGTCGTCGTCGCCAAAATGCAGAAGCGCTACAACGTCAACCTCACCCTCAAGCCGCCCAAGGTCCCCTACCGCGAAACCATCCGCGGCAAGGCCGACGCCGAAGGCAAGCACAAGAAACAGTCTGGCGGCCACGGCCAGTTTGGCGTCTGCCGCGTCAAGTTCGAGCCCATGGAGCGCGGCAAGGGCATCGAATTCGTGGACGACGTCTTTGGAGGCGCCATCCCGAAAAACTGGATCCCCTCCGTCGAGCGCGGCATCCGCGAAGCCGCCGCCCGCGGCTACCTGGCCGGCTTTCCGGTCACCGATTTCCGCGCCACTCTCTATGACGGCAAATATCACGACGTGGATTCTTCCGACATGGCCTTCAAGATCGCCGGTTCGCTAGCCTTCAAGGAAGCCATGAAGACAGCGCGCCCGTCGCTGCTCGAACCCATCATGCACGTCGAAGTCTACGCGCCCGATCAGTACTCCGGCGACCTGATGGGCGACCTAAGCTCCCGCCGCGGCCGCATCGCAGGCAGCGAATCCCGCGGCCACAACGTCATCGTCCGCGCTCAGGTCCCATTCTCCGAAATGCTTTCCTACGCCACCGACCTCACTTCCATGACGCAAGGCCGCGCCACCTACTCTATGGAGTTTTCGCACTACGACTACGTCCCCGGCGACCAAGCCGACAAAGTAATCGCCGCGCACAAAGCCCTCCACGGCGAAGCCCTCGTCGAAGAAGAAGCCTAGTTTTTATTCTGATTCTGTTTGTAGGGGCCGAGCTTGCTCGGTCCTCTTCGATTTTCAGGCGGGCAAAACTTTCCCCTTCGTCTCATGCCCAAACGGCAACAACAATAATCCGACAACAAACGCCAACGCCGTAAACGCCACAGGCTTCCCGATTGTATGGAAATGCGCGACACCTGCTCCAACCAAAAACGTAAATCCCGCGCCCGCAAACCGCCCCACCGAAGTCGCAAACGCAAACGCGCTCCCCCGGCATTCCGTCGGATACTGTTCTGGCAGCCACAGCGTGTACATCGCGAAATTCGCTCCGCCAAGACCCAGGAAGAACAGACACACAATAAACCACTTCAGTGGATCCGTCGGCAGATAGAAAATGTACCCGAAGCCAATCGCAATCGAAAGCAGCATGCACACGTAATAAATTCCCAGTGTTACGCGCCGCCCAAGCCACTCCGCCAGCGGCGGCAACACGATGCAACCCAAGATCGTCGCCACGGACAGCAGCATGGTCGCCATCGAAACCACATGGGTAATGTTCAATCCCGTTATTTTATTGCGATTGATAATATCCGTAATCGCCGCCGGCACGTACACCGACCCGGCCCACAACCCGATAATCGAAACCAGCACATACAACGAATTCACAATCGTCCGTTTGCGGAACTCGGGTGCAAACAGCTTGCCCAGTGGCCGGAAAACAGACGCGGTCCGTACTTCCGACGCCTTGTTCTCCCAGCGCTTCGGCTCGTTCACTCCATACCGGATAAAACTCACCAGCAGCGCTGGCAATCCTCCGATGGCAAACATCCACCGCCATCCATAGCGCGCCCCGATCTGATAATTCGCCAGCGCCGCCAGAAAGAATCCCACGTAATATCCGGTGTGCATCCAGCCCGCGGCCATCTTGCGCCGGTCTTCCGGCCACTCTTCCGCCACGAACGTGCCGCCCATCGCCCACTCGCCGCCAATCCCAATTCCCGCCAGGAAGCGGAAGATCGCCAGTTGCCACACGCGCGTGCTGATGCAGCACAGGAAGGTGAACAGCGAATACCACAGAATCGTCAGCATCAGCGTCCGCACGCGTCCATACTTGTCCGCGACAGGACCCCACAGAAACGCGCAGCCCCAGCCGATGAGGAACAGTGCGAACAGCAGTCCGCCGTAGTAACCGACACCGCCCAGATCGCTGCGCAATCCGGATCGCGGCAGAAGTTCCTTCAGCGCAGGAACCATCACCAGCGCAAAGATGTAGGAATCCATCCCGTCGAGCGCCCATCCGCCCCAGGATGCGAAGAAACCGCGCCATTGATTTTTGGTGAGTGGAGTAAGTGTATGCTCGGGCATCGATTTAGCCACTCGCACACTACTCACTTCCGGGCTTTTGAGCAAGAAATTTCTGCGTTCGCGGGAGGCGAAGGCGAAGTGTTTATG
>Ga0210406_10003710_pt1 | contig 16597 bp, 14 predicted proteins | sample IncBWC30MmetaG_FD_155454 | JGI IMG/M metagenome (GOLD analysis project Ga0210406, IMG submission 155454) | Forest soil microbial communities from Barre Woods Harvard Forest LTER site, Petersham, Massachusetts, United States - Inc-BW-C-30-M | ecosystem: Environmental > Terrestrial > Soil >... | reverse complement strand
GGAACAGGCGGAAGCGGTTCCTAACCTCCCAGGAGATCTGCATCGGCGCGTCGGCGGCCGTCTGCGCGGCGGCTTTCTGCACCGGAAGCAGCACCGCCACCGACAGCATCGCTATCGGCACCAGCGTTGCCGCGAGCAGTGCTTCGGAAACGATCGAGCGAAGACGAAGTGGGATCATGGCGGGCGTTTTGACGTCACAGTTGAGGCGAAGTAAGGGCCGCCCAACACCAAAATCACGTGATCGCTACCCTTGCATGACAGCGCATGATGATTCCCTGCGCTTGATTGTCCTATCCTTGACTTACCCTTGCGCCTTCCGGCGCTGCATGGGCTGCGGAACCGTGGCGGGAGCGGGCGCTGGTGTTGAGGAGGGGCCCGGCGATGCGGGCCTGCATTTCAGGCCGCGCCGCGTCTGCCAGGGAACAACCACGCTGAGACAGAACTCGCGCACTCCCATGATGGAGATGGCGAGCGTGAAGGGAATCACGAAGTACAGGACCCGGAAAACCAGCAGCGTCGCGAGCAGCTGTTCCCGTCCGAAATCCGGCAGCGCGACCAGCATGGCCGCGTCGAACACGCCGAGACTGCCGGGCGCGTGGCTCGCAAAGCCCAACAGCGTCGCCAGGATGAATACGACGGCAAGCGAGAGGAAATCGATCGACGGCTCCGCCGGCATCAACAGATACATCGCCATCGCGCAGAAGCCGAGATCGATGACGCCGATCATGACCTGCACCAGCGTCAGCCGCGCCGACGGCAGCACCACCTTCCAGCCGTTCTGTCCGAGCTCGCGCCGGTTCTTGCCGGTCATGAGCCAGATGAAATAGGCCGCGATGCCTGAGAGACAGCCGATCGCGATCAGGCGATTCATGGCCGGCGGCAGCAGGTCCATCGCCGAAGCCGCCGACGGATGATAGGCCATGCCGATCCCAAGCACGACCAGATTGCCGAGCCAGAATGTGAGTCCGGACAGGAAGCAGATCTTGGCGACGTCGATCGCATTCAGCCCATAGTCGCAATAGATGCGGAAGCGGATCGCGCCGCCGGTGAACACGGTCGCGCCGATATTGTGGCCGATCGAATAGCTGGTGAAGCTCGACATCGCCGCGATGCGATAGGGCACGTGCTTCTTGCCGATCGTGCGCAGCGCGAAGAAGTCATAGAAGGTGAGCGTGCAGAACGCGCAGACCACGCAGAGCGCCGCGAGCGCAATATGCCCGGGCGGTATTTCGGTCAGCGCAGTCAGGATCACGCCGGCATCGACACCCTTCAGCGTGCGAACCAGGGTCGTAATCGCAAAGGCAATGATGATCAGACTGGCCGCGACTCCCAGCCGCTTCCAACCGATCCATTTCTTGAAACCACGCCCCAGCGCGGTCAGCAGTCCTCGCATTCATCCTCCGGCAGGGGCAAAGGTGGAAGCCCGTCGAAATCATTGTGCTCAGGCGATTAATCGCTCCCTATGCGGGAGTTCCTTAAGGCAAAAACGTGGCCTTGTGCAGTCCTTGACAATCGGGCTCCGGCTGTCGACGGGGGTCCCTCACGTTCCGTAACATAGGGGCCGATGCTTAGGATACGAGTCTTGACGTTCTTTTGACGCATGCCCTTGACGTCGATCATGCAGAGCAGCCCCGCTGCGTTCCATCCATGGTTTCACCATTTTCAGGAACAACGTCGCACCCGGCCGGTTAGCCAACATTGGCAACCGGACATCAGGTGGACAGGGGGAGAGGAGGTCGCCTGATAGCCCAGAACAAAGGGATCTCGCAATCATGGGACTATTCACTAAAGACATTAAGACCATCAATGAACTCTTCGCGCATCAGTTGCAAGACATCTACTATGCAGAGAAGCAGCTAGTGAAGGCGTTGCCGCAGATGGCGGAGAAGGCCACGGATCGTCAGCTAAAGCAGGGTTTTTTGACGCATCTTGAGGAAACCAGGACTCACGTGCAGCGGCTGGAGCAGGTCTTCCAGATGCATGGCCTGCAGGCGAAGGCGATCGATTGTCCGGCGATCGACGGCATCATCGAGGAGGCTGACGAGGTTGCAGGCGAGGTCGCCGACAAGGCCGTGCTGGATGCCGCGTTGATCAACGCAGCGCAGGCGGCCGAGCATTATGAGATCGCACGCTATGGCAGCCTGATCGCATGGGCGCGGCAGCTCGGCCGCAACGATTGCGCGAGCCTCCTGCAGAAGACGCTGGACGAGGAAAAGACGACCGACAAGAAGCTGACCTCGCTGGCGGAAGGAAAGATCAATCTTCGCGCCGCGGGCTGATCGAAAGAGTTAACGGGTGGTTGAGACAAAACGTCGCGCACCCCCGCGCGGCGTTTTGTCTGTGAGCTGCTGTCACTGTCGGTAACACTTCGATCACTGCCGAAGCGTTGCATTGAAACGCCGTGGTCAATGTCGCGTTGGGTCTGGAAAGATCGAGGTCACGCATGCCGAGGTCACCACTGCCAAGGTCACCCGCGCACAGTGCATCGCTCAAGTTCCGCACGGTTTCTCCGCGAAATGCGGATTCCTCCCGCTCGGGGCCATCGGCTCCGGCGCAATCATCCCCATCGAGAACTTCTCCGTCCAGATTTGCGGCGTCGCTGACGCTTGCAGCCATGAGCCTCGGCTATGCTGTCGTTCAACTTGACGTGACCATCGTCAACACGGCGCTTTCCAGCATCGGCGCCTCGCTCGGCGGCGGTGTCTTCGAGCTGCAATGGGTCGTCAGCGCCTACACCATCGCGTTCGCGGCCCTCATCCTGACGGCCGGTGCACTTGGCGATCGAATCGGCGCCAAGCGTGTCTTCATCGCCGGCTTCGCCATCTTCACGGCCGCATCGCTTGGTTGCGCGCTGTCGCCGAATGCGCTGAGCTTGATCGCGGCGCGCGCCGTGCAGGGGCTGGGCGCGGCCATCCTCGTTCCCAATTCGCTGGCGCTGCTCAGCCACGCCTATCCCGACGAGAAGGCGCGTGGCCGCGCGGTCGGCGTCTGGGCGGCCGGCGCGAGCCTCGCCTTGACGGCCGCGGGCCGCTGGTCGGCGGCGGCCTGATCGGCAGCGTGGGGTGGCGCTCGATCTTCTTCGTCAATCTGCCGATCGGCCTTGTCGGCCTCTGGCTGAGCTGGCGCTACGCCGGCGAGACCACGCGCGCCGCAGCGCGAGGTCGACTTGCCCGGCCAGCTCGCCGCGATAGCAGCGCTTGGCGCATTGGCTGGCGCGATCATCGAGGGCGGCGCGTCGGGCTGGACCAGCCCGCTGGTCCTTGCGGGCTTTGCCGTATCGGCGGTGCTCGCGATGCTGTTTGTCCTGCAGGAGCGGCGCGCGGCGCAGCCCATGCTGCCGCTGACGCTGTTTCGCCATCGGCTGTTTGCGCTGACCTCGCTGATCGGTCTGTTGGTCAACGTCGCGTTCTATGGTCTGATCTTCGTGCTCAGCCTGTATTTCCAGCGCGTCAATGGCTGGTCGGCCTTCGCGACCGGGCTTGCATTTCTGCCGATGATGGGCGTGGTGCTGCCGGTCAATCTTGCCGCGCCGCGCATCGCCGAACGGATCGGGGCGCCGCTGACGATCGCGCTCGGAGCCGCGGTCGCGGCGGGCGGATGCCTCGCGCTGCTGACAATCGCGCCTGGCACAAGCTACTCCGCCATTGGCCTTCAGCTTGTCGCGATGGGCGGCGGACTCGGCCTGCTGGTGCCGCCGCTCACCTCGACCTTGCTTGGCAGTGTCGAGAAATCACGCTCTGGCATCGCGGCCGGCGTGCTCAACGCGACACGTCAAACCGGCAGCGTGCTGGGCGTGGCCCTGTTCGGCTCGCTGGTCGGACAATCCGATGCGTTCATGACGGGTGCGCATGCATCGCTTGTGGTCTCGGCGCTGCTCTTGTCAGTAGCCGCGCTGGTGATCTGGCGCGGAGGTGCGCAGGCTGCGTCGTGATTCGAAGGGCCTTACCCCTTGCGCAGCGCGAAATGCGCGCCGCAAAACGCCACCGCCGCGCCGGAGGCAGGGGCGGCCAGTCCCGCCAGCACGCCCGAGACCGTCGGAATCCCGCGCGGCGCCGAGGCCTCCTGGCCCGCACCGGCCAGCAGCAGCACGCCGACCGCGATCAGGAATTGCCGCATCCGCTGCGGAATCTGTCCTGAGACCGCGCTATGCATCAGTGTCGCGGTGAAATAGCCGCCGCAAAACCCGACCGTTGCGATCAGCCACCAGGCAATCGCGGCGCCCGCCGGCATGAAGTCGCTCGTACCGGAGCGCCAAAGGCCGCCGAGATCGAGACCATAGCGTGCGCCCAGCATGTGCACGGCGAGCGCCAGCAGCACGCCAGAGATCATCGCGCCGCCGAGAATCAGCCAGCGCGGGAAAAAAACGATATCGTGCATGGCTCTCTTGTAAGATAAGGCCGGACGGGCTCGCAAGCTGTCGCAATTGGTTAAGCACCGGAATTTGAAGATCTTGCAACAACAGCCGACAACACCGGCGGATGATTCGCGCAGCATCGGCTACGCCTACAAGGCGTCGCTGATCGGCGCCGCGCAGCAATTCGACCTGACTGGCGACGGATTGTCCTTTCGCTTTGCCGGCCGTTCCGGACTGTGGCGATATGCCGACATTGCCGCGGTCCGGCTGTCATATCGTCCGGTGTCGATGCAGTCGCGCCGCTTTCGCGCCGACCTCCATCATGTCGATGGCGGCCGCCTCGTGATTCTCTCCACGTCCTGGCAGACCGCGGCGCTGATGGTGCCGCAGGACGGAGATTACCGCGCCTTCATCACCGAACTGCATCGGCGCATGGCGAAGGCTGGCAGCAAGGCCACGCTGACCGGCGGTCTCGGGCGCAGGACCTACGCCGCGGCCATTGCGCTGTTGGGATTCGTCGGGGTCGGCATGGCCGGGCTTCTCATCCGCGCCATCGCGACGGGCCAATTCGCCGGCGTGTTGTTTCTGCTCGGCTTCGCCGCGCTGTTCGGCTGGCAGGTCGGCGGCTTCATCACGCGCAACCGGCCGGTGAGCTATGAGTTCGAGCGCATCCCCGAAGCGTTGCTGCCGTAATGCGTAAGCTCCGCATACGCCGTCATTCCGGGTCTGGTGCTTGCGCACCATCCCGGAATGACGTCGGTTTTCTATAGCTCTAATGCCTGACCACCAGGACCGAGCATTTGGCGTAGCGCACGACGTGGCCGGCGTTGGAGCCGAGGAAATAAGTGCGCATTGCCGGCCGGTGCGAGGTCATCACGATCAGGTCGGCCTTCATGGCTTGCGCCTCTTCCAGTATCTCGTGATAGATGCCGCCCTGCCGCACCACGCTCGAGATGCGGGAAGCCTCGATGCCGGATTCGTGCGACACGATGGTGAGCGCTTCTTCCGAGGCCTGGCGCTGCTGGACATCGAAATCGGCCGGAACATATTCCGCCAGCATCACCGGCGTCATCGGCAGCACGTTGAGCAGGCGCACCGTCGCGCTCCAGGTCTTGGACAGCGTCGCCGCGGTCGCGATCGCGGGCTTTGCCAGATCGGTGTCGGCGAGATCGATCGGCACCAGGATGGACTTGAACATCTGCGCCTCCTGTCTGGCTCATGTCTGAGCATGATCCCAGATCATGCTCGGACAATAACAAAACAGCCTGTTCGTGTCTCAGTCGCCGGATGCCTGCTTCAGGAGTTTTGGAGTGACAAAGAGAACCAGCCGTCCGCGGCGGAAGGCCACGTCGTTCCAGTCATGGCCGGCGAAGTCCAACACCGCGAGGCCTGATGTCGGCAGGTTGTCGGCGAGCGCCTTGCGCCCCGCTGCATCGCCGTGACCTGTGAGCGCGAGTGCCAGCTCATGCATGCCCGGATTGTGTCCGACCAGCATCAGGCGCTTCGGGTCGGTCGCGGATGCGGCGCGAACGGATTCGTGGAGCTGCGCCACGCCGCCCCCGTAGAGTTCCGGGAGGAATTCGACCTGCGGCTCCGCTGCGCGGTCTTTCATCGCCTTCCAGACCAGTTCCCAGGTCTGCTTGGTCCGCTGGGCCGGCGACACCATCACGAGATCGGGAAATGGCGGATGCCGGGCCAGAAAGCCGCCAATCTCGGCCGCATCCTTTTGGCCGCGCTCGTCGAGGCGGCGATCCCGATCGCGCCCCGAGGGCGCGTCATGTTCGGTCTTGGCGTGACGCAGCAGCATCAAACGGCGCATTTGCGGTACATCTCGATTCGGCCACAGCTTGAGCGATTAATCTACAGGCTCGCGCTTGGGACAACGTGACAAGCAGGCAGAGGCTACGTAAGAAAACGACATGATCGAGATCTCCACAAGCACCGGCAGCGGACCGGATGCCGCAAGCCTGCGTGAGCCGACGCGGCTCTCCTTCGATTTGGATGTCGACATCTGCATCGTCGGCGCCGGGCTTGCCGGCTTGACGGTCGCGCTGGAGACCGCGCGGCTCGGCGCGAGCGTTGCCGTTCTCGAAGGCCGGCATGTCGGCTGGAACGCTTCGGGCCATCAACTCGGCACCGTGTTGCCGGGATTTGGCCTTCCGGTCGCCGACGTAATCGACCGTGTCGGCTTCGAGACGACGCGCGAGCTCTGGTCGCTGTCGAAGGAAGGGGCGGAGTTCATTCGCGCCCTTGCGACCGAGGAGCAGATTCCGGGCATCGATTTCAGCGAGGGCGTGCTCGAAGTCTCCAATGTCGATGCCGGCGACCGCCGGCTGCGAATGCTGCACGAGGATTTCGCGACGGAGGTCGAGGGCTGGCAGGTCGAGCGCGTGCGCGATCAGCTCAGGACCGATCGGTATTTTCACGGCATCTATTATCCGAAGGCGTTCCAGATCGACGGGCGCCGCTATGTCCACGGACTGGCCGCGCTGGCGCGGCGGGCGGGGGTGCGGATTTTCGAGGACACGCCGGTCGTCAGCATCGATGCCTCCGGCGTTCGCAAGCGCATCGTGACGCCGACGGCGCGGCTGCGCGCGTCGCATATCGTGCTCGCCGGCAATGTTCATCTCGGCACGCCGCTGCAGCGCCTGTCGGACACGTTGCTTCCGGTATGGCGCTACGCCGGTGTCACCGTGCCGCTCGGCGGGCGGCTTTCCGCTTCCATCGCGTTCAGGGGATCGGTGCGCGACAGCGACGGCATCGATCATTTCCGCATCGTTGATGGCGACCGGCTGATGTGGGCAAGCCCGGAGACCACCTGGCGGATGCGTCCGCAGCGCTTTGCCGGCGCCATTGCGCGCCGGATCCGCACGATCTTTCCGCAGCTTGGCGATGTCGAGATCGAGGAGGTCTTTGGCGGGGTGACCGGCGAGACCGTGCACGGCATGCCGCAGATCGGACAGTTGCAGAAGGGCCTATGGGTGGCGAGCGGATTCGGCCGGCAAGGTCTGAGCACCTCGGCGATGGCTGGACAATTGATCGCGCGCGGCATCCTGTGGGGCGACGAACGCTGGCGGCTGTTCTCGCCGTTCGAGCTGGTCTGGGCCGGCGGTCCGATCGGCCGCGTCGCCGGACAAATCGTGGGACTGTGGGGGCGGGGCAGCTCGGCCGCGGCCGGCGCGCTCGCCCGTTACCGCGAAAGGGTGCGGGCCAGGGAAAAATTCCGCGAGGCGAAGCTTGCCGAGGCCAATCGCCAGGCCGGGGTGCGCCCGGCCATGCCGCGCCGCCCTCCGTCCGAACGTCCCGCATCCGATCCTCCGCTGCGACCACGTTCGCGGCCGAGTCGTCCGCAGCCAAATCGTCCTGGTCGTTCCGGGCCGGTGCATCCGGCGGCGCCGCCGCCGGTTCAGCTCCGCGAAGGCGGGCGTCGCGTCGAGCCCAAGGACCCAACTTACAAGGACCCAGCTTACAAGGACCAAACTCATATGGACCCGGTTCCGGGCGCGCTGCCGCAGGCCGAACCGGCGCGCGATCCCGTCCGGGACGCGGACGCAGCGATCTCGCAGGAAAGTGAGAAACTTCCCTCGCCACCCGTGTAACTTTGGCCGTAGGGCACCGTATTTCGGGGGAACAATCCGGAAATCGTGTCACACGGAGACCACCATGATCGATCGCCGTATCCTGCTCTCCTCCGTCGCCGGCCTGCTCGGCCTTGCCTGCTTCCGATGGCTGCGCCCTTCACAGGCCAACGCCGCCGAGAAATTCGAGGTCGAGAAGACGGACGCGGAATGGCGGGCCCAACTCACGTCGCAGCAATATGAGATCCTGCGCCGGCAGGGCACCGAGCGGCCGGGCTCAAGCCCGCTCCTGAACGAGCACCGCAAGGGCATTTTCGCCTGCGCCGGCTGCGACCTGCCGCTGTTTTCCTCCGATACCAAGTTCGAAAGCGGTACCGGGTGGCCGAGCTTCTACCAGCCGCTTGAAAATGCGGTCGGCACTACGTCGGACCGCACCTTCGGCATGCTTCGCACCGAAGTGCATTGCCGCCGCTGCGGCGGCCATCTCGGCCATGTCTTCGACGACGGGCCGAAGCCGACCGGCCTGCGCTATTGCATGGACGGCTTCGCGCTGGTGTTCCATCCAGCGGCGCCGACCGCGAGCTGAGAGACGTAGGCCCTCGGCCTGTTAGCATCGCGCGCTGCATCAGAGCGACGGAACCTCCTACCCCTTGACCAAGGGTGGGGGGTTTTTACGTCTTTCCGCCGTCATTCCGGGGCGATGCGTTAGCATCGAACCCCGGAATCTCGAGATTCCGGGTTTGGTGCTTGCGGACCATCCCGGAATGACGTGGTGCGGGCTCGCTGAGCCGGCCCGTTGCTCAAAACAGGTACCGAAATTCGGCAAATATTGCCGACCCGGCAATTCCGCCCCGGTTATTGGACCGGGGCTTTTTATTTAATGCATTGATTTCTCGGGATTTTTATCCTGGCACAACGCTTGCGAGAATTTCCAGCGAAGTGCGGCCGGTATTTGTAGCGGTTGGCCGCCAGCTCGAATTTGGAGAGAGAGTTATGGGTATCTTCGACGCGCTTAACACCGCGGTGGGCGGCCTGCAGGCACAGTCATTCGCGCTGCAGAACATTTCCGGCAACATCGCCAATGCCTCGACCACCGGCTACAAGGGCATCGACACCTCCTTCGAAGATCTCATTCCGGACTCTACGACGCCGAGCAAGCAGGTTGCCGGCGGCGTGACCGCTTTCGCCCAGGCCACGATCACGACGCAAGGCACCGTCTCCTCCACGACCGTCGGCACAAACATGGCGATCAACGGCGACGGCTTCTTCTCGGTGCAGAAGGCGAGCTCGGTCGTCGACAACGTGCCGGTCTTCACCGGCGTGACCGATTACACACGGCGCGGCGACTTCCAGGGTCAATGCCAACGGCAACCTGGTCAACGGCGCCGGCTACTATCTGATGGGCGTCACCGTCGATCCCAAGACCGGCAACCCGACCGGCAACGTGCCGCAGGTTTTGCAATTCCAGAACAATTTCATCCCGGCGCAGGCGACCAGCGCGATCCAATATGCTGCCAACCTGCCGACCCAGCCGAAGACGCCGGCCAGCACCTCGGCCGCGACCGGCACGATCACCGCGGCCGGCGGCCTCAATCCCGCCGACTTCGCCTCGAACCCGCTGCCAGTCGGCACGCCGGCCGCGCCATACACGGACAACACCATCACCGGCTCGTCGGCCTTCAACCAGGCGACGACGCCGGCACCGATTACGGCCGCCACCAAACTATCGGGCACGGCGCCGAGCGACTCGCTGCCGTCAAGCTTCGCCGCCGGCGATAGCATCACGATCGACGGTGTCACCTTCAACTTCGTGAACACGGGATCGACAGCCGGCACGACTACATACCCGCCAGGCACCAACATCGACATCAGCGACACGGTCGGAACCCTGCTCAGCCGAATCCAGGCCGTGACCGGCGTCGCTCCGACCATCAACGCGACAACCGGCGCGATCACGCTGCACACCGGCACCGCGCAGAACCTGAACATTTCGAGCGCGTCCGCTGCGTTCACCGCACTCGGCTTCTCGTCTCCCGTCACCGCCGCGCGGGGCGGCGGTGGCACCGCCGGCACCGGCGTCGTGACCGGGAACGACATCACAGCCTTTACCAACGAATCCATCAGCGGCGGCGCGGTCACCGCCTACAACGCGGCCGGCACGCCGGTGAACCTGCAACTGCGCTGGGCCAAGACCGACAGCGCCTCGCTCGGCACCGGCCATCAGGACGCCTGGAACCTGTTCTACCAGACCTCGACCACCGCGACCGGCACGCAGGTCGCATGGGTGAACACTGGCACCAACTTCATCTTCAGCGCCAACGGCTCGCTGTCGTCGCCGACCGGTTCGGCGATCTCGATTCCGGGCGTGGTCGTGGACGGCCAGGCGCTCGGCGCGCTTACGGTGAACGTCTCTTCGGGCGCGCTGACGCAATTCGCAAGCTCGGGCGGGGCGGCGACCATCAACACCATCACGCAGAACGGCTTCGCCGCCGGCCAGCTCCAGTCGGTGTCCATCAACAACAGCGGGCTTGTGGTCGGCACCTTCTCCAACGGCCAGAACATCAATCTCGCATCGGTCACGCTATCGCACTTCAACGGCACCAATTATCTGAAGGCGCTCGACGGCGGCGCCTATGAGGTGACCGACCTGTCGGGCGCCTCCGGCAAGATCAGCGGCTCGTCGCTGGAAGGCTCCAACACAGATATCGCCGACGAATTCACCAAGCTGATCGTGACCCAGCAGGCCTATTCGGCGAACACCAAGGTGATCACCACGGCCAACAGCATGGTGCAGGATCTCCTGAACGTGCTGCGCTAGAGCGTTTTCGAGCGAAGTGGGTACCGGTTCGCGTGAAGAAAACGCGTCAAAACAAGAGACTCGGTTGACGTTTTGGAATGATGGTATTGAAGGCGGGCCATTGAGATGGGTTTGAGTTCAGCCCTTGCCACCGCGATGTCCGGTCTGCGCGCCAACCAGGCCGCGCTGTCGATCATCTCGTCGAACGTCGCCAACGCGCAGACGCCCGGTTATGTCGTTCAGAATCCCAACCAGATCGAGATATCGAGCGGCACCTATGGCTCGACGGTCCAGACCACCGGCGTCAACCGCCAGCTCGATCTGTTTGTGCAGAGCCAGCTTCGCACTGAAACGGCGGGCGGCGCCTATGCCGATCAGATCGCCAACATCCTGGGACAATTGCAGAGCGTTTACGGGACGCCCGGCGGCGACGGCACGCTGGAGACGTCGCTCAGCAATTTCACAAGCGCGCTGCAGGCGCTCTCGAACAATCCGGGCAACCAGTCGGCGCAGAGCGTCGCGCTTCAGGCCGCGCAGTCGCTGGCGCAGCAATTGAACACGACGACGCAGGGCATCCAGTCGCTGCGCAGCAATGTCAACCAGGATATCGGCAACACCGCCGACCAGGCCAACACCGCGATGAACCAGATCGCGCAGATCAACACCCAGCTCCAGGGGCTGTCGCCGACCGATCCGCTCGCCGCGACGCTGATGGATCAGCGCGACAACGCCATCAACCAGCTTGCGAAGCTGGTTGATATCAAGGTGGTGACGGACTCCTCGAACCAGACCAACATCTTCACCAATTCGGGCCTCCAGCTTGTCGGCGCTGGCCTCGCATCCGAGTTCAAGTTTTCTTCACCGGGCTCGCTGACCGCCACGTCGCTGTACAACGCCAATCCGGCGCAGAACGGCGTCGGATCGCTCAATCTCCGCATGCCCAATGGCGCCAATATCGATCTTGTCGCGACGAACGCGATCAGCTCGGGGCAGATCGCCGCCGACCTCAAGCTGCGCGACCAGACGCTGGTGCAGGCGCAGACCCAGGTCGATCAGATGGCGGCGACGCTGGCCTCGTCGCTGTCGGACCAGACGACGGCCGGGACGGCGGTCGCCGGGCCGCCCTCGGGCTTCGACGTCAGCGCCTCGAATGTGCTGCCAGGCAACACGATCAACCTGACCTACACCGACACCGCGACCAATACCCAGCGGCAGATCAGCATCGTCAATGTCACGGCGCCCGGCGCCTTGCCGCTGCAGAACGGCGCCAATGCCAATCCGATGTATGTCGGCGTCAATTTCTCGCTCGGCATGACATCCGTCGTGTCGCAATTGAACACGGCGCTGGCCGCAAACCATCTGCAGTTCTCCAATCCGTCGCCGCCGAGCACGACCTTGCGCGTCACCGACAATGGCTCGGGCGCTTCCACGATGACCGCGGCATCCGTCACCACGACGACGTCCTCGCTTGCCAGCGGCAATCCGCAGCTTCCGCTGTTCACCGACGGCAACTCGCTTTACACAGGCTCGATCACGGCAAGCGGCTCGCAGATGACGGGGCTTGCCGGGCGCATCTCCGTGAACGCGGCCCTGCTCGCCGATCCCTCGAAGATGAGCGTCTACAGCACGTCGCCGACGACGGCGACCGGCGACAACACGCGCTCCGATTTCCTGTTCTCGCAACTGACGTCGCAGACCTTCAGCTATTCGCCATCGACCGGGCTCGGCTCGGCCGCGCAGCCCTTCAAGGGCACGATCACGAGCTATCTGCAGCAGTTCGTCAGCCAGCAGGGCAACGCATCGACGCTGGCGACGCAATTGCAGCAGGGACAGAGCGTCGTCGTCTCGACGCTGCAGCAGAAATTCGACTCCACCTCGGCCGTCAACATCGACACCGAGATGGCGACCCTGATCCAGGTCCAGAATACCTACGCGGCCAACGCGCACATCATGACGGTCGTGCAGAACATGATGACAAGCCTGCTGCAGGCTCAGACGTAAGGCGTACACCATGTCGATCAACAGCATCAATTATGCGTCGTCACTGCTCGGCCAGTCCGTTCGCAACATCAACAACCGGCTCTCGGACCTGTCGACCCAGCTTTCGACCGGGACGAAATCGACCAACTATGCCGGCATGGGGGTCGACGAAGGCTTTGCCATCGCGGCGCGGTCGCAGCTTGCGAACATCTCGGCCTTCGGCGACACGATGACCAACGTCAACACGATCATCTCGGCCGCCAACACCGCATTGCAGTCGCTGTCCGACACCGGCGGGCAGGTGCAGAGCAACGCCGCCGCGACCCCGCAGAACCTGACCAGCACCGGGCAGACCATCGGTCAGCAGAACGCGCTGTCCGAATTGTCGTCGATCGTCGGCATTCTCAACACCCAGGTCGGCGACCGCTACATCTTCTCCGGCAACGCCATCAGCACGCCGGCGGTGGCCTCCGCCGACAACATCCTGAACGGTACGGGGACGCAGGCGGGCCTGAAGCAGGTGATCGCCGAACGGCTGCAGGCCGATCTCGGCAGCAGCGGAATGGGGCGGCTGGTGCTCTCCTCGCCGTCGGCGACCTCGGTGCAGGTCGCCGAGGATGTCGCGGGCTCGCCCTTCGGGCTGAAGCTTGCCTCGGTGTCGTCCTCGCTGACCAATGCGACGGTGACCGGTCCGTCCGGCTCGCCGCCGGCCGTGTCGGTCGATCTGACGGCAGGCAATCCGAACTCAGGCGATCAGATCACCTTCAACTTCGATCTCCCTGATGGCACCAGCGAGTCCGTCCAGTTGACGGCCTCGAGCGCGACACCCACGCCGGCCGGCAGCTTCGCCATCGGCGCGACGCCCGCGGCGACGACCGCGAACCTGAACGCGGCATTGAATTCCGCGATCTCGACGCTCGCCAACACCAAGCTGGTTGCGGCATCAGCGGTCGAAGCCGGCGACAATTTCTTCAACACCGATGGGATGGCGATCGGAGGCGTGGTCAACAATCAGGCCGCGACGCCTGCGCCGATCACCGGCGCGACGGCGCTGTCCGGCGCGGCCGGCACCGACTCGCTCTCCGCAAGCTTTGCCGCCGGAAACACCATCACGGTCAACGGCCAGACCATCACCTTCGTCGCGTCGGGCGCGACTGGCAACAACCAGATCAATGTGACCGACAATGTCCAGACGCTGTTGTCGAAGATCGACGCGATCACCGGCACCACGACGCCTTCGACCGTCTCCGGCGGCGTGATCACGCTGCGCACCGACGACGCGGCGTCGCTGTCGATCTCGAGCTCGAATGCGGCGGCCTTCGCCGCGCTCGGCTTCAGCGGCACCGTGACGGCGGCCAAGCCGCCGCTGCGCGTGAGCGGCTCGCCATTGGGATCGGCAATCAGCCTGGTCAACGGATCGGCCAACACGGTCGCCTGGTACACCGGCAATTCGGGGCCGGGGTCGGCACGCAGCACCTCGACGGTGCGGGTGGATTCGTCCCAGCTCGTGCAGTTCGGCGCGCAGGCCAATGAGCAGGCGATCCGGCAGCAATTGCAGTCGATCGCGGTCTACGCCGCGGTCACTTTCCCGCCGAGCGGAGTCAATTCGCCTGCCGCCGTCGGCGCGCTCTCCGAACGAACCGCTGCGAATCTGACGCCGCAGACCGGCCAGCAGTCGATCATGGACATCCAGACCGACTTTGCCGCCGCGCAGAACGCGATGAAGGATGCGCAGGCCCGCCAGACGCAGACCAAGTCCGCGCTGCAGGATCTGGTGGACCAGACCGAGGGCATCTCACAGGACCAGGTCGCAAGCCAGATCCTGGCGCTGCAGAACGGCCTGACGGCGTCCTACCAGACCACCGCGATGCTCGCGCAACTGAGCCTGACCAAGTTCCTATGAAGATGAGCGGGCAAGGGGGAATTAGGCTTTGGTTAACCACGTCTCTTTACTGTTTGTTCAGGACTGCGGGCCGCGCGCCGCATTGGGGTTGAGTCATGACCGATAAAATCCATCTTGTCGTTGCCACGCCCTGCTTCGGAGGGCAGGTGTCGAGCATCTATGCGAGCTCGCTCTTCGCGCTGCAGCGCGCGGTGCGCGCCAAGTCGAATGTCGATTTCAAGGTGCACTTGCGCGACGGCGACGCGCTGATCACGCGGGCGCGGGCCAATCTCGTCACGCTGTTCCTCGATGATCCCGAGGCGAGCCATCTTCTGTTCGTGGACGCCGATATCGGTTTCACGCCCGAACAGGTGTTTCGCCTGATCGAGTCCGGCGCGGATGTCGTTGCCGGCGTCTATCCGATCAAGCGGGTCAACTGGGCCAAGGCGAGGCGGGCGCTCGACGCAAACCGGCCGGACCTTCAAGCCGCCTCGCTCGACTATGTGCTGGAGGTCGACAATCCCGACCAGGTGGTGGTCGTCAACGGATTTGCGCGCGTGCGCTACGCCGGCACCGGATTCCTGATGGTCAGGCGCCACGTGCTGGAAAGGATGTGCGCGCATCCGGCCTATGCATCGCTGCGGTTTGTCCGCGAGCATTCGCTCGATGCGCTGGCGGGAAGCCCGAACCGTTTCGCTCTGTTCGAAAGCATGATCGATCCGGCAAGCGGGACTTATCTCAGCGAGGATTTCGCATTCTGCAAACGATGGACCGATCTCGGCGGCGAGATCTGGGCTGATCTCGACAGCCGGCTCGATCATGTGGGACCGTCGGTATTCCACGGCGATGTTGCCTCGCAATTCGCGGCGGCGCCGCCGCGCGCGGCGAATGCCGCCTGAGACATCGCAGATGACGCAGGCTGTTCCGAGGTCACGGGCCGTCGAGGTCACGCCTTTCTGGTCAGGCAATGGCGGCCATGCCGGAGCTTTGCGCGACCTGTTCCTGCCGCTTGACGATCTGCTGGTGCGCGGCGGCGATCCCCGCGTCATGCTCGATCCGCTGAGCCGCCTCAATGAATATGGCTGCGGACCGTTGCCCGCGCCGGATGTGATCGGCTTTGCGTCCAGCACGGCCTCGCCAATCTCGGAACGGGCCTATCAGCGCGCCTCGCTCGCGCGCGAGGAGTTGATGCGCGGTGCGATCACGGTCGGGCTCGATGAGGCCTTCGATGCACGGCTTGAGGACATGCGCGAGATGCTGCGAGCCGGCCTGCAGCTTTCTGCGGATGTGGATGTCGTGTTTTCGCCCTCCGGCACCGACTCGCAGCTTCACGCCCTGTTTCTCGCGCGCACCTTGCTCCGCGCAGAGGTGACCACGATCGTCGTGGGTTCGGATCAGACTGGAAGCGGAACAGCCCATACCGCGCGCGGACATCATTTCAGCGTGCGGACGGCCAGCGGGCAGGCGGTTCAGAAGGATGCGCCGATTGCCGGGCTGTGCGCCGGCAGCATCGCGCTGCCACTGTGCGGCGAGACGCCCGACATCCGGCTGCGCGCGGATATCGATGCGGCCGTGCTCGGCGCGGTCGAGACGGCGATTGCGGATGGAACGGCGGTGCTGCTTCAGATCATGGATTCCTCGAAGCTCGGCTGGCGTGCGCCGAGCGACGGCTGTCTTGACGAGATTGCGCGGAAGTGGCCGGGCCGGGTGCAAATCGTCGTCGATGCGTGCCAGATGCGTCTTGGCCGCGGCCGGATGCGGGCCTATCTCGATCGCGGCCATATGGTGCTGATCACGGGCTCGAAATATTTTGGCGGACCGGCGTTCAGCGGTGCGCTGCTGATCCCGTCACTTCTGTCGCGACGGCTCGATGGCCATGACGCGATCGCGTCGGGACTTCTGGATTACGCCAGCCGCAGCGATTGGCCGAAGGGCTGGAACGGGCTGAGGTCGCGCTTTCCGAGTCGTCAAAATCTTGGCCAATGGTTGCGCTGGGAAGCCGCGCT
>Ga0210406_10003708_pt1 | contig 16599 bp, 18 predicted proteins | sample IncBWC30MmetaG_FD_155454 | JGI IMG/M metagenome (GOLD analysis project Ga0210406, IMG submission 155454) | Forest soil microbial communities from Barre Woods Harvard Forest LTER site, Petersham, Massachusetts, United States - Inc-BW-C-30-M | ecosystem: Environmental > Terrestrial > Soil >... | reverse complement strand
CTACGCCTGCAGTTGGTGCGACTACGAAGAAGCCGCTTACTGCTTGTCCCGGCCCCCATGTCGCCGGTGCCCATCCGGTCGCTTCGCTATCCTCAGGATGCCGAGATCGGAGGACGGGTTACAGGGATTGCGATGCTGATTGCGGCGCTGCGCACAGATGCTTCGGCCGCGCCTTCTCAACCGTAAGAAATTCGCGGGCCCTGCACCAGTCGGGAGGCTAAGACATGTCGAGAGCGGTAACGGTAATCGGTGGTCCCTCTGTTCTGCGTCAAGCTATTTCGGTGGGTCCGCACCACTTGATTGCGGATGAACCAAAGACTTCAGGGGGCAGCGATGCTGGGCCAGATCCCTATGAGCTGCTGCTGTCCGCGTTGGGATCATGCACGAACATGACTCTTCGCATGTACGCCGACCGCAAAAAGTGGTCGCTTAAGGAGATTCGCGTCGCTCTCACACATTCGAAGAGCTACGCGAATGACTGCGTCAACTGTGAGCAACCGACGACAATGCTCGATCGAATCGAGAGGCGGATTATGCTGATTGGCGAGCTGACCGTGGAACAACGGCAAAGACTATTGGAGATCGCAAACCTTTGTCCGGTGCACAAGTCGTTGACTTCAAGGATCGATATCCAGACCGAATTGGTCAACTCGTCCTTGTAAGCGATACTAAGTTCGGAAACTTAACCGCACAAAAGAGCGGAAGTTCCATGTCGAATATTTTGTCGGCGGGTACGTCGGCACCTGAACCCACTTTGCATGTCACGCCGGACCAGACGCTGCCGCTCAAGGAACTGCAACTTTCAGAACGGAGACTTAATTTTTTGTTGACAAATTCCCATCGGTTCGTGGTAGCTTACCGTTAGTGGATGCTTACCTACAGGCTGGGCTCGACGCGTTGGGTGATGCAACGCGCATGGCCATCTTTCAAAAGCTCGCGAGCGGGCCCATCGCTGTGAGCGAGCTTGCGCGGAAGCTGCCTGTCACGCGGCCAGCGGTTTCACAACACCTCAAAGTCCTCAAAGACGCCGGACTCGTCGCCGACAGCAAGGCCGGAACGCGGCGGCTGTACCGCTTGAATCCAGAAGGAGTGGCGCGGCTGCGTGCCCACTTTGACCTGATGTGGACGCAGGCGATGGCCTCCTTTCAAGCAACAGCAGAAATGAAAACGCCAGGAGAGAAACATGTCAAACACAGTGGAAGAAGCCGTCGTACGTAAGAGTGTGCGCGTGCAGGTGCCGATCGAGCGCGCATTCAGCGTGTTTGTGGAGCAGATGGAGACGTGGTGGCCGGCGACGCATCATATCGGCGAAAAACCCTTCGAGACGATCTTCGTGGAGCCGCGCGTTGGAGGGCGCTGGTATGAGAGAGATGTCGCAGGCAACCTGAACGACTGGGGCACGGTGCTGGCGTGGGACCCGCCGCACAGAGTCACCTTTTCGTGGCATGTAGGGCCGGGGCATGATCAACCGGATTGGGTGTGCGATCGGGATGTGGCGAAGGCGAGTGAGGTCGAGATTCGATTTTCGGCCGAGGGACCTGCAACGACCCTTGTCGAGTTGGAGCACAGCAAGTTGGAACGTCATGGCGAGGGCTATCAAAAACTACGCGAGATCTTCGACGGACCCGGAGCCTGGCAAGAAATTTTGCTGCTTTTCGCCAAGGCGGCGCAAGGAGGCAAATGGTCATGAGCTCCACTCTGTTTCTTCGCATCGCGGCGGTCCTGACTTTCATCCACGCTGTGTTACACACTATCGGCGGTGTGTTTGGCGATGTGGGGACAGGCCCCGCCGCTACTGCCGTGCAGGCGATGAAGGTGAATCAGTTTCTTGTGATGGGACACATGCGAAGTTTCTGGGATTTCTACCACGGCTTCGGATTGGGGATCTCAATTTCTCTCACTGCTGAGGCTGTTCTTTTCTGGCAACTCGGATCATTGGCGAAAACCGACGCGATGAGGCTCCGGCCGATCCTGGCTACGTTTCTGGTTGCGTATGCCGTATTCGCCGTGAATTCGAACGCCTACTTCTTTTTTGGTCCGGTGATTGCCGAGACACTGATCGCAGCATGTCTCGGGCTGGCAATCGCAACTGCAAAGTCTCAAGCGCCAGCATATGAAGGCGCGGCTGTGCGGGTTTGACTTGAGAGCGCTGGCTCTTCGGATCTTCTGCCCCAAAGCTGCGACAGGCCGCCGAATCACATCGCCACCGCGGCCACATTTGCGCTCAGCGCCCTTCTGTTTCGGAGGATCCCCGGGTTTTGACGCAGTTTTGACACAGTTTCGGCGCAGTTTGCACCAAGTCCAAGGGCAAATCGCAAGAGCCGGTCGTAGTGCTGTTCGTGGAAGTGATTTAGAATCAGTGGAGCAATAAAGTCGGGGCGTAGCGCAGCCTGGTAGCGCACCTCTCCTAGCGTCTTTTGCGGGTCTTGCTCTTATTCTCTCGGCATTGGGCATTTACAGTGTGCTTTCGTATTCAATTGCTCAGCAGACACGAGAAATCGGCTTGCGCATGGCACTAGGAGCTCAGCAGGGGAACCTGCTTCGCCTTGTCATCGGTGGAGGCGCTCGGCTGGCGGCCATCGGCATTGCCGTGGGACTTACAGCCGCCCTAACTTTGACTCAACTGATGAAAGTATTGCTTTTTGGGGTCCGCCCGACAGACCCGTTCACCTTTACTGCCGTGATCGCGCTGCTTGCCGTCACATCAATCCTTGCTTGTTACATTCCCGCGCGGCGGGCGATGCGAGTGGACCCGATAGAGGCATTACGGTGCGAGTAGGTGCCGTCCCGATTTTTCTTCTTACTTGTTCATTTCGGAAAGAGTCCTTGTAGTTCTCGCTGAATTCTCCGCTGCGGGACTGGGGGGGCCCAAACCTCAACCTTAAGCCGCCAAAGACCGCAGGCCCCCCACAACGTCTGGCGAACTTGAACCCTTGAACCCTTTGGCAGGAGCACTCGCTCCACGTGTGCCTTGAGCAAGCGCAAGGTCAAACGCCAGAAGTCGTTGCTCGGTATTCGCGTTCACTGAGCCAGAGAACCGGAGATCAGACGAGAACTCTCCGAGAGCATCGGGGGTCAAAGGAGCATGCAAACATGAGAAGAATCAAACTTCGACTACGGTCGGTTTTCCGTCCATTCTGAGTGGTCATAGCTGGGCTATTACTGACTTCCCCCGCGTTCGCTCAAGGGGGAAATTCTTCTTTGGGAGAATGCAGTCAACGTCGTCCAACAGGCATGCACGAGCCACGATCGCACGCGGGCTGTCGCTCGTCGCAATCGTAGTCGCTGGTCTCAGCTTCGCATTCGGCGAGGGCGGCTCAAAACGCATCCTGGCCGGCGTTCTCTTTGTTGTCGAAATGGCGATGCCGCAGTGAACTTTCTTTCCTGGCTATTCCCCGGAGGCCAGAACCGGTCTCATAAAACCCAGCAGGCCGATGGCTGATTGTTCGCATCCGGACATCTACAGCCAGCGGTGGACAATTTCACGAACAACGGTTCGACAGGGATCTTCCGTGGCCCTTTGCCATCAAGCGGTTACCGTTTGTACTGGATTGGCAAGAGTCTTGCGACGAGAGACAATCGGACCTTCGGACTGGGGCTGCATACTGTTACCGGCCAGTTACTTCCCCGCCTGCGGCGCGGGGCCAACGTCGATCCCATGGTGGCGCTGCGGTACGAGTGAGGTGCACACAAATTATGACTGGATTACTTCAGGATCTTCGCTACGCGCTGCGGCAGCTGCGCAAGAGCCCTGGCTTCACCTCGGTTACGATCATCACCCTCGCCCTCGGCATCGGCGCTACAACTGCCATCTTCAGCGTGGTCGACGCCGTGCTGCTCCATTCGGCGCCTTACGCGAGGTCCGCAGAACTTGTGGCGATCGGTGAAAAGGCCCCCACGACTGCGCCCGGTGAGATCAGCGAAGTTTCCCCTGGAGACTCCATAGACTGGCAAGCACAGGGCCCGGTGTTCGCAGCAGTGGCTGCTTATCAGTCGTGGGAATTTCACGCGCTGACCAGCGGCAGCGGCGACCCGGACGAAGTCTGGGCGTCGCCGGTGACACCGAACCTTTTTCAAGTGCTGGGGGTCAACGCCTTCCTTGGCCGTATGTTTGCTCCGAACGAGACTCAGGCGGTGGTCCTAAGCCATCAGTACTGGCGAGGTCACTTTGAGTCCGATCCCCGGATTCTTGGGAAGGTGCTTGCCCTCGACGGCAGGTTGCACCGGGTTTCCATTGCGGTGCGCCTGCCCGTGCAGCCGGCCCGCGCGAATTATTATGAGGTCGGTTTCACCAAGGCCGTTTGGAATAAGCTGCGGCTCGATGGAAATATTTTTCGACGTGATTTCCGGAACTACTCCGACGATGATGTGCTGCTCGATACTGGGTGAGTTTTCCAATCGCTTTCGACAAGGCGGGGATCTTCGGGGAAGAGATTCGCATTGAGGTACCGCAGTGGGGGCGTTTCTCTGGCTATGTAAGCTATGCAAATCAAATCGGAACCGGGCAGGGACCAATCACTGGCGGCCTGTTTCTCGGAAGCAATGCAAATGGCCTGAGTGATACGAGCCGCTTTCCGGTCAGCCAGGACCAGCGCAATACTGCCCGCGCTCGGGTGCGTTTTCAGCCTGCACGCCGCTTGTGGCTACAAGAATGGCTTTGTTGATGCATTTCGGTGACATAAGAACCATAAGATGGCCTAGGCCAGGTTATCCTTCCTGTTCCGAGCGGCCAAATCAAGGGTGCTCGGAACCGCGGAAGGAGGGGTTGATGACGATAGGGATGAATCTAGTGTTTTGGAGAGTTGCGATGGCTAAACCTAGGGCCTCGCCGACTAGGAGACAACATTTTAGCGCGGAATCAGCCTATTAGAATGCAAACCTCAGCCGCGCCGCGATGCTTCGCGATGGGGCGACCGCCGTGCCGGAAAACACGCTCGCAAAGTTGATTACATTCAGCTGATCGGTCAGATTGGTGGACTGAATTTGTAATTCGGCGCTGCGGTGTTCACTGCGATAGAGTTCCGCGCCGGCTGAGTATATGTCGAAGGCAAGCTGCAGACATCGAGCTGGAAGGATCAGCAATCCGGTGATACAAAGTACCGGACTGTGATCGTTGCGCGAGAGCTCGTGCTGCTTGGCAGCAGCAACGGTGGGCGCGGAGAAGAAGAAGCACGATCAGACCGGCAGGGTCCTTCTGCTTCCAATCAGAGATCGCAACAACGCGAAGGCTTTGACCAATGCGAAATCACGGACGCTGACATAGCCTTTTGACGGACCATTTCTGCCTCCAAATTGCATATTCTCGTTTGTGATGCTAGGATGTATCACATGAAGAAAGCTTCGGTTAGAGACTTAAGATACGGATTCAAGAGGATCGAGCGCCTTCTGCGCCAAGGTGAAGAGGTCCAAATCACTAAGCGCCGCCGCGTTATCGCCCGCCTCGTGCCCGAAAGCGAGGAGGTCACCGCAGAGATCCCGGATTTCCTGGCGCGGATGCGCACAATCTACGGCGACAAGATCCTGCCCGTCAGTGGCGCCGACCTTGTGTCTGCAGATCGGAATCGCTATTGAAGATCTACGCTGACACCAGCTTTCTTGTATCACTGTACAGCCCCGACGCTAACTCGGCCGCAGCAGCACGAACAATGCAGGCCTCCTCCGGAGACCGCCTCGTCACCACTTTTGGGGAACTTGAAGTCGTCAATGCCATGGGGCTACGGGTCTTTCGTAAAGAGGTTTCTGTGGCACAAGCTCAGTCCTCATTGACCGATTTTGAGAAGGATATGCGCGGCGGTGTCTTCCAACTGCGCGCAATACCGGAGCCGGTCTTTGAACGGGCACGCCAAATTTCTCGCCAAACAACCGCCAAGTTGGGCACTCGCACAGCGGACCTATTGCACGTGGCGGCGGCACTTGAACTGGGTGTGGATTACCTCTACAGCTTCGACCAACAACAGAGGAAGCTTGCCCAAACCCTTCGCCTCAAACTGAACTAAAAGGTTAGCGATTCTGGGTTTGACTCTGGACTGACCCACTCTTCCTTCGAGCGCTCCGTAAGTCCCTTATTGATGTCCGGCCATTGTGATCCTTCAAACCCTTCAACTTCTTGGAGGACTCTGGCTGGGAAGCGTTCGAGCCAACTCTTACGCGCGCTCAATAAATGAATGTGGACGACATTTGGGCTCTGGCTGCCGATATACCCGCGCGGAGTGGCACGAATTCGATGGTGCCGACCTCGATCGCTTGACCGAAGCACTCTATCGCCGACGCTTGGCGATTCGTGACCTGATCACCTCATTTCGCAACTCCAGCCAGAGCCCGTTCCCCAACTGGACTGACAACTAGGAATTGAGCGGGCATGTTCACGGACTGCCCCGACCCTACTGTTCGGAGGGGTTCCTGATCGTCCGTCCGTCTGGCCTCCATGCGTTCGTGAAACTCCGGTTCCTTTATCTTGGCGCGTGCCGCCGGCCCCAACCTTCGCTATTTTTCACTCCGCAATTGAACTCCCAAAACACGACTGAAACCACTTCGGTTCTGAATATTCCTCAATAGGAGAGTCTTATGGCAGGTACCAATGGCTCAAGCAACGGGCACGAAGCGGCTGTACCGACGCCTATCACAGCCTCGGACAAGCCCAAGAAAGTTCACTTGTCGCAGCAACAGGTTCGAATGCTGCTTGAGCAGCTAAAGGTTCCATTCGATCCAGTGATCATTCAGTGGAAAGTCGTCGAGACCGCGAAAGCTTACGGCAAACTCCGCGGTCGGGTGATCCCCTATGCTGACCGGATTGCGTACCAGGAACGCCTGAATGAATTGGTAACACCTGTCGGGTGGTCGCAGAGCATTTCGGTACACACCGGCCCACCCTCATCACGCGATAGAGGACGTACTACCGCAGCAAAGTTGGTCGCAACCTGCCATCTCACGATCCACGTGTTGGGTTCTCACTCATCAACGGGCGAATGCTGGGCAGTAGATGACAATGCGGCGACCAGCGCGGAGGCCCAGGCATTCAAGAGAACCTGCGCGTTCTTTGGATTGGGAGCTTATCTTTACTACTTTTTCGAAGGTGTTTGGGTGGATCTCGATAGCACCGAACAACCGCTGCACCTTCCCACGCTTCCAGCGTGGGCAACTCCCGAAGGATGGCATGCAGGGGCCCGGCCCAGTATGCCACGGATTCGCGATACCGCGCCCGGCGCACCGGCCGGTTTTGACCTAAGCGTTATTCGCGAGATCGAAGCCATGCACAGCGATCTTGGCCCACAGGTTTATCGCAGAATTCTAAAGGTCTATCGGGTATGGGAGCCGAAGCAAATTCCTGACCCGGAGACAGCACGCACGATCCTGGCCGACATGAACCTTGCGGCCAACCGGATGATGCGGGGTGCCCATGCCCTTGAGAAACTCGGTAGGCCAGCATTCGACGAGATCATCAAGTCCTTCAACCTGAAATCCGTGTCAGACTTCGGCGACCTAGCGACTCTGGATCGCGTTGTCGCGGCCCTTGAAGCCAAAGTTAACAGCGTTGAGGCGACCTAGCTGAGCTAAGCTAGGGGAACGGTTCCGGAGCGCCTAAAAAGGTATATCAAAGCCGATGAGTCTGTCTCACAGGCTGGCCACTTAGCGGGCCGAATGGCTCGCAGCCCCTCACAACAAACCGCTTGCTGTAGACGAACGTTTTACATCTCGCAGACGCCTCCATGACACTGTCATCGGGTTCGCAACGTAGCCTCGCTTCGCGTTGATCTGAAGTCCCTGCCTCGATCGCGCTACTTCACCCTGAGAAGAATTGGAGCGTAGCACTATGAACAAAGAAAAATCCTCGCTCACCCTTCCGCCACCCGAAAAGAGTCAACCCAAGAATGACAAAGAAGACCTTCACTCATCGCGCGAGATCCGGCGACGCTCTTTCTTGAAGGGCCTCGGGGTTTCCGGCGCGGCGCTCTCGGCAAGTGCGTTCCTGGGCACCATCTCCTTAGGAAAAGCGCGAGCCGAAGACGAAGGCAGCGGCTCTCTCACCAAAGGCGACGCCGCGATTCTGCGCTTCCTCGCCGCTGCGGAAATCATCGAAAGCGACCTCTGGCTGCAGTATCAAGAACTCGGAGGGATCCAGGACGATGAAGTCTCCAAGCTTGCCAGTCATCTGATTCCCGGCTATCCCGCAAAGCCTACGGGCGGAAATCCTGTATACATGCAGGACCTGATCCCCCTCGATGGCGACATGTCGCAATACATTCATGACAACACTGAAGACGAACTGACTCACGAAGTCTTCATCAACGCTTACCTGAAATCGAAAGGCGCCGACACGGTCAACCTCGATCGCTTCCGGACTCTGCCTAGCAGCAAAGCAACCGGCGCGAATCAATTCGGCCGTATCACCAACCTGACGCAACTCACCGTCGATACCACCTGGTGGACTCGCTACCGGAGCCGCACTAAGAATCCCGACCTCGGCGACAAGACTGCTCCAGCCATCCCGACGCTGGCGGTTGGTCAGCATACTGCGATTCCTAGAACGAATGCTGACACTGCCGATGCCAACTTCATTCAGGCCGTAGTCAACACTGCGGGATTTCACTTTGCTTTTATCGAGCAAGGTGGAACCAGTCTCTACCCGAAACTGGCGCAAAGGGTCAAGAATGTGGAAGTTCTGCGTATCGTGCTGGCCATTGGGGGAACCGAGATCTGCCACTTCCAGACCTGGCACGATAAGGCAGGCAACGCACCGCAACTGAAGGACGTGGTCGATCCCGTCACCGGTGTGAAGGTCACCTTCCCCGATCTGACAGCTGCGGCTGTCCCACCTGTCGGCGAGGACTTGCAGTCCAACCTGATCATGCCCGAACCGACGGTATTTCTGAAACACTTCCCGCCGGTTTCAATCATTCGTCCCACGGCCACTGAAGGCGCGGCCATGGGTGCACTGAAGGGGCTCACGGACGACGGACTTTTTATCGGTCAATCGCCGGAGTTCTTCCAGCTTATGCGTGATCTGGCCGAAGATGCGGACGAAGCCAAGCGCTAGTGTCTTTAACGGAAGGTCGTGATTCCCAAGAAGGCAGCCGCCACGATTAGGCGGCTGCCTTCGTTGCCTGCCCCGAGATTTGGAGGTCCGCAGTGTCAATCACAACATTGAAAGCCGAAGACCTTGAACACTTCACTGGTTCGGAGAATTGGTATCAGCACGGCTCAGTTCGCACCATTACTTACACGGATGGCGCGAAGCACGTTGCCGATTCAGGCGGTGCCTACTGGCTGTTGGACGAGATCGCGTTGGCCCAGAAATTCAATCGTCGGGTCAAGGCGGAGCCCTTCCAGGTTTGGAAGCTGACGGTCAGAGACAACACAGGTGTTCTGGCTTGCGATGATGGGAACGGCAGCATCGTCTTCACTAAGGAAATCCGTTCACGGATTTTCCACTGCCGGAGATCGAACTCTGCTGTACCGACAACGTAATTCTGCTGCCCAGCGAGTATTAACGAGCGCGTTTGTCCCTGCATCGACCCGCCAGCCTCTTCTCAGCCTCGTAGGTCTTTCCAGCCCTCATCGACCCGATCCGCACTCTTGGGAGCGGCAGAGGGCGAAGTTTTCAGCAAAGGAGCCAAGCGAAAAATCGTTCCACACGCCAACGTCGGCGGTCGCGACGAAGAGGACGGCCGTCGTGGGTCGGTGTCCGGCGCACTCCGCGATACGGAGCGATCATCTCAATGCCGTAGCGCGCTTGTCGTCTTTCCTTATTGAGTACGTGGTGGGATTTCCAGGGGGATTTATCTTTAATTTGGTTCTTCGTCACTTTCGGTGCAGCGGGGAGCCACGAGACATCGGCAGCAATCGGGCTCGTAAGAGTTCGAAGCCGGCTCGACCATACATCTGGCGCTTGAGCGTCTTCAGCCGATTGATGTGACCCTCCACCGGACCGTTGCTCCAACTTTCTCTGAGCGCGTTCTTCACCGCGGCCAGATCGTGATTTAACTTCCGCACAAAACGCTTCGTCCCATAAATCCCGGAACCGGTGGCCTTCTTCATCCAGCGCGCCAGCGTTGCCGCCTTCCCGGATTGCAGAATGCCGCGAAAGCTCAGCACCAAGCTGCGCATCCGCGCGAAAATCCGGGCAGGCCTTCTTAAAAGCCTCCACCTCCGCCTCCTGCCATCCCGTGAGCAGAGGCGGGGCTCGCTCAACAGCGCTGCGGCGACCAGTGGCGAGATGTGCCCGGAGACCGTAGGATGCACTCCCGCTTGCTGGCGCAGGCTAACCGAAGCTGGTGGCCGCGACTTCGGTTGCAACCCCGGTTCAATGATCTCGCCAACGAGCAAGAAATTTCGCTATGCTGGCCCACCAGCAACTAGTAGAAATGTGCGGAGGGTTTCGCCAATCCATTTGCCCAAGCCGCGCGCCGAAACGTCGAGCACATCGATGTGGGCAGTCTTGATGACGATCTTGCGGTGCAATCCTTGGCTTCCGTCTCGGATCGCCGCAAACGGCGCGCCACCGGGCGTAGGTCATGAATGCCTCTTCGCGAACTCCAGACTCCACGATCGTCCATTTGGGGGTAAATTATTCGCCCAAAACGAGACAAGAAAGCAATCAAGCCGAAGGTCCGCAAGGCAGTAGCCTGAGTCGATCCATTTTTGATTTAGGGCGGATTGCTAATTTGCGTTCCCGCTTTTTTTTGTGGAATTGGAGGGCCGGGCAGTACTACAGCCTGACGGACCTGCCATTCTGGAGGCAGGCCTCTCACTAAAGGGCGCTCACAATAGATGACGGAAGCGGCGGGTGACAATGGGCGTTATTGCTCGCTCAGCACGCTTGCAGGATCAACTTGCATTGCGCGTCGCGCAGGCATGATACAGGCGACTAGCGCAACCGTCGTAAACAGAAGCGCGACGCCGCCCAGAACTAAAGGATCGAGGGGAGCAACCCCGTAAATCTCGCTCCGAACAATTGAGCGCAATGAGATCGAACCAACGATACCTAAGATCAATCCAGTCCCGACCAAAGCGAGTCCTTCTCGCAACACTAGCTTTGCGATCCCGGAACGAGTGCTGCCCAACGCAACTCGAATAACGATCTCCTTCCGCCGTTGCGCTACCAAGTAAGCCAACACTCCATAAATACCCAAAGCCGCTAGGAAAAGCGCGAGAATGCCGAACGCCAGCCCCAGCAACATCGATGTCCGCCGTGACGACAACGAAAGTTCCTCGCGCTGCGTCATCGTCCTGACGTCAAACAAGGGCATCTCGGGGTCGATCGCTGCAATGTGGGCTCGGATCGCGGGTACTACCGCAGCGCTGTTCCCTGCGGTCCTCACCGCGATCGAGTAATTGTTCGAGGTACGCTGCGAATAGGGGAAGTAATAAGCACCCTCCATATTGCCTCTACCGGAAAGGTCTTCCGGCCGCACTGAGCGCACCACGCCTACGACTGTATACCGAACTGTTCGATCGCTGATGGCCAACCCGTTCTCATCCGGCTCGTACATCTTTTGTCCCACCGGATCACGATAATGCCAAAAGCGTCTCGCCAGTTTTTCATCGACGATCACCACAAGCGGCGAATGAGCATCATCGCTGTCCCAAAAATACCGTCCTCGAACCAAGGCGATCCCCATCGTCTCCAAATAGCCCGGCGTGACGGACAGACGAATCGGAGAGATGACCGATTCGCCTTGTTTCATGACATATCCCTCGGCCAGAATCACGCTATTATTGTAGTCACCTCCAAGCGGAACGCCTGTGCTTGCTCCCACCGAGACGATGCCCGCGATTCCTCGGACAGCCTCCAGCGATCGACGCATCAGAAGTTCCCGCTGAACGTCAGTATTGTATTTGTTGTTCGGAGCACTGAGAGACGCGGTCACGATGTTATCCGTCCTGTATCCAGGATCGACCTTCAGAAGCTGACGAAAGCTTTCCAGCAACAAACCCGCGCCCACCAGTAGCGAGAAGGCGAATCCGATTTGAGCGACAACCAGGCCCTGACGGATGGAGCGAGCCTTTGCGGCGGTTCCCGTCCTTTCGCCATCGTGCAGAAAATTGTGGAGTCCTCTGATCGAAATTCCCACGACGGAAAGGCTGCTGAGCAGCGCACTCGCGCCGATCGCCATCAGCGTCGCAACCCAGACCACGTGGGAATCGATTCGCACTTCAGATGCCCGTGGAAAGTGGTTCAGCCCAGTTTTTGCTATCACGCGCAAAACTAGTGCGCCTACCGTCACTCCGGCCACGCAACTGACCCCGGCCAGAAGGAGATTCTCCGTCATGAATTGCCGCAACAGTTGCGCTCGTCCCGCGCCCAACGCCATACGTGTCGCAAATTCCTTCTTTCGCAACGTTAAACGAGCAAATGCCAAATTTGCCACGTTCAACACGCCGATGAGCAGCACGAATACCGAGCCGGACCACAACAGATGCAAAACCGATCTCAAGACTCTTCGGCGCGCCAAAGTTCCCTACTTCCGAATCTACGACCTTCGTTCCACTTATGCCACGCGGCTGAGTGCTGGAGGAGTGGCCGATGAGTGGGTGACTCAAATGCTTCGCCAGGGAGACGCGCAAGTCTTCAAAAAGTATTCGCAGATGAAATTGCAGATGAAGCGCGAAGCTCTGGAGAAGCTTAACCGCCGCGCGAGCGAAATGCTGCCGGCGAGTGATGAATCAGTTGGCACGGTCACGGTGCAGTGAGCGGATCTGGCACGGTTTTGGCACGGTCGAGGCCGGAAATCATCAATTGGAGTGGTCGTAAAGTTGGAAAGTGCTTTAGAATCAATTGTGCTAATCATGTCGGGGCGTAGCGCAGCCTGGTAGCGCACCTGCCTTGGGCGCAGGGGGTCGTAGGTTCAAATCCTATCGCCCCGACCAATAAACTTCTGAACATTCAAGAATTAGTCCGCGTTGAATGTCCCAAAATGTCCAGTTGTCTTGATTTCGTTTCCGATTTTCACCGGAAGCACAATCTGGACGACACTGGAATGTGCAGACCGCTTCTGTTCACTGACGGCCTGCGTGTACACGTTCAAGGTGGTGCTAATGTTCGGCATGGCGTAATAGTTTCTTGCTGAACTTTCACGTCGACTCCGAGTTGACGCAACATGCAAGAGTAGGTGTGGCGAAACATGTGCCAGCCGATGCCTTCTCCCCGCAGGCTTGATCTCGTTTGCAAGCATCTTATCTTGCTCGATCGTAAGGGAAGTTCCCCGGCTTTCAGGGAACTAGCGAAGACCCAATCGGCGTTCCTGCCCAAACGCCGACGCGCGCTTCCAGGCGAACAGCACCTCGGCAAGGACCGGATCAAGAGGTAGGCCGGATTGCGAATACTTCGTTTTCACCTCCCGACAAAGCCGTCCACGATCGCTCGCCGAACCAACGCTCCCCCATCAATCTCCCACCACTAGCCAAGCGAGGGCTTCGTTACGAGATCCGAAGTCCGGCAGTTCACGCCTGGAAAATGCTACAAGTTCCTGGCGGAACTCTTGGGAGAAGGCAGCCGCTCCGATCCACGCCGACCTTTTGATGTAGGGCTTGTCGAAAACCAGGGTTTCCTTCAAAGCACGAAACGCTTCCTGATCAAAAGATGCGCCGGTGAAATCGACGAGCACCAGGACCGAGCTGCGGGGCTGGGCCGTTATGACGTCCGGGACAGTTCGAGCAATGTTCTCGATCTGACGGGCGGAGCAACTCGAGCAATCCACCAGAAGGACCTGTTTGTTCTGATGAACTATGAATCGGATGCGTTCACTCACGGTATGGTCTTTCATGGGACTATCTTTCACGGACAAAGCCACTGAAGACGTTATCCGAGCCAGTCTGTCAGTGCGAAACTGCCTCGGCAAGCTTGTAAATCACCACGATCTGCAAAGCGTTCTGTTGATCCGAGAGGTGAACAGAGACTCTGGCGTCTCGTGGTCGCGGACCCATGCGCGGCTCATCCCAAGCCAGTCAGCAACTTCGGCTACGCTGAGAAGCTTATCGGTCAAACTATGCCAACTATGCCATAGTAGGGCTTGTGAGGTGCTCCATGATAGACCATGAGAAGCTCCAAAAGGGCCGCGCTCGGGCTTATGTCGCCGGAATAATCATTTTTGTGGTGGTTTTCGCTTGGAAATTCGTGACCCGCTAATGACAATCGGTAAGGCCAAGCGTCCGCGCGCCAGCTTGCCAAGCAGGTTTTCGACATTGCCATTGGCGAAGCTGAGACTATAAGCACCAGCTTCAGCACGCTACCGGCGCCTCGCATCGTTCCAAAATCCTCCGCTGTGAGTGCCCTTGCAAACTGCTGATTCTTCAAGTCCGAATGGCGGATTTTGATGTTCCAAACCAAATGAATTTGGAACGAGATACAGCAACTTGGCTTCGCGCATGCACTCCCGAATGCCGCCGGTGGAAAACGTTTGGGCAATTGTCGACCTCACCTGTGTTCAAAATTGATCGCCCAAAATTGACCATTCTTATAAGTGGCTTTTGGAGTATTGTCTTCATCGCCCATGAAAAAAGAATGCAAACCAGAACGGGCCCTCACCGTCCGTTGTCCGACTTGCGGCGCTGCTCGGGGGCGGAAGTGTGCGCTTAATACAAGCCAACCACGCACGGCGCCGCATCGCGCATGGGGATTCGTCGGAGTGGGTTTGCGCTGAGGCCCCATGCGCCCGTCCGGCAAATTAGTCACCCAGAACTGTCGCGACTGTGACCAATTTTGAACATCTCGACGCTTTTGGCACTTTTTGGGTAACGATCGCCAGCGCTGGCCCATCTCGTAGGTTGATTGAAGGAGCAGACCTGAATGCGAGTGAACCCTGCTGTCGGTTTCGGCACCACGGTTCTCCGCCGGGAGTTCGGTGCTGGGATGACGGTTCGCAACTACCGAGACAAGGAAATCGTGTTTTCGCAAATGCGAAGGGGTTAGGTGTATGTCATCAGCAGCGAGGTCTGTTCCTGTTGATTTTCGGCTACTGTTTGAATCAGCACCTGTCCTTTACCTTGTATTAAACCCGCAACTAAAGATTGTGGCTGCGAGTAACGACTATTTGCGCGCCACTATGACCACGCGCGAGAGCATCCTCGGTCGTGAGATCTTCGAGGTATTCCCGGCCAATCCTCAGGACCCTTCCGCCAGCGAAGTTCTTCGCAATTTGAACCAGTCACTGTCCAAAGTCCTGCGGGATCGTGTGCCCGATGTGATGCCAATTGTGAAATACGACCTACGGCGACTGAAGGCCGACGGAGGTGGATTTGAGGAACGGTACTGGAGTCCTATCAATTCGCCGGTTCTTGGTAAGGATCGCCAGATTCTGTACATCATCAGCCGCATTGAGGATGTCACGGAGTTTGTACGGCCGCAGAAGTCAGCGTACGAGCAAGGCAAAGTGACAGAAGAACTCGGTACACAGGCCGAGAAGATGGAAGCCGAGGTTTACTTGCGGGCTCGACGGCTTGAGGAACTCAATCGCAACAGACTGGAAGCGCTCGGTAGACTCGCTGCTGCAATCGCGCATGACTTCAATAATTTGCTGGGAGTGGTGCTGGGCAACGCCGAACTTCTGCAGGAACATGCACCGGAAGGAAGCCCCCTTTGCAAAGGACTGGCAAATGTGGCTGCCGCTGCCAATCGCGCAGCGGATCTCACGAAGCAACTCTTGGCCTATAGCCAACAGGAGGTGCTGGAACCAAAGACTCTGAACTTCAACGAAGTGCTCGTCGGAATGGAGCCGATGATACGACTCATACCCAAAAATGTTGAGGTTCTGACCTTGCCGGCGCGGAGCCTGGATCCTGTCAAAGCCATTCCGGGACAGATTGAGCAGATAATGATGAACTTAGCCATTAACGCACGTGATGCCATGCCAGATGGAGGGAAATTAATCATTGAAACCTCGAACGTTTTCATCGACGAAACGTACCGGAAGCAACTTCCCAACGTCGCAGTCAAGACCGGACACTATGTGATGCTGTCAGTTGCTGATACCGGCGTCGGTATCGATCCTGAAATCCAACAGCACATTTTTGAACCGTTCTTTACCACGAAGGCGAAGGGAAAGGGCACCGGCATAGGACTGGCCACAGTTTACGGAATCGTGAAGCAGCTTGGCGGCTATGTCTGGTTCTATAGCGAGCACGGGAAAGGAACAGCATTCAAGGTTTACCTGCCCAGAGCCGTGCGAGTCGACGCCGGGGCAACTGGCAACAACCAGCAGACCATCAGCTCTTAGGTAGCCGAGTTCAAGTTCTGCAAAGCTTACCCAGGCAGGTGTGCGCTCGGCGCACAGGCCGTAATTTCGACGGCAGGTGCCGGTTCGCTACAGAGGGCTGTCTTTTTGCGCAGAAGCTCTCTGTGCACAGCCGACAGAATTTGTGGGCTCGTGCTCGGCGACGTTCAATGTAGCAGCCAGTGTCGCAAGAGCATTGAGAACATTGCGCACCGCGAGAGAGAACCCAATCGGACTAACTCTCATTCTCTCAAATAGATCGATGTTTTCGAGAGCCACAGATCGATAAGGAATCTCAGGAAAACGGGAGCGCGCGCCTAACCCAGAAGGCAATCAATCGGATTATTCAGACTACTCGGGCCCGGAGACGATCCGCCGCACGTCCTTGAGA
>Ga0210406_10003707_pt1 | contig 16600 bp, 17 predicted proteins | sample IncBWC30MmetaG_FD_155454 | JGI IMG/M metagenome (GOLD analysis project Ga0210406, IMG submission 155454) | Forest soil microbial communities from Barre Woods Harvard Forest LTER site, Petersham, Massachusetts, United States - Inc-BW-C-30-M | ecosystem: Environmental > Terrestrial > Soil >... | reverse complement strand
ATTGGGTGATCACGCCGAATTCGATCTCGCCGCGCATGAAGGCGGGCGCGATAATCAAAATCGGAATGAGTTGAATGAGCCAATTATAGCCGGTCGAAAAGAACCCGACATTGCGGTTGACCGTCGTGATGCGCCGAAAATTCTTGGCGATTCGACCGACGTGCTCTCTAAAGCTGTGCGGACTCGGGCTCGCCTTCCTGTCGAACCATAATACCTTCGGCATTGTCGCGAATATGGATGAGGGCAGAGCGGAAGCTCGCCTCGCGGTCGAGCTGGTCGCTGTTCAGCTTGACGAGAGGCCGGGCGAGCTGGATCGTCAGATACGAGCCGACCGCGGCATAAACGACGGAGATGACGAGGAGCAGCGGACTGATCGACCAGAGAACGCCCGAAAAGGAGCGGATCGTGAAGGCGCTGTTGATCGCCATGAGCGCGAACGAAAGCGTGGTGGCGGTGAACGCGCGCGTGTCCTCGGCGATCCGCTGGTCTGGATTTGCGAGTTCGCCGGGCATCGCCAGGCGATAATAGGTTCCATTGGCCATATAGGCGGCGACGGCGCGCTCGGTCATGAATTCCCGCCAAAGCAGGCCGAGCCGCTCTTCGGCGAAGCGCGCCAGAACGGCTACGATCGTGGACCCCGCGAAGACCGCAAGCGTAAGCTCAGCCTGCCAAATGAATGCCGCGGTGTGCCTTTACGCGATGGCGGACGTCAAGTTTCTATTGACGAAACTGTTTGCGACATTGAGGCCGTTCGCCCCCCGTGAGAAGCACGAGGATCGCGGCGAATGTCAGTTTCGCTTTCCAGCCGACCTCCGATCGGGCGAAGGTTCTGATGGACGCGACCAGCCGCGTCCCGACACCGGCGTTGGGCGTTCCCTGGGCCTGCATGCCTCGCCTCGGCGAATGGACGACGAATTGACGACCAGTCTACCCGATCACAAGAAGAGGGGGGAGCCGCGACGATGGGGCCGTCTAAGGACGCCATCCCGGCACTCTAGCGACGCGAAGCAGGAAGGCCGCCCGAAGCCGGCGGTTCGCGGGCGGCGTCGGAACTCCCATTAGCGTCGGGCGCCGCAGCTCCCCGCGGTTATGACTCAGAATGCACGCGTCGCCGATGAGAAAAAAGCGAAAGGAGGAATCCGCGCGGTCGTTGTGGGGGCTTTCGTTTTTTCGAACAATTGCTTCCTGAAAACCTGAATCTCAGATATCATGGTCTATGCACGCATGAATGAGGGCGTCGACGGTGCGAGTCACGAGGACAGCGGCGAGCCAAGCCAGACTTTGGGCGCATACCGGAGCGAGCGACGGCGACCATAGAAAAAGTTTCCTTGGATTCGCCGTAACCCATTGAAAAGTCCTAATTCGGCCAAAGGAATCCAAGCAAATCCAAGCTTTTTCGCTTGGTTTTATTTGGGTTTGCTTGGATAAATTTGGAGCGGCTATGCTCAAGACGCATGTCGTCAGCCACAGCGCCCGTTTCACCCGCCAGCTAGGGTCGAGCCGTTAACGACTCCCATCGCGACGCCAGGCCGTTGCGGAGCAGGCGGCCGCCTCTAGGGCTCCGGCCTCGGCAATCTGACTTTGGCCAGGATTTCCTCCGCCTGGGCCGCTGCGTGCGTCGCCGGAAAGAAGCCATCGACGATCAGATGCGCGAGCCCATGCACGAGGCCCCACGCCGCCATGGCTGCGTGATTGTCGTTGAGAGGCCGCGGGTCGAGGTCGGCGACGCCGCGCACGAGCATCGCCTCAACGCCCGCGCTCGCCGCCTGGAGCGCCGGGTATTTCGACCGCTCGGCGAGAATAGGCCCAAACATGAGGCGAAAGAGGCCGCGGTTCTGGTTGGCGAACTCGATATAGGCAAGACCGCCCCGGATAAGGGGATTGGCACCCCGGGTCGCGCCCTGCATCGCCTCAGCGAGCTCGTGGAAACCCTGGGCCGCGACGGAAGCAAGGAGGTCCTCCTTGTTGGTGAAATGGCGATAGGCGGCCGTCGCCGACACGCCCACGCGGCGGGCGGTCTCGCGCAGTCCAACCGCCTGCAACCCGTTCTCGTCCAGAATCTCACGGGCCGCTGCCAATAGCGCGACCGGAAGGTTCCCGTGCCGATAGGACCGCATGGAATCCATTTGAACCTCACCTATCCGTGTTCACAGTGTGAACGAACGGAATCGATCAAAGTTCCACTTCCCTAGACACTAAAGATTCTAGGCCCGGGTCGTCCCGGCGCGGGTCGCGCCCAGGGCTCGGCAATTTTGAGCCCGCCCTTGAGGCTCAGGAAGGCGATAATCGCTTCCATCCCTTCCCCTATTTTCATGTTCGCGAGCACGAATGGACGGCCCTTGCGCATCATGAGCGCGTCCGTCGTCATCACCTCGAGCGAGGCGCCGACGTAAGGGGCGAGGTCGATCTTGTTGATCACCAGCAGGTCCGAGCGCGTTATGCCTGGGCCGCCTTTGCGCGGTATTTTCTCGCCGCCCGAGACGTCGATGACGTAGATCGTGAGGTCGGCGAGCTCGGGCGAGAAGGTCGCCGCAAGGTTGTCGCCGCCCGATTCGATGAGGATCAGATCGAGATTGGCGAACCGCTTGCGCATTTCCGCGACCGCCGCGAGATTGATCGAGGCGTCCTCGCGGATCGCGGTATGCGGGCAACCGCCGGTCTCGACGCCGAGGATCCGCTCAGGCGGAAGCGCGCCCGCCTCGACCAGAATGCGGGCGTCCTCCTTGGTGTAGATGTCGTTGGTGATGGCCGCGATATCGAGCTGGTCGCGCAAGCGCTTGCAAAGCTGCTCCATGAGCGCCGTCTTGCCGGAACCGACCGGACCGCCGATGCCGACGCGAAGAGGTTGTTGGCTGGTCATGATCGGAACAGTCTCGAATATTGCGTCTCGTGACGCATGGCGGCGATGTCGGAGCGGAACGCGCAGGACCCAAGATCTGTCAGGCTGCAGCCAGACGCCTCACGGGCAAGCGCGCGTATGCGGGGGATGAGCGTCGCCTGGATCTTCTGGCCGTCGGTCTGGCCAAACGGCCCGAGGCGCACGACGGCAGAGACGGCGGCAGCGATTTGGGCCAAAATGAAGGCCTGAAGGCTCGCCTCGAGCGGCAGCCCGTGACCCGCCGCGGCGGAGGCGACCGCAGCGGGATAGGCGACGCGCTCCTCCAGGGAAAGCTGACGCAGAGGTTCGCAATCCCACGCGGCCCGAGCGGCCACGACAAAAGCGGCGCCCTGACAGGTGGTCTCCAGGCGACGTTCGGCGGAATTGGCGAGCGCGATGGCGAACTCGTTCGCCTCTGCGAGGGTTTCCCAATCTTCGGCCATGGCGGCGCGAAAGCAATCCGCGAACAGGAGAGCGTCGGCCCGCGGGGCGCCGAAGGTCAAGAGATCGACCAACCAACCGCCGAGCGCGCGGGCGTCTTGGATGTCACCACTCTCCACCGCCCATTCTAACCCTTGCGAATAGGCGAATGAGCCGACCGGGAACGCTGGCGACAGCCAGAGCATCAAAGGCAGTAGTGCGGTGTCGGCGTCCGCTGCGTCTGATGCAAGAAAGCGCGAGGTCGTCACCGGTACATGGCCGTCATGGCGCGAGCAGCGCGATGCGGTTCGTGGTCATTGACGATGCCCATGGTCGTGCTGGTGATCTGGATGATCGCAGGCGCCGTGATCATGATTGTGGTCGTGGTGATCGTGGTCGCTGCCGTGATGATGGTCATGCGCATGGTCATGGCGATGACCGTGCTCTCCGTGGTCATGATCGTGGCCGTGGGACTGCGCTGGGTCGCCCTCGGCCTTCATATAGGCGCCGCCTTCGGGATTGAACGGCGCCTCGAGCGCGACCACGCGGGCCCCAAGACCCTCGGCCATCGCCTCGATGACGGGGTCCCGGCGGATGCGGAGCGCCTTTGGCAATATTTCGGTCGGCAGATGGCGGTTGCCGAAGTGCCAGGCGACGCGGGTCAGGGCCAGAGGGTCGGCGGCCCGGATTTCCGCCAGCGGTTCGGGCTCGGCGACCACCTCAACCACGCGCTCGTCCTCGAGCCGCAACCCGTCGCCGCCGCGCAGCATTGTCGCTTCGGCGAGGTCGAGCAGGAATTCGAGCCCGCCGACGCCGGTCATGGTGACGCGACGGCGATAGCGTGCATCGAAGTCGAGCACGACGGTATCCGCCGGAGCGCCCGACCAATGGCCGGCCCGAATGACTTTTTCAGCGCGCAGCATCATTTCCTTTCCGGTTTGGATGGCCCCAACATTCGGAGATGGGATCCGCTTGAACCGAGTTTGAACGAGACGCGAAACAAACGCCAGCCGGCCTGTAAGCCGGGTTCTGTATGGCCGGGGCTCATCGCCCCGACGTGACGGCCATTCCTCTGGGACGCCTGTCACCGGGCGCCTCGAGCAACCAACCCGAGCGGCAGGGCCAACGGACAAGGCCTTGCGGCGCTTACGCGCCGCGCGTCGCTCCTATTCGGTTTTGCTCCCGGCGGGGCTTGCCATGCCGCCGACGTTGCCGCCCGCGCGGTGCGCTCTTACCGCACCCTTTCACCCTTGCCTTCCCGCTTGATGGCCTCGCGGCCAGCGATCCGGCGGTTTGCTTTCTGTGGCGCTTTCCCTGGGGTCGCCCCCGCCGGACGTTATCCGGCGCCGTATCCGTATGGAGCCCGGACTTTCCTCCGTTTTTAAACGGCGGCCGTCCGGCCGACTGGCGGAGGACGGCATATGGGGCCAAGGCGAGGGCGGTCAAGCACAAATAGACTTTCCAGGCCGCGGGTGGGGAACCAATGACCGGGCTTGTTTATTGAAGACTGGGCCGAATTATGGGATTGTGGAGCTGAGCGGACCGTAGACGCTTCTGCCGCCTCGTTTTTCGGCTTAAGGGGCGTCGAGACGCGACAAAAAGAGTTTGGAGACCCCTCGGGGATGAGACGGACGGGAGTTTGCGTCGCATGAAAAGAATTCTGGCTCTTTCGCTGGCGTTTGCCGCCGCTGTCACCGTCTCGGCCTGCGAAACGCCCCAGCAGCAGAACGCGCTGGTCGGCGGCGCGCTGGGGGCCGGTACCGGAGCCCTGATCGGTTCAGCGGCGTCGGGCGGAAGCGCGGGAGGCGCGCTCGCGGGCGCTGCAATTGGCGCCGGCTCAGGCGCGCTTATCGGCTCGGCTGCGACCCCGTCTGGGGGCTACTATGGCGGGCCTCCGCCTGGGGGTTACTATGGGGGACCGCCGCCGCGCCGTTGCGCCCAGTGGGCGTACGATTACAACGGCAACCGGGTCTGCACCGCGTTCTATTGAGGCAAAGGGGAACCATGAAAAAAACTCTTACTCTGGTGCTGGGCTTGGCAGGCGCCCTCTTCCTCTCGGCCTGCCAGACGCCTCAACAGCAGACGGGCACGCTTGCCGGCGGCGCGATCGGCGCAGGCAGCGGCGCGCTGATCGGATCGGCGGTTTCCGGCGGCAGCGCGGGCGGCGCTATCGCTGGGGGCTTGATTGGCGCTGGAACCGGCGCTCTAGTCGGCAACGCCGTGACCGCTCCGAGCGGGCGCTGCGCCCAGTGGGGCTACGACTATAACGGCAACCGAGTCTGCACCGCTTTCTATTGAACCCAAAGGGGGAAACATGAAGAAAACTCTTACCGCTCTGGCGCTTGTTGGCGCGATATCTGTCTCGGGCTGCTATACGCCGCAACAGCAGACAGGCACGCTGGCCGGCGGAGCGATCGGCGCGGGCACCGGCGCGCTGATCGGATCGGCCGTTTCCGGCGGCAGCGCGGGCGGCGCCATTGCCGGCGGCATTATCGGCGCGGGGACCGGCGCGCTGGTCGGCAACGCGGTGACGGCGCCGCGCAGGCATTGCGCGCGGTGGGGTTACGATTACAACGGCAACCGCTACTGCCGCGCCTGGTACTGATCAATCCACGCTTCACGCGCCATGGCTATAGGTCTCGCCATGGCGCCGTTCCCTCACGCGGCGCGCGGCTCCGGCCGCGGGAGATGACCACGCGTCTTTGCCCCGATAGTCCACTCGTCGCGCGCTTCGCGCCATCGCCCAACTATGGCGAGCGACGCGGCTATGGCCGACCCAATTGCCTCATCTTGCACTATACGGGGATGCCGACGGGCGAGGCCGCGCTGGAGGCGCTTACCGATCCCGCCTGCGAAGTGTCCGCGCATTATTTGGTTTGGGAAGACGGCTCAATCGACCAATTGGTCGCGGAGCGAGACCGCGCCTGGCACGCGGGCAGAGGGTCATGGAAAGGCGAAAGCGATTTGAACTCGGCCTCGATCGGAATCGAGATCGTCAATCCAGGCCACGAGGGCGGCTCGCCGCCCTTTCCTGACTGTCAGATCGAGGCGACGATTGCGCTCGCGCGAGACATAGCCGCCCGGTGGTCGATCGCGCCAGAGCGGATCCTGGCCCATTCCGATATCGCACCAGCGCGCAAGCGCGATCCGGGGGAAGTTTTTCCCTGGGCCGCCCTTTGGCGGAGCGGCGTCGGCCATTGGACGGAACCTGCGTCGCTTACCGGTTCGCCGTTATTCGCCCATGAGGAGGAAGGCGCGCCGGTGCGGGCGCTGCAGGCCATGCTGGCCCTCTATGGCTACGGGGTGGAGATCACAGGGATCTACGACCGCCAGACCCGACAGGTGGTCACGGCCTTCCAGCGCCACTTCCGGCCGGAGCGGGTCGACGGCGAGGCCGACGCCTCGACGGCCGCGACGCTAAAGGCGTTGATTGACGGGCTGGCAGCCGGGCTAGCCCCGTCGGTCTAAGCGGCTGCCGCTAGCCAGGACACGAAGCGCTGTGCTCGAAGCGCTCGACGCCACCATTCCTCAGCCGACCTCAACCTCCTCCTTGAGATGCCCGAGCGCCTTCTCTTTCGCGATCAGCGCCGCGTGGTCGCGGGCGAGGAATGTGTAGACGGCTGGGGTGACGAAGAGCGTGAACAAGGTGCCGATCGCCATCCCGGCGAAGATGGTGACCCCGATGTTGAAGCGCGAGACGGCGCCGGCGCCGGTGGCGAAGATGAGCGGCGCCATGCCGACGACCATCGCCGCGGTCGTCATCAGAATAGGCCTTAAGCGCACCGCGGCCGCCTCTTCGATCGCGCTGCGCCGCGAGTGGCCGCGAGTTTCCTGCAGCCGGTTGGCGAAATCGACCATCAGGATGCCGTGCTTGGAGATGAGGCCGATCAGCGTGACGAGGCCGATCTGGGAGTAGATGTTGATGCTCGCAAAGCCGAGCACGCCCCCGATGTTGAGCGGCAAAAGGGCGCCGAAGAGCGCCGTCGGCAAAGCAATGAGAATGATGAGCGGATCGCGGAAGCTCTCGTACTGCGCCGCCAGCACGAGATAGATGACGATGAGCGCGAACACGAACACATAGACGAGCGCATTGCCCTCCTGCTCGTACTGGCGAGAATCGCCCTGGAAGTCATACGTGTAGCCATCCGGAAAAATCTCTTTCGATTTCGCGGTCAGGAAATCGAGCGCGTCTCCGAGCGTGTGGCCGGGGAAAGGCACACCCGACAGGGTGGCGGAATTGAGCTGCTGGAAGCTGGTCAGCGCGTTGGGCTGCACCTCCTCCGAGACAGTCGCCACCGCCGACAGCGGGACAAGCTCGCCGTTTCTGGTGCGCACCTGATAGCGGGTCAGCCATTCGGGATCGAAGCGGAACTCGCGCGGCGCCTGGGGGATGACCTGATAGCTGCGCCCGTAAAGGCTGAACAGATTGACGTAGTTGCCGCCAAGCATGGTCGCCAGCGCCGTGCCGACATCGGACATGTTGACGCCGATGCGGTTGGCCTTGTCGGCGTCGACCTTGAACTCGAGTTGCGGCGTGTCGAACTTGAGGTCGACGTCGGTGAACAGGAAAAGGCCGCTCTCTCGCGCCGCCTGCTGCATCTTGAGCGCGACGTCGGCCAGCGTCGCATAGTCGCCAGTGGTGCGAATGACGAATTGCATTGGCGCGCCGCCGGTCGAGCCGGGCAATGCGGGAGGCGAAAACGCCTGCACCTGCGCCTGCGGCACCGCGAGAAATTTCGGGCTGAGCTCGCCGAGAACCTGCTTCTGGCTCCTGGTCCGGTCGTCCCAGGGTTTGAGAAGAAAGCCGGCAAAGGCGTTGCGGACGCCGGCCGAGCCGTTGATGGTGAAAACGTGCGAGATTTCTGGCGTCCCGCGCACGCCATCGTAAAGGCGTTGCGTCGCTTGTTCGGTGTAGTCGAGGTTGCCGACCTGCGGCGTCTTGATCAGCGACAGCAGGATGCCCTGGTCCTCTTCCGGAGCGAGTTCACGCGGGGTCGAGACGTACATGATGGCGGTCAAGGCCAGGACCCCGACCAGGATGAGCATTGTCAGCGCGCGGAAGTTGAGCGAGCTGTGGAGCCGGCGCTTGTAGGCCCGGCGAAGGCTGAGAAACGCGCTATCGAGTTTCCGCGCGAACCAGCCTTGGCTCTTCTCGCGGCTGAGCAGCTTCGAGCACATCATTGGCGAGAGCGTCAGCGCGATGAAGCCCGACACAATGACGGCGCCCGCCAGAGTGAAAGCGAATTCGCGAAAGAGAACGCCCGTCACGCCGGAGACAAAGCCGATCGGCGCGTAAACCGCTGCGAGCGTGATCGTCATGGCGATGATCGGCAGGGCGATCTCATGGGCGCCCCGGATCGCCGCATCAAACGGCGTCATGCCCTCCTCTATGTGGCGGTGAATGTTCTCCACCACGACAATGGCGTCGTCGACCACGAGGCCGATGCCGAGCACCAGCGCAAGCAGCGTGAGCAGATTGATCGAATAGCCGAGCGCCATCAGCGCGATCATCACGCCGATGAGCGAAAGCGGAATGGTGACGATCGGAATGAAGGTCGAACGCAGATTGCCGAGAAAGAGGAAAATGACCACGATCACGATCGCCGCCGCCTCGGCGAGCGTTTTGGCCACCTCGTATATTGAGGCGCGGATGAAGGTGGTCGAATCGTAGGCGATCGTGGCTCTCAGGCCGGTCGGCAACTGGCTCTGGATGCTCGGCATGATCGCGCGCACGCCGTCGATCACAGTCAGGGGATTGGCCTCGGGCGTGCCATAGATGCCGACGAACACGGCCTTGAGGCCGTCGAAGACCGACGAGGAATTGACGCTTTGTGGTCCGAGCTCGATTTTCGAAACGTCGCCGAGCCGCACCAGCGCGTCGCCGTGTGTCGCGATCACCAGCTGCCCGAACGCCTTGGCGCTGTCGAGGGAAGTCAGCGCGTTGACGCTGATCTGAGTGTAGTCGCCTTTGACCTCGCCGGCCGCCGTGGTGAAGTTGTTGGCGGCGAGCGCAGCTCGCACGTCGTTCGGGGTCACCCCGAGCGACGCCATGCGGGTCGGGTCGAGCCAGATGCGCATGGCGAAGGTCTGGCCGCCGAGAATCTGGGCGTTCGCCACTCCGTCGACGGTCTGCAGGCGCGGCTGGACGACGCGGGTCAAATAGTCGGTGATCTGGGACGGGGTCATCACCTCCGAGTTGAACGACAGGTACATGAGCGCGAAGCCCTGGCCGGTCTGCTTGACCACGACCGGATCGTTGGCGTCGCGCGGCAGGAGCCCGCGAACCTGATTGACCTTGGACAGGGTGTCGGCCATCGCCCGGTCCGGATTGGCGTCGAGACGCAGATTGAGCGTGATGGTCGAGGTGTTCTGTTGCGAGGTCGAGACCAGCGTGTCGATGCCTTCGGCGCTCGCCACCGCCTGCTCGATGGGGGTGGTGATGAAGCCCTTGATGACGTCGGCGGCGGCGCCGGGGTAGGTCGTGGTGATGGTGATCGTGGTGTTTGACGTCTCGGGGAATTGCCGCACCTGAAGCCGGAAGGCGGCCATTCCGCCGACCAGCAGAATGAGCAGGCTGACCACGCTCGCCAGCACCGGCCGGCGGATGAAGAGATCGGTGAAGGCGTTCATCGGCGATCCGTCACGGGCGGGGCGTTTCGGCTGGAGCCGGAAGCGCGGCCGCTTCGTCGATCGTGACCGGCATATAAGCTTGCAGCTTGATCTGTCCGGCGGTCACCACTTGCTCGCCGGCTCTCAGGCCGTCCTCGACCGCAATTCTCTCGCCGCGCGCCGGACCGACCCGCACGGAGCGCCGCTCAACGATGAGGCCACTCGCGCCACCCTTGTCGCTCACCCCACCTTGCTGGCGCGCGTGCGGAGCCGCTCTGGCGACAAAGACACTGTCGCCGTAGAGACTGTAAACGATTGCGGTCCGGGGCACGGTCAGCACGGAAGCCGGTTCACCCGTCGTGACCGTCAGATTGGCGAACATGCCGGGCAAAAGCTTTCGGTCGGGATTGGCGAATACGGCGCGGGCGGTCACGTTGCGCGATTCGGCGCTGACGCGCGCGTCGATCGCTTCGATCTTGCCCTCGAAACTGCGGCCAGGGATGGCGTCGACGGTCATCCTGGCGACCTGACCGACGGCGAGCGAGCGCAAAGCCTCCTCGGGCACGGGAAAGTCCGCGTAGATCGGATCAAGCTGCTGAAGCGTCACCAGGCTTGTGCCCACCGCGACATATTGCCCGAGATCGACATTTCGCAGGCCGAGCCTGCCGGCGAAGGGCGCCTTGATCGCCTTCTGGGCGATGACGGCGCGCGTCCGCTCAACCGTCGCTGCGGCCGAGTCGCGGGTCGCGAGGGCCGTGTCGACGGTCGATTGAGGGGTATTGCCCTGCGCCACAAGCGTCTTTTGGCGCGCCAGCGTCGCATCGGCGTTCTTCAATTGCGCAAGGCCGTTTGCGAGGTCGGCCTGCTCGACCGAATCGTCGATATTGATGAGCAGCGCGCCCGCTTCGACGTCTTCGCCCGACTCGAAATGCTTCGCTGTCACCATCCCGGCCTGCTGAGGGGCGATGAGGACGCCCTGATAGGCGCGCAAAGTCCCGATCGCCGTCAGCGCGGGGGGCCATTTCTCGGCTTTCACCGCCTCCGCCGCCACCGCCGTCGGCTTCGGCGCGAAGGCGGCGCTGATGAAGCCTTTGACCATCACGGGCTTGATCGCAAACTGGAAATAGGCGAGGCCCGCGGTCAACGCCGCCAGCAGAGCCAGCGTGATCAAGAACACGATCGGTCGACGAGCGACGAGCGGAAGCTTCGCCAGCACGAGCAGCAACCCCAGTATCGCGCCCCCGACAATGAAGACGAGCGGGGGAACGGGAGTATGAATGCGCGCAAGCTGCGCCGCCGCCCCGAGCGCGAGAAGCGCCAGGGCGAGCAGGATCAAGAGCCGGTTCATCAGGCGCCGCATCGCTCCATTCCGATTCGGGCAGGGTTTTGAGGCCGGGCCTTCTGCAACATTTCGCGGAAGATTGATATGTGTCCCCCTCTGAAAGGGAGCCCTGGCGGCCCTCTCGCCAGCGCCTGCGTGCGCCGTTATGCTTGTTTTCATGGCCGCAAATGGGCGGCCTGATTCGGGAGATCACGCCATGACCAAGACGTTTGCGGTGGTCGCGCTCGCGCTCGGAATCGCCGGGGCCCCGGCGCTCGCCTACGCCGATGACGCCTGCATGACACAGGCGACGGACAAGAAACTCGCTGGCGCCGCCAAGACCAGCTTCATGACAAAGTGCGAAAGGACGTCTTGCGAGGGACAGGCCAAGGATAAGAGCCTGCATGGCGCCGCAATGACCTCCTTCGTCAAGAAGTGCACCAAGGACGCGATGTCGATGTAAGCTCGGTCCGCCTCACGCGGCCGATTAGCGGGATGGGTGGAAAGCCTTCCGCGGACGCCCATCCCATCCTGCAACAGCTATTCTTTGACCGCACCGGTCAGGCTCGACACGTAGTACTCGACGAAAAACGAGTACATGATCACCACCGGCAGCGAGCCGAAAAGCGCCGCCGCCATCAGCGAACCCCAGTGGTAGACGTCGCCTTCGACCAGCTCCGTGATCGCGCCGACCGGAACTGTCTTGTTCTCCGACGACGAGATGAAGGTCAGCGCGTAAATAAACTCGTTCCAAGACAGGGTGAAGGCGAAAATGCCGGCCGAGATCAAGCCGGGAACAGCCAGTGGCAGAGTGATCTTCCACAAAATCTGCAGCCGCGTTGCGCCGTCGATCAGCGCGCATTCCTCAAGCTCGTAGGGGATCGTGCGGAAATAGCCCATCAGCAGCCAGGTGCAGAACGGCACCAGGAAGGTTGGGTAGGTCAGGATCAGGGCCCAGTCACTGTCGAACAGGCCGATCTTGAAGATGATCGCCGCGAGCGGGATGAACAGGATGCTGGGCGGCACGAGATAGGCGAGAAAGATGGCGAGCCCGACATAGCGCGCGCCGGAGAATCGCAGGCGTTCAATGGCATAGGCCGCGCAGACGCTGCAAAACAAGGAAATTGCCGTCGCCGACACCGAAACGACCATCGTGTTGATGAGCCAGGACGGATAGCTCGTCTCGAAAAACAGTTTCTCGATGTGTGAGAGCGTTGGATGTTGAACCCAGAAAGGATTGAAGCGCGCGTAGTCGTAAAGTTCGTCGTCCGGCTTAAAGGTCGTCGTCGTCATCCAGTAGAACGGAAACAGCAAGACGAACAGGAAGACAGCCAAGGGAAGGTAGAGAGTAAACACTCGCCGCGGCAGTCGCTCGAGATAGTCCATGCCTTCAGTCGCGTCGGCGCTGACAGCCATCGTTAATCTCGCGAGCCTTGCTGCCAGCGACGACGCTGCAGCCCGAAATAACTGAACAGGATGGCGGCCAGCAGAAACGGCACCATCGCGTCGGCGATCGCGGCGCCCTCGCCGAGATTTCCCCCCGTGATGGCGCGCTGAAACGAGAGTGTCGCCATCAGCTGGGTGGCGTTCATGGGACCCCCGCGCGTGATCGCATAGATGAGCTGGAAGTCGGTGAACGTGAGCAGGACCGAGAAGGTCATGACGACGGCGATGATCGGCGACAGCATCGGCAGGGTGACGAAGCGAAACCGCTGCCACGGGCCCGCGCCGTCGAGCGTCGCCGCCTCGTAGAGCGACGGCGAAATTGTCTGCAGTCCGGCAAGCAGCGTTATCGCCACGAACGGGATGCCGCGCCAGACATTGGCGAAGATCACCGACCAGCGCGCGTTCCAGGGCTGGCCGAGAAAATCGATGTACTGATGGATGAGACCGAGCTTGATGAGCGACCAGGAGATGATCGAGAACTGCGGATCATAGATCCACCAGAAGGCGATCGCCGACAGCACGGTCGGCGTGACAAACGGCAACAGCACGACCGCGCGGATGAGCGATTTCATCGGCATTCGGCGATTGAGCAAGAGCGCGAGATAGAGGCCCAAGCCAAATTTGAGCGCGCTGGCCACGACCGTATAGAACGTCGTGTTGAATACCGAGAGCCAGAATATCTGGTCGTGCGCGAGGGAAATGAAGTTGGCGAAGCCAACGAAGCGGCCCGGCTGGCCAATCGTGGCGTCGGTCATGCCGAGCCAGAAGCCTAAGCCCAGCGGATAGGCGAGAAACACCAGCAAGAACGCCGCCGCCGGTGCGATCATGAGGAGGCCAAGAACATTGCGATCGTCGAGCAGACGAAAGGCAAGTCGCTGCCGCGCCGGGATCGCCCGCGCCGTTCGTTGAACCGGTGTCAACGAAGCCATCAGCAGATGACTCGGCCGTTTCGCCGCGGGAAGTTAATTCGGCGAATGCTGGCCTCCCTCACGTGGTCGTCACGTTTGTTGTCCCTACGGCGTCTTCGCTAGGCGTTGTAGTACCGTTTCACCCGCTCGGCTGCGTCGTGCGCCGCGTCTTTGGCCGACTTGTTCCCGGTGCACGCCTCGGCGAACATGTCGACCACCACGAAATCGCCCATGACTGCCGCCGAAGCATTTCCGAGCGCGCCCGAATAGCCATCATCGAGCGCGTATTTCAGGACATCCCGGAACGGCGTCACCTTCGGGTCGGCCGTCCAGACCGGATTGTCGTTCCAAGCCGGTAATGGCGGGGCGACATATCCGTTCGATTGCGCCTCCCAATAGTCGACCTGATCCTTGTCCCACATGAAGCGCAGATATTCGCGGACGGCGTTGGGATACTTGCTGTAGGCGTACGCGTAGGTGTTGAGGATGTTTTGCTGCTCGGTCGGCTTCCCGACCGGGCCAATCGGCATATTGGCGTGATCCATGTCGGCGGCGATCGCCTTCAGCGCCGGATCGGGCGAGTTCTTGGCGACCGTGTAGATCGATACGCCATTCAAGGTGAGGCTGATCTGATCGGCGAGGAAGGCTTTGTTGTTACTTGGATCGAGCCACGACAACACACCATCGATATAGGTCGCGTAAAGCTGCTTGGCGTATTCAAGAGCGGCGACCGTCTCTGAGGAATCGATCGCGACATTGTTTTTATCGTCGACGGTCTTTCCGCCGAACGCCCACAAACACCATTGCGCCCAACCGTTGGCGTCGCCCGTTGCGTGGCCGAGGGCGAAGCCGGGAGGCTTACCCGCTTTTTTGAGGCCTTGGCACAACTTGAGAAGACCGGCGGTGTCCTTGGGGAACTCATCGAAGCCCGCTGCATGCATCGTGCTGACGCGATAGTTGAGGCAGCCGCCGCTCGCGCCCTGCGGCAGCGCGATCCATCGATTTCCACTCATCCCGTACTTGCGCGCGACCGGATACCAGCCGCCAGACTTGGCCCCTATGTAATCGGCGAGATCGGTGAGATCGAGCAGCTTGTCCTTGAACTTGAAGGGGTCGTCGAGCGTCCCCATGATGATGTCGGGTCCAGCGCCGACATTGGCGGCGACTGCCGATTTTGGCCGGATGTCGTCCCAGCTTTCCGCGTCGACGCGCACCTTGACGCCGGTCTTCTCGGTGAATTTCTTGGTGTTGGCGACGAAACTGTCGAACTCCGCCTGGATGAATTGCTTCCAGCGCAAAACCCGGATTGAAGCTCCGGACTCCGGCGCGGGACCATTCCAGGCGGGTTCGGCGCGCGCAACACCCGGCATGAGCAGCAATCCGGCAGCGCCGCCGGACTGCAAGACTCGCCGCCTCGTGATGTCAGCCATATCATCCTCCCTTGGGGGCGCCACGAAGCGCTTCTTTCGATCGACACTATACCGGGCTGCGACGGGGCGCCAAGGCGTGGCCCGTTCAGCATTTCGTGCGCTACGGTTTGGCGCTTGCGCTCGGCGTCGGATAGGCGCTGACGAAGCCGTCGCGGTTCGGCATCTTGATCTTGGCGAGCGTATCTGCGTCGAGGGTCGTTTCTTGCGCGACGATCCCGTTGAGGAACAGCACGTAAGCCGAAACGGCGTAGACTTCGTCAGGCGTGAGGGACTGCGGCGCGTTGAGCGGCATGGCGCGGCGGACATAATCGAACAATGTCGTCGCATAGGGCCAGAAACTGCCGACGGTTTTTTCCGGCTTCTTATCGCGGAGCGTGCCAACGCCGCCGACCAGCCGATCCATCGGCGTACCCTCGCCGTGGGCGCCGTGGCAGCCGGCGCATTTCGCGGCGAAGATGGCCTCGCCCTGCCGAACGTCGCCACGTCCGGGCGGCAGCCCGGCGCCATTAGGAGAAGCGTCGATGTCCCAGCCCTTGATCTCCTCCGGCGTCGCCGAACGCCCAAGGTCGTAGCGCTCGGCGGCGCAGACAGCGCCGGACACAACCATCGCGGCTATCGCGATGGTCACGCGCCCAATTCTATCCCGCATTGGTCACTGCGCCGCTGGCCGCAACGCTCCAGTTCTGAATTGCGTTGTAATGATAGTAGGACCGCACATCGCGCACTCTCAGGAGCGCCTCACGGGTCGGCTGCACATAGCCCGTCTCGTCAGTGACGCGACTCGCAAGCGTCGCCGGGCCGCCGTCCCAATTCCAGGGCGCGCGAAACCGGGTCAGGCACTTCGACATGATCGGCTCCTGCAGCGCGGCGTCTCGCCAGGACGCGCCGCCGTCCGTCGAGACCTCGACGCGCGCGACCTTTCCGGATCCCGACCAAGCGACGCCGGAGATCTCGTAGAATCCAGGCGCGGTGAGGCGCTGTCCGCCAGACGGAAAGGTGATGACCGATTTCGCCTCCATAACCAGGTTGAACTGGCGCGCCGAACCGTCGGGCATGAGCATGCTGTATTTCGAGGTCTCCTCGCGCGTTTGGAACGGCTCCGCCCCAAGTTTGAGCCGCCGAAGCCATTTGACGTTGGTGTTGCCCTCGTATCCGGGCAGCAGCAAGCGGAGTGGATAGCCCTGCTCGGGCCGTAGCCGCTCGCCATTTTGCGCATAGGCGAGCAACGCGTCGTCGAGCGCCTTTTCGATCGGAATACTGCGCGTCATTGACGCTGCGTCCGCGCCCTCGGCCAGCATCCATTTCGCCTCAGGCTTGACGCCCGCTTCCGCCAGCACGGTCGCTAACGGAACTCCGGTCCATTCGCAGCAACTGAGCAGACCGTGGGTATCCTGCGCCGTCAGCTCGGCCTTTGGCGCGCTCCAGTTTTGGGTGTTGCCGGAACATTCGAGGAAGTGAATGCGCGACACGGACGGAAATCGCGTCACGTCCTCCATGGTGAAGATGAGCGGCCGGTCGACCAACCCATGCACCATCAGCCGGTGCTCGGACGGCTCGATCGTCGGAACCCCCGCATGGTGGCGCTCAT
>Ga0210406_10003705_pt1 | contig 16616 bp, 20 predicted proteins | sample IncBWC30MmetaG_FD_155454 | JGI IMG/M metagenome (GOLD analysis project Ga0210406, IMG submission 155454) | Forest soil microbial communities from Barre Woods Harvard Forest LTER site, Petersham, Massachusetts, United States - Inc-BW-C-30-M | ecosystem: Environmental > Terrestrial > Soil >... | reverse complement strand
TTCCGGTGACACGCGGGCGGATTGGTCGGAAGCGTTCGCGCTTGTTCCCAGCCTCGAGGTCATTTACGCCTGGCACGCCAGTGTTCACACGTCCGAGGTTCTCGCGGGGCTGTTGCGAATCGGCTTCCTGTATCCACAACAGATTATTTGGGATAAGGGCCGGACCGTGCTTACACGGACGCACTACTGGTATCAACATGAGCCGTGCTGGTACGTGCGGAAAAAGAACGCGCCTTGGTACGGCAAAGCCGGCGAGAACGCCACCGTTTGGAATGCTGTTTCGCCAAAATTCATTTTCAGCGGCTCTGATGAGCAGAAATACGACCATCCTACGCAGAAGCCCGTCGAGCTGATGCGGCGCCCGATTCTGAATCACACCAAGCGGGGTGAGTTGGTGTACGACGCCTTTCTTGGTAGCGGCACGACGCTGGCGGCGGCCGAGATAACAGAGCGCATCTGCTGCGGCATGGAGCTCGATCCGAAGTACGTCGACGTCGTAATCCTTCGGTGGCAAACTCTGGTCGGAAAGCAGGCAACACTCGAGGCCGATGGCAGGACGTTCGATCAAGTCAAAGCTGAAAGGCTCGGAGTCGCCGCATGAATCGAACGATGCCGTCGCGAGATCGCGGAGATCGAGTCGCTGATAGTTTCAGGGCATTCGGATTTAGAAGGATTGTGTCTTGCGCTCTCGGACTGGAATGCCGAGTTGCGATTACTCGAAAAGGAGAAGTGAGCCATGGCGCGGCCTAGAGTGAAGATTGACGTCGCTGAACTCGAAAAGCTCTACGGGATGCAGTGCACAGATGAAGAGGTCGCCGCTTTTGTGGGTGTCAGCACGCGCACGCTTGCTCGCCGGAAGGAAGTTAGTAAGTTCGCCGAAGTCATCGACCGCGCGAAAGCCAGGGGACGTGTTTCCGTCCGACGGGCGTTGTTTCGCTTGGCGGCGTCTGGCAACATTGCCGCCGCCATCTTCCTGGCGAAGAATCTGCTGGGCTACAAAGATATCGTGAGCAATGAACATAGCGGACCGGACGGCACTCCGATCCAGTTTGCCAACAAGCCTGACTACTCTCAACTATCCAATGAAGAACTCGAACAGCTACGCAAAATTGCTACAAAGACCCGGCCTCCTGGTCGAGATTGACTCCGAGCGGGCGCTCCGCAGCCTGCGGGAGTTTGTCCATCAGGCCTGGATCATTGTCGAGCCTTCAACCCCATTTGTCCCTGGTTTCCACATCGATGCCATCATCGACCACCTCGAGGCGGTCACCCGCGGTCAGATTCGAAACCTCCTGATCAACGTGCCCCCCAGACATATGAAGAGCTTGCTTGTCTCCGTGTTCTGGCCGGGATGGGAGTGGATCGGTCACCCGGAACGTCGATGGCTCTACAGCAGCTATGCAGCTTCGCTAAGCATTCGCGATTCGGTGAAATTCCGGCGCTTAATCGAATCGCCCTGGTATCAATCGCGCTGGGGCGATCGCTTTTCGCTCACCAGCGACCAAAACACGAAAGTGCGCGTCGATAACAGCCGATCGGGCTACCGGATCGCGACGTCGGTGGGTGGTTCTGCGACTTGTGAAGGCGGCGATCGCATTATTTGCGATGATCCTCATAATGTTCAGGAAGTCGAGTCAGATTCCGTTCGTAAAGGGACGCTCGACTGGTGGGACGTCGTCATGTCCACGCGTGTCAACGATCCCAAGACCAGCGCCATGGTGGTAGTCATGCAGAGATGCCATCAGCAGGATCTGAGCGGGCACCTACTGGAACAAGGCGGCTTCGAGCACTTATGCTTGCCGGCTGAGTACGAAGGCGCCACACGCAAGACGTCGATTGGATTCTGCGATCCGCGCAAAGAGATGGGTGAACTGCTTTGGAAAGAGCGGTACGGTACGCCGGAGATCGGGGACTTAAAGCGTAGACTTGGCAGCTACGCCGCCGCGGGGCAATTGCAGCAGCGTCCCTCGCCGCTAGGTGGCGGAATATTCAAACGGCATTGGTGGCGCTACTTCCAGCCGCAGGGTGCCAATCTCCCGCCGGTGGTCGTGTCGCTGCCGGACGGGACGCTCATGTCGATCCCTGTGATCAATGCACCGAGCTACGTCGATGAACAGATTCAAAGTTGGGACTGTAGTTTCAAGGATCTCGATACTTCCGATTACGTTGTCGGCCAAGCATGGGCCCGCTCGGGCTCCATCTACCTGCTTGGACATCAGATACGCGCTCGGATGGACTGCCCCGCCACCATTAAGGCGATTCGTGAACTATCTCGAAATTGGCCCGGCACTCTTGCCAAGCTAATTGAGGACAAGGCAAACGGGTCGGCCGTCATTCAGATGCTGCAGCACGAGATCGCCGGCATTCTTCCGGTAAACCCGGAAGGCGGAAAGGTGGCGCGCGCCATGTCGGTCAGTCCCCTGATCGAGGCCGGCAACGTCTACCTGCCCCATCCACTGTACGCCCCCTGGGTGAACGATTTCACCGAGGAATGCGCTGCTTTCCCTAACGGCGCTCATGACGACCAGGTTGATGCGATGACACAGGCTCTCTTGCGCTGGAACATGATTCCGCGCCAGCCGGTCGTTTACTTCAATGAATACGAATACGAGCGGCTGACGCAGATCAGTCCGATTTAGGGATTCCCACCATTCGACTCTTGGTGAGTTTTTGGAGACCCGAACATAGGACGAAATCAGCAGAGGTCGCGTATCAGCCTCGATGATTCGAGGTCAATTGGGTGTCAAGTTCGGCAGAGATGGGGGCGTTTTGTCTCTAGCGTTCAGCCACTCTCCACAGAAGCGACACTTGACTGCATCTGCCTTGATCTTTTCAGCGCAGAATGGGCACTTGCGGGTCTCTTCGATGAGGGGTGCTGAATCCTCAAACGCAGTGGAGTACGGACGTGGCTTCTGGTGATGACAATGAGGACAGACGTAAGCATTCTTATTGAATCTGCTCCCACATTTGGGACAACTTTGGCCGACAGTAAAAGCGAGGCCCCAGCCGATCGGGCCCAGCAATACTCCGAGAAGGAACCAACCGAACCGCTGCCGCCGCGGTTCTTTGCAACAACTGAGGCGGCGATTCCGAACAGCAACCAAAAGATAAATATTGCCATTAGCTAGACCCCCCGGTCCAATTCCGATCGCAGTCGGCAACTGCAAATCATGTGGAGCCCCGAACTCCTAAGGCGCCTTGCATCCGATCCTTTCGACCTTGTCCTTCGCTGTCGCTGCGGCTGAGGTTTGCCACTGCATATTCTCGGGAGCGTCGGCGCCACCACAGGCGAGCGGTTTTACGTGATCGATGACATAGCCCCTACAAGGACCCGACGAGCTTCCCGATGCTGGACAAGGATGTGATGCTTCGAAGGCTCGTTTCGCGGAGCTGCTGCGCTCAAGCAGGCCGCGCGAATCGCGCTTCGTAGGCGCGATGGAACCAGCGGCGGAAGACGGCACGGTTGTGCTGGCTGCTTCATGGGTCGTAGAGCGATGACTAGTAGTGCCCGGAGCATTGCGGTCATGAGCTTGAACTACGGTGCCATCCTTGCGTTTGTATTGGTGGACATGAACCGTCTTCGGGCTCTGAGAGGATGTCGAGGCGCCCGCCAATAGCGACGCCAGCAATAGAACTGCAGCTATCAACTTAGGCATAGGTCTTCGAAACGATGATCATTCCGCCTGGGTTTGACTCGCTATAACGCATCCTCTTGCGTCCCAATGTTCTGGCCTGTGTTTTCACCGGCGAATACACCCATTTGGCTTATCGGCTCAAACCCGTTTTGGGTTTAGCCCAAGTTGGGTTTCAAACTGTTTTCGGCATCATCGCACCCAATTTGACAAAGTCAGTCTTCACGCCTACCTACGCGCGTTTTCGGGAGCTTCTTATCGAAGCGAGGGAGGCCAACGGCCTGAGCCAGGCTGCTCTCGCGGAAAGGCTTCGACGACCTCAATCATACGTTTCTAAGTTTGAGCGTGGAGAGCGCCGCCTCGATGTCGTCGAGTTCCTGGACGTTGCTCGGGCTCTCGAAATTGATGCGTTCCAATTGCTACGGCACCTAACTGCGCAACCGCCGAAACGGCACCGCGGCTGAGGTGTGACCTACGTCTTACCCGTGGAGTGAAGCAAGCACTTCCCCCGTGTCTGACCTGGACGTTAAGGGGGCGGGTGTGAAACGGGCCGGCGAAAGCCAGAAAAAGGCACCAGACCGCTTTCCGCATGCTCGATATTCAAAAGCTGGTGCGGCAGCTTCGAGTTCAACAGAGTGCCGCGGATTTGACGCTTACCCTGCTTGAAGGTCTGGCACTCCTCGACTCCCCCGCTGCAATGGCAAAGCTCAGTCATCGCAGAAAGCGTCCTTCGGCCCGGAAGTGACGATTGTGCATGTTGTTCCGCATTGGCGGTGGCTATCGACGCCTCGCAAGCGCGGCCCTTGTCCAGCTAATACAATCTGATGTTATGCAGACGGTGGTCGTCGCAACCCCGCTAAGAAACTCGACGGTCAGCCGCCCTTACGCCTTCGGTGACGGCATCACGATCCAGGCCGTTTCCCCAATCCTCTGGGACGTGTCCATCGTGACGGATTACATCTCAAAGCACGATCGCGAAGAACTCCAGGAGACCCGCTACTGGCTCTGTGCCACGCGCGACGTCGAGAGCGCGAACACAGAATCGGACGAACTGTACGATGCCGCACGCCAAGCCATGTACGCTCTTCAGATCATTTTCCCTTCTGGGTGCAAGAACGTCTATTTGAAGTTTCATAAGCGCCGGGACGGCTACGACAATCTTGGAAGCTGCCATCCCACGAATATGAAGACCAGCTTGTTGGGTCGCATCATCTCTGCAGAGGATTTGACTCTGGCACGAGATTTCGATGCGGTTTACGCTGGCGTGCGTTCCGCCTTTGGAGAAGGCATCGTCAGGATTCAGAACCCGATTCTTTTGCTAGAACACGCGATGCAGACCGGCAACGTTCCCTTGTGTGCGTTGATGTGCGTTATGGGCCTGGACATGCTGTTCATGGGTGGCCAGAAAATTCCATTTGTTGAACGCATCGGCGGGTTTCTAGGTCTCGAGTCATACGTGTTTCCGTTGATCCAAGACCTCGACGAGCAACCTAGCGTGTGCGTGAAAGATGTTCTGGCCGATCTGTACGAGTTGCGAAATAAGCTGGCACACGGCTTGGAAATACCAGAACAGCCCTATCGCCAGAGGTATGACCTCGTCAGCATCAGGGGCAACGTGATCAATGCCGGCCCTTATTCTTATATCGATCTGATGTTTGAATCTGGGCTGTTCCTCCTGACCACTGCATTGCGCAAAATCTTCGTAGAGCGGCTCTTTGGCGATGTCAGGGAAAAGGACAAATGGAAAACTAAGATGACGCTCTATGAGCACCGCTTCAAGGAATCAGGCGGCGTCACTGAGACCGAAAAAGGCCGATGACTCGAGTGCAGGTGTCGGCTGGTTAAAAACAGCATTCAGGGTTGAAGCAAACGGCGAAAGCCACAAAAGCTGATCAAGCTGCTCTCCGCGCGCTCGACATTCAAAAGCTTGTGCGGCAGTTACGAGTCCAACAAGGCGCCGCGGATCGAACGCTGACGCGGCTCGAAGGCACGCTCTTTAACTGGCCGCAACAGCAATGCGTGGTCATCAAAGAAAGCGCCCGCCCAGCAAGAAGTGACGATCGACAGATTGGTCATTGTTTGCACCCTCCGCTGAGCAAGTCGTTCGATTCCCGACCTGAAACAGCGTCGCAGTAGAATATTTTGTAGCCGCCTAGCCTGGCCAGGCGACAAGCGGGTAACCCTCCGCTGGCGGCTCTCCCTTACGGGAGCAATGGGGGAGTCGCGAGAGAGGTAAAGCGATGCCAGACGCACCGGAACTCACCAAAAGACTAGACGCGATAGCACAGAGATTCTGTGACCGCTTGCGGCCCTACGAAAAGATCCGCAAGAACCGTGAGGCGAATCCACATGGACCAACGAAGCCCCTGGAACTGACGAGAATGCAGCCGGACATTGAAGAATTTCTGCGCGAGGGTGTTATAGCGTGTATGGCGGCCGATCGGCCGGAATTAGCGGCCGGATTCAAAACTTACATTTGCGCAGAACTTCATAGGCAGGTACTTGAAGAACATTGGCCCTTGGTGGGTTGGGCTGGAATCGATCGAGCGGACCAGGATGCAAGGGCGCACTGGGAGAAAGAAAAGCAGCGTTCTATCCCAGTCCCACGGCCGTGGGATCCGGCCGTGGGCAATGAGTCCAGTAGGCGAAAGGCCGCTCCGCTGTCAGCGCCCAGCGACTTGCCACTCCGACGACGAGGTCCTGGGGGTTTTCCGGCCGATATTGAGAAGCACATGGCGATCGCCGAAGTAGTTTCAAAGCACGCATCCGATTGGCGCACGAATCGTGAGAGCTGGACACAGCAAGAAACACTCGACCGTATATGTACCGATTTGGATACCGAGGCCGAAAATAGCTCGCTCTATGACGCTCCGGTAAATTGGAAAGACGGCAAGACCGGAACCCTCAAAGGCGCCAAGGCCCGAGGTTGGGCCGATGCATTAAAGCTCGCCGGTCCCAAGCTCATCACCGGCCAAATCTTCACCCACCTGAAGATGGTTCGCAAACACGAAGCGAATCACAACTAAGTCTTAGCCAAGTCTTAGCAGGCCGTGTGTGCCTTCGCTAAGTCTCGCTCTACAAGCCCATCCAGAAATGTTTCAGTAAGTTACGGGTGACTCGCGCTCGCGACTCCTTTTCTGCCCGGCCAGAACGCGCAACGATGGGATTGTTTTTTATGACGCAACGACAATTTCTCACGCGCGAAGAGGCCCGGACTCTCCTTCGGTTTTCGGATTCGAAGATGGATACGGAAACACGCTCCGGCCGCCTGAAAGTGCATCGATTCGGACGATTGCTCCGCATTGACATGCGCGACCTTGAGGACTACATCCAGCGCGCCAGGGAGACCGCAGGAGGCGGCCAAGCCGCGTAGATAAAACCGCCCGCGCCGTCAACCGGGCTGCAATCCATCGACGGGCGGGCAGAAGGAATCTTCAATGACAAGTCTAACACGAACACTAGACGGCGACCAAGAAATCAGGGCATATCTCCGCGAAATCGCGGCGGTCGCCGGCGAGGCGGCTATAACTTCGAATCCCAAGGTTCACAACGAGTCGATCCGACTACTCATCAAACAAATCGAACAGCTGCGGGCAATGTGCACTGAGGAGGTGCGCCAACAGTAATGGATCTCGTCAACCATTTCGACAAAGAGGATTTGGTCGCAAAATCGGTCGCCAACATCATTCCGCACGCAGCCGCTGGGGCATTTACCGTTCGCTGGCCAATAGGCGAATTGATTCTGGAGGGCTACACATTAGAGCAAGTGGACACAGTGGTCCAGCAATTCGATCGCGTTTATACAAGCCTCGCAGAAACTGCGTACCAACTCGGCTACGAACGAGCTTCGCAAGAGGCTGTAGAAAAGGCCAGTGCGGCCGATCCGTCGCCAACGAAAGAAGAGGACCGTCGATCGAAACCCAAAAAGCTACACACGGGGAAGGGGAAAAAGTAATGCACGACGCCGGCTACGTCCGCTTGTGGCGCAAGATCACAGAAAGCCAGGTGTGGACAACACTAGAGGCGCCCGTGTTGAAGGTGATGCTGGCGTTCGTACTCAAGGCGAATTGGAAGCCCGGAGTTTGGTACGACGGCCACGCTCAGATCGAAATTCCACGCGGAGCGTTCATCACTTCCTACAAGAAAATGGCCGAATTTTGCAATTTGTCGGTGAAGCAGATCCGCAGTGCGTTTAGACATCTAGAAAAGCTCGGTTTTGTGGCATACACCAGGGCACGCAAGTGGACGATGGTAACCGTTTTGAATTACGAAGCTTACCAGACCAGGATTCCTAAGCAGGACATCAACGAGGACGCAGATCAGGACTGGCCGAGGGCAGGTTCAGGGCAGGTTGAGGGCACTATCGGGGCACCAATAGAAGAAAGAAAGAATTTAAGAACAGATAAATGCCCATCTCCCGACGGACGTGAAAATCAGTTTCCCGACCTGAATCATCTTGGGTCTGACAGGCTGGACCCAATCCGGGACCAATTGCTGGATTTGCCAGTGGCGACGAATAAATCACCTTCGAAAAGCGATGAGCCATGGTTGCGAGACGAACAGTTTATGGCCTTCTTCGGCCACGAGTTTTGGCCTGCGTATCCGCGTCGGGACCAGAAGAAACGGGCCGCCAAAGTGTTGTGGAAGGTCTACAAACAGCGCGGCCTAGATTTTCTTCGCGAGGAGATTCTCACCGCCGTGCAGCAGCAAATACGTTCTGGGGGCCGGCTGAATCCCGCCGGCGGCCCTCAGTACATCCCGATGGCTACGACCTGGCTGAATGGTGAGGAGTGGGAAAACCAGACACCCGGCGAATCGCAACCACCAGCGGGGAGGCTCATGGCATGACCTTCACGTCCGCAGAGGTTCGAGCCTACTACGCTGCGCGTGTTCCAGGCGTGCGAATCACCAGCCAACGGGAGTGGCGCGGTCCGTGCCCTGTCCATCAAGGCAAGCGCGACAGCTTCGCTGTCAATGCCGAAACAGGCCTCGCGCAGTGTCATAGCGAATGCGCGAGGGGGTGGGATGTCGTTTCGCTCGAAATGGAACTCTCTGGCATCGGCTTCGCCCAAGCCAAGGAGCGCGTGTACGACATCGTGGGGCGCCCGAAGGTGCCGTACGAAGAACGCGACATCGAGGCCACTTACGACTATCGCGACGAGAACGGAGTTCCGCGGTATCAGGTAGTCCGCAAACATGGGAAACAATTCTTCCAGCGCCGGCCGGATGGCCGTGGCGGATACATTTGGGGGCTTGGCAACGTCGCGGCGCTACCGTTCAACTTGCCCGCCATCATGAGGGCCCAGACGGTCGTGGCAGTCACAGAAGGCGAAAAAGATGCGCTCAACCTGACCAAGCTGGGCATGACGGCCACTTGTAACAGTGGCGGCGCCGGGAAGTTCAAGCCGGAGTTGGCGAAGTGGTTCACCGGGAAAACCGTGGCCATTTTCCCGGATAACGATGAGCCTGGCCGCAGGCACGCGGTCATGGTAGCGAAGACTCTCTTCCCTGTTGCGCAGAGCCTGCGGATCGTCGAAATACCGGATCTGCCACTCAAGGGCGATGTATCGGATTTCATCGCGAAAGGTGGGACGCTCGATCAGCTGAATACGCTGTATGTTAAGGCCGCCGACTGGACCCCTGAATGGGAATTTTCCACTGCCGTCCCAGAGGAAAACGAAAGGTACGTTCGGACGCTGGAGCAGGAAATTGAAGACGCCGGAGGCTTGAACGGGTTTTGGGACTTGGCGAAGTTCACAGGCTTACCTACGCCCTTCACAAAGTTGAACTGGATCTTGGGAGGCGGGCTCCGAGATGGTGAAGTATACACGCTCGGCGCCAACATGGGCGCGGGGAAAACATCGCTAGCCTTGCAGTTCGCTCTAGCTGCACTTCGCAAGCGGCACGGAGTCCTGATTTTCAGCATGGAGATGGGCTGGCGCGCCGTGTTCCAGCGTATGGCCGGCATCGAGGCGAAAGTAGACTTGGCCCTCTTCCGCGAAGCCCAACGCGTCAAGCGCGATAGCCCTGACGATCGTTTCCGCCTGACGCGGGCCACTAACGAGATTGCCGGGTGGAAGCTGTTGGTTTCCACCAAACCAGCCGTTACACCCGATTACATCGTGAACGAGACCAAACGCCTTGCAAAGCGTTGCGCGGTCGATCTGGTAATCGTCGATCACATGCAATTGATGGGTGCTGGCCATGAGACACGCAACGATTACGAGAAATTCACCAACATAAGCCGCGCCATGAAGCAGACGGCGCTCGAAGTTAACGTTCCGCTGCTTCTCGTTTCCCAGACCAGCCGCTCGAACTCCCGCGAGCACCGCGCCGATCTAGAGGTCTCGGATCTTAGAGGATCCGGGGCAATCGAGGAAGACGCAGCCGGCGTTTTCCTTCTGTTCGAAGATCGCACGGATGCAGAGAACGCCAAATCTACCGACGACGGCCAGAGGTACACGAAGGGTCCGGTCAGGACCTTTTTGAAAATTGGCAAGAACCGCTACGGCGAGCAGGGACGCTCTATTGGGCTTCTGCACTACAAGGGCCAGACGCGATTTGAATCCGAAGATGAACGTTCGCGGGAGCGCCAATGAAGCGGCCTCGACATGCTGATAGACCCTATATACCGGCAGGCACTGGAGAACTGAAGGTCGGGCGAACGCGCATCAGAAATCACAAGCCCAAGCGTGTGACGATAGAAGCCCTCACCAGCATCCTGGCCATGCAAGTCATGAAATGGGGCGTCGCACCTGATCGTTTCCTCATGGAGGGACGAAAGTGGTTGCCGCGCTGGCGCTTTCAGCCCACAAACCGAATTGAAGACGCTTTTCGCTTGATCGAGGCGCTCGATCCCGAAGAATACACCATGGGTGGCCGGGGAGCAGACGAATTCTGGGTGTGCGTTCGCCTTCACAACGGTGGCATTGGTGAAGCCAACGACAGATCAAAAACCCTCGCAATTACTTATGCGGTTGCACGGGCGATCGGAGCTGATGCCACGTGAAACGCTTCGCCAAGGAAGATCATCAGGCGGCCGCACAGCTGCGGATTGAAAGGCTATACTGTCCTGAGTCTTCTGCCTTGGACGCGCTGGTGGACGTGCTGCAGATCCTTTTGCTGGACGACTCGGAATCGCGTGAATCGGCCACTTTGTCAGGCGTTGGCCCGACTTGCTTTCCCGTCGAACCCGAGCGACCAATGGGTGTCTGAATGGCCGTCGGCGTCTATCTGCGCGTTTCTACCGAGGAGCAAAGGGAGCGGCAATCGATTGCAACGCAACGCGACTTCGGTGGCAGGTACTGCGACCTTCATCAGTTGTCCATCCATGCCGTGTACGCCGACGACGGGGTCTCGGGCATCGTTCCGCTAGATCGCCGCCCCGAGGGCGCCAAGCTGCTGCGCGACGCACGCCTGAAGAAATTTGATCAACTTCTCGTTTACAAGTTGGACCGCCTGGGGCGCGAGACCCGGCTCACGTTGGAAGCCGTTGCTGAACTTGAGAGGTGCGGCGTGCGCGTCCGATCAATGACTGAAGAGTTTGACAGCCAGACTCCGATCGGCCGGCTGATGATCACGATGTTATCGGGCTTTGCGGCTCATGAACGCGAAGTAATCCGCGAAAGATCGATGGCGGGCACGGAACGGAAAGCGGAGGCTGGCGTCTGGTTGGGCGGAATTACGCCGTACGGCTATCACAAGGAGGGGATGAAGGGCCAAAGCCAGCTTGTCATCAATGAGGAAACCATTCCCGGTTTCGACTTGAGCGAGGCCGAAGTTATTCGTACAATCTACCGAATGTGCGCGAAGCAGAAAAACAATCCTGCCAGCGGATCGCCGACCACTTCAACCGCATCGGTCTTCCCTGCGGTTCTGCGGTTCACACCGTATCCTCACAGGGCGCCGGGAAACGCAACCGGCGAGTCGCCAAGATCTGGCGCCCAGCCCACGTGGGGAACCTGATTAGAAACCGAACCTACATGGGCCAGCACGTTTACGGCAAGCGGAGCACGAACCCAAATCGTAAGACGATCACTCGCTCGGTGCCGGCGATCGTCTCCGAGAAACTGTGGAAAGCCGCCCAGAAGGTTCTCCGATCGAACCAGATCATGTGTCCGCGCAACCGGAAGCACTCCTATCTGCTGCGTGGCCTGATTAAGTGCGGCTTGTGCGGCCTCACGTTCTCGGGAATCACGCTGCGGGGGCAAGGTGATTCGTATTATCGATGCAATGGACACCAGATGGCGCGCGGCTTGTACGGCCTCAATGGAAAGAGATGCCCAGCCAAGGCCATCAATGGTGGCTACGTGGAACGTTTGGTGTGGGCCGACATTGAAGCATTCCTTCGCGACCCGGGCGACGTATTGGAACGGCTACGGGATCGCCTCTCCCTGAAGGACGAAGATCGCAAGCGCCAGGAAAAGGAACTGAAATCCTTAGCTGGACGACTGGAGCAGAAGACTGCGGAGCGCGAACGGATGTTGGGCCTGTTCAGGCGCGGCCGGATCGACGAACCCACACTGGATCGGCAACTGGACGCGATCAACACGGAGGCGGCCGGCCTGCAATCGGGCATTGAAGCTGCCGAACGCGCCCTGTCCGCTGAGGACCGCGCGGCACAACTCCGGTCTGCCGAGTCGCTACTCTCAACTCTGCGTACCAAATTGGCCGGCCCGATTTCACCTGAGGTGAAACGGCGCATCGTAGAAATCCTGGTGGAACGAGTACAGGCCAACACAGTAGAGCGCTTAGGCGTTCAGCAGAGCGAGATCACCATCGAGTACCGCTTCAGTCAGCCGAATGAACCTGCGGCGCTGGTCCTGCCTCGATCGCACCGTTTGGGCACCAGGAGCCGAATACCCGAGAAGTTGGAGACGATCGGCGATCACTTGCTGCGCCGGAGACTCACGTTGAAGCTGCTGCAGCGCCAGGTCGCGAAGCAACTCGAGGTGAACGTGGCGACCATCGTCAATTGGGAAAATAGCCTGTCAAAGCCCAAAGTCTCGCACATGCCCGCCATCATTCGGTTCCTTGGCTACAACCCGCTGCCTCCTTCCAATGGCTGGGCCAAACGGCTGGTTCAAGCTCGGACTGCCTTGGGGCTCACGCAAAAAGAAGCCGCCGGTCGAATTGGCGTAGATCAGTGCACGTTGGCGCGATGGGAACGCGGGGAGCGGGAACCGGCCGGAATATTCTCGGAATGGGCGAAGTGCTTTTTGATGGAAGAAGAGGCGCATCACCCGGACTCGCGGCGCCGTGCTGGGTAGAGCGCCAATGGTCTGGCTGCCTCGGCAGTAGCCGGGCGCAGCGTGTATTGCAAAAGCGATCAGCGTCGTGCGGACCCGAGAGTTTCGACCCAGGGAAAAGCTTTCATGACCTGTTGTAGGCAGAGACAGGGGATACTGTTAAGATGTTGCATCAAGGCGACTCTGAACGAAACGCGGTAAATCGTTTGACTTTCGCCTTTTGTTCGCTATCCTGATATGGGAGGTAACCCGACGTAAGAACATGGCCGCGCAAGCCCACAGCCTAGCCTACAAGCCGATCTCGCCGTGGCGTGAGATGGGCGCCTACGAAGCCCTCTGGACCGACGCAAAAGCATGGTTCAAATCCATTGCCGAGAAATTCGCGGCTCATCCCGGTTCGTTGCCGTCCGACTTCTTCACAATGGCAGCCGATGTTCCAGAGCAGTACGCTGAGAAGACAACCGCCCTATTGAAGAAGGGAGGCGTCAAGCATTATGGAATTCGCTTGCATGGAGCTGGAGAGTACCCTGAGAAGCTCCGGGACGCTGAGTATCCGATCGAGCTTCTTTATTATCAGGGCTATTGGGACCTCGTCGAGACGCGGGCTGTCGCCGTGGTCGGTACGCGGAAGCCTTCCGAAGAGGGAATCAAAAGAGCGGAAAAACTGACACAGCTTCTAGTTGAGGACGGTTTCACGATTGTTTCAGGACTCGCAACAGGCATCGACACTGTTGCGCACAAGACGGCTATCAGCTTAGGAGCTCCGACCATCGCCGTGATCGGGACACCACTTTCGGAGACATATCCCAGGGAGAATAGAGACGTCCAATCCCTCATCGCTCGGGATCACCTTCTGATTAGTCAGGTGCCAGTTTGCCGGTATTTTGATCAGGACTGGAGGATCAACCGTAACTTTTTCCTTGAACGTAATGTCACAATGTCCGCTTTAACGGAAGCAACAATCATCGTTGAAGCTAGCGATACATCAGGAACACTTACGCAGGCGCGCGCGGCTCTGAAACAGAAGAGAAAGCTCTTCATCCTGGATAGCTGCTTCGACGTCGAGGGACTCCGATGGCCTCATACTTACGAAAAGCGGGGAGCTATCCGAGTTCGAGATTACGATGACATCAGGCGTCATTTGAGCGATTGAGCAACTTTCCAAAGATTCCCCAACGATTCTCGATAATCGACGAGACAAACTGGGATGAGTATTTCTACATCGGGCCAGGCGATGATTGTTACTACATCTGGGAGCGCATGAGCCACTTGTGGAAGGCCGGCGAGCAACCGGACTTCAGCAAGTATCCGACAAACGGTTTCATTTCCAATTTTCAAATCCCGGTCGCCTGCAAGATCGATAACCCATATCGCTATAAGCACAAGGTCAGCGCAATCAAGTACGCAGCGGAGGCTCTGTGCGCACTCATACCCGCGGAGGTCCGCAAATTGGCGACTTTCGTTCCGATTCCTCCCTCTAGAAAGAAGGATGATCCTGAGCATGACTCGCGTCTTTTGAGAGCTCTCAAGGCCGTTAAAGACCCGCCTCTCGCTGACGTGAGGGAACTGGTAATCCTACTCGAAAACGTCGATTCGAAGCAGAAGGGTTTGAGCCCGGAGGATAGGGCAAGCAACTATTACATCAACGACGCGGAAATCGATCCCGAACCGGAACACATTATCGTATTCGACGACGTGCTGACGACCGGCTGCCATTTCAAGGCGATGAAACTCTGCTTAATCGAGCGTTTTCCAAATGTTCAAATCTGCGGACTTTTCTTGGCCCGTGCGGTACGACCGCCGCACGACGACGATCTGGGTTCGCTTCTAATTTGAGTCGAGCGACCAACTCGGCAGAGCCACTCGCCGAGGCTGCAACGAGCTGAGCCCATCTATTGCGGAGGAGAGAGATGCGTTCCAGTGTGGTGTTACTTTAGCCTGTGGGTGGTGGCGTAAAGACTGGCTTTGGGGGCAGACGCTACGATGTCGGTGTAGACTAATCATGAATCCGATTGAATATTGGCGACCTAATGCGACTGTCGATGCTGCTTCTATGTATCGTAGTACTTGCCCAAGCACAAAAAATAGGGCCTCCCATTGCGATATTGCCGCCCGGCACAACAACCGCGGTCCGTGTCTATTACGCGACTGACCGGAACGCCGGTGTGGGCGTCGATACAAAGCACATGTATACGGCCGCTCGCGATCAACTCGGAACTGTCTCTTACGGGACGTGCATTGTCACAATTCCTAGATCTCATGTCCTTGGTTCACTAGAAGAGCCTGGCATCTTCGAGTTCTCTGAGGACGCCACGAAACACGTAATCTTGCAGAAAGTTGAAACCACGAGCAATCAGAATTTTTACAATTTAGTGAGAGCTCGAATCTCCGAGTCGGACCGCAGGGATGCCTTTATCTTTATACATGGCTTCGACACGACGTTCCACGATGCCGCTCGGCGGACAGCACAAATCGCGTATGATCTCAAATTCGAGGGGGCTGCAATATTCTATAGCTGGCCGTCGCGGGGAAAAACTTCACAATATCTCGTTGACGAAACCAACGCTGATTGGACAATTCCGCATCTTATTGCGTTCTTAACCGAGTTTCGTGCAAAGTCGGGCGCCAGTAGAGTGCACATCATCGCTCACAGTATGGGGGCGAGAGTGTTGACCCGCGCTCTGCGCGAGTTAAGTCCAGGCGCATTAGGGTCAACGACGTTCAACCAGATAATCCTTGCGGCGCCGGACATCGATGCTGACACATTTAACGGCTTGGCCCACGCGATAAGGCATACGGGAGAGCGAATCACACTTTATGCATCTTCCAACGACCGTGCAATTAAAATGTCGAAGTCAATCCACGGCTACGCACGTGCCGGAGAATCTGGAAAGGGGGTTGTTGTGGTGCCTGAAATAGATACGATCGATGCATCATCAGTAGATACGGATTTCTTTGCCCACTCGTATTTTGCGGGAAGAACAGTTCTGTCTGATTTGTTCCTACTGATCAAGTACGATTTACCGCCTTCCGCACGATTTGCCCTATTCCCTAACGGGTGGCCGGCACTCTGTGTTTAAGCCATGTGCATTTGTCACATGAACGGGCAGGGGTTCATAGCCGCTACCAGCATAAAACCAGAAGGCTGATCAATCACCAGGGCAACCTGGCTAGCGCCGTCCAGCACTCAGTTTGCCGTTGTGTTCGGTCTCGGCATACCTCCCGGCCGCCTGTGATTCGCGGGTCAGAGCGCACGGCATCGTTGGCGTGCTCCCTACTTAAGCGTCCGGATCACTCTCGGCCCGGCACCGCGAACTTTGTAGATCTTGTCGCCATCACTGGGACACTCAGGCACGTAATCATCGATCGCCCATTTGCACCTGTCTTTCCCCCGGCGCTTCCTGCAAACTTGCCCTGTGTGATGCGTCAACCCGGGGTCTTCGACTTCTCTCGCCCGCAGCCCCAAATTCCCCGGCTTCTGTTTCCCTTGCCGAACCACAGTCTGGCGTGTTTACCGGCACTCTTTCTCGGCCCAGCCGAAACTCCGTCGCGCTAACTCGATTCCGACATGCATCGGGTCCCTTGTTCTGCCTCCGAGTCTCTCGGGCGCGGCTGCGCTTGACGGCCTGCGGCCTAGCCGCGCCCTGCAGCACGGCGGTCTTCTGCTTCCGCTCGTTCCTCGCGGCCCCGCGGGTTTCGGCTCCCCCGCCATCCTGCCGGACCGGCGCTACCACGC